>Ga0114993_10006274_pt1 | contig 11250 bp, 11 predicted proteins | sample ArcticOcean_MG_C_FD_87042 | JGI IMG/M metagenome (GOLD analysis project Ga0114993, IMG submission 87042) | Marine microbial communities from western Arctic Ocean - ArcticOcean_MG_CB2_150 | ecosystem: Environmental > Aquatic > Marine > Oceanic | place: Arctic Ocean: Canada Basin | collected...
TCCATATCTAAGCTCCGCCCTTACCTAACATCCCGATATAAACCCCTTCACTTCCGCTGAAGAAGCGGTCTACTTCGTCTTCCTGGGCACGATGTCATGGACGTATTTTGATGAACTCACCGGAGTGGTTTAACACAGGTGCAGGAGCACCGGTCGCCGGTACGGAGGCACCAATGATCAGATGCGTCGTTGGATGAGGCGGGGGTGTTTAACCGGAGGGTGTTGAAAAGCTACCCCCGTTACCGGGGGTAGTTGGTAGATCATCCGAACTCGGAAATAACGCCCGAGATGGATTCCTTAGCATCACCGAATAACATTCGAGTGTTTTCACCAAAGAAGAGCGGATTGTCTACACCAGAGAAGCCGGAAGCCATTGAACGTTTCAGTACGAACACGGTTCGCGCCTGGTCAACGTTGATGATTGGCATGCCATAGATTGGGCTGTCTTCGTCTTCACGTGCGCTGGGGTTGACCACGTCGTTTGCACCAATCACTACTGCAATGTCAACGTTCTCAATCCTTGGATTGATGTCGTCCATTTCAACCAGCTGCTCGTAAGGTACGTCAGCTTCTGCAAGCAGTACGTTCATGTGACCAGGCATACGCCCGGCAACGGGATGAATGGCGTAACTCACCTCACAGCCGTTTGCTTCCAGGATCTCACCGAGTTCCTTCACAACGTGCTGAGCCTGGGCAACGGCCATACCGTAACCAGGTACGAAGCAGACGTTGCTGGCGGCTTCAAACAGGTAGTAAGCGTCTTCAACAGAGACTGGCTTAACTTCACCTTCAATAGCCTTGCCTTGCTTCACTGCGCCGAACCCGCTGAAGAGAACGTTTGCAAGCGATCGGTTCATTGCCTTACACATGATGTTGGTCAGGATGATACCGGAGGCACCAACCAGTGAGCCGGCGACGATCAGTATGTTGTTGTTAATGGCAAAACCTGCAGCACAAGCAGCAATACCGGAGTAGCTGTTCAGCAGTGAAATAACGACGGGCATATCAGCGCCGCCGATTGGAATCACGGCCATAACACCAAGCAGTAGTGCCAGCCCCAGGGTGATATACAACCATTGGCTATCAGCCTGAGGGTCCAGGCAGAACATATAGGCCGCGTATACAATGCCAGCGAGGAGCAGGCTGTTAACTAACCGTTGTCCCTTAAAGACGATGGCTGCGCTGTTCATTACCTCGGCAAGCTTGGCGTAAGCGATAAGACTGCCGGTAAAGGTGAGGCCACCAATCAGAATGGCCAGCAGAATAGTCACTGCGGTAAACGTCTCAATGCTGCCACCGTAAAGTGTTGCCCAGCCAACAAGCAGGCTGGCTGCGCCGCCAGAGCCATTGAACAGGGCGACCATCTCGGGCATGGAAGTCATGCCAACCAGTCTGGCAGCAAGTGCGCCAATGATTGTGCCGATGACCATGCCACCTGCGATGTATTCATAACTGACGATGCCTTCGGCCGTCAGGCCCGCGACAACAGCGATCAACATACCGAGCGATGAAAACATGTTGCCACGCCTTGCAGTCGCCGGTGAGCCCAACATCTTCAGGCCGAAGATGAACAGGGCCGCCGAAACAATGTAAGAAAGGTTAGCTAATAGTTCGATATTCATTATTTGCCACCTGCCTTCTTGCTCTTGAACATGCCGAGCATGCGGTCAGTGACCATATAACCACCGACAACGTTAATAGTGGCGAATGCCACTGCAGCGGTGCCGAGGTATTTACCCATCTCACTGTCTACCATCCCGGCTGCCAAAAAGGCACCGGCAAGCGTGATACCGGAAATCGCGTTCGCACCAGACATCAGCGGTGTGTGCAGCGTCGCAGGTACCTTGGAAATTAGTTCGAAGCCGAGGAATATCGACAACACCAGAATAAAAATCAGAAATACAATTTCCATTTTAGCTCCCCCTTATGTTCTTGATGGCTTCATTTACAAGGCCACCATCGTGTGTAATGACGCAGCCCTTGAGAATGTCGTCCTCAAGGTCGAGATTGAAGGTTTTGTTCTCTTCATCCCAGTATTCGCTGACAAGGTTATAAAGATTGGATGAATACATCTGGCTGGCATCGCTGGATACCTGTGATGGCAGGTTAGCCATGCCAATAATGGAAACACCATCAATCTCAACTGTTTCATCTGGCTTTGATCCTTCGACGTTACCGCCGGAATCAACCGCCATATCGACGATCACGCCACCTTTCTTCATCGCTGCGACCATATCGGCTGTGATGATACGCGGGGCAGGGCGGCCGAAGAGCTGAGCGGTCGTGATGACGATATCGGATTCGCTGATAACGTCCTTCATGCCGAGTCTCTGCAGTTCCAGCTGCTCAGGGGTCAGTGCCTGGGCGTAGCCGTCCTTGGTCTGGCCCGTTTCGCCAAGATCAATCTCTACGAATTTACCGCCGAGAGATTGCACCTGTTCTGCGACGACGGGGCGTGTGTCGAATGCCTCAACACGGGCACCAAGGCGTTTTGCTGTCGCAATGGCCTGTAGGCCTGCGACACCGGCACCGATAACAAAGACCTTTGCAGGGCTGAGTGTTCCAGCGGGCGTCATCATCATCGGTAGAATGCGATCCAGTTTGCTGGCGGCGAGTAATACCATCACGTAACCGGCGAGGTTAGCCTGTGAGCTCAGTGCATCCATTTTCTGTGCACGTGTTGTTCTGGGGATCATTTCCATGCTGATCGCTGTCACACCCTGTGCGGCAAGCGAATCGACCAATTCATGTTCGTTGTAAGGGTCAAGGTAGCTGATCTGGATGGCGCCCTTTTTCAATAGGGCGACTTCTTCTGTGCTAGGCTTTCGGACTCTGAGCAACATATCGCCACTGGAAATCAGTGCATTGCGATCATTAGAAACAGTTGCACCTGCCTCTGTATAGTCTGCGTCGCTGAATCCTGACTGTAATCCTAGTCCGGATTCCACGGACACGGATAAGCCAGCTCTGGTGAGCTTTTTCACCGAGTCAGGGATAAGTGCGACGCGGCGCTCATTAGCCCACGTTTCCGCAGGAACCACGATTTGCATATCTACCTCACTAGATTTAATTGGGAGTGTTTTGTCTACCGGGCGGGCTGAGATTTGCCTGTTCGGATAAGGGGCTGGAAGTTAGCATGATCAATGACTGATTTCTAACCATAATGCGCTATAAGCATCGTGATTCGCCTATTTGATTGTGAGAGCGACACCAGCTTGATGGTTGTTCGCGATTCCGGTTTGGTTGAATCTGGTTTCATTGTTATAAAGGCGGGACTAATTTCTGAGGACTTATGATGAGCTGGCACAAAGAAGCCAAGGAAATCGAACAACGGCGTAAGCTTTCAAAGGGCCAAGGCGGCGCCGAATCAATTGCCAGGCACCATGCTAAAGGAAGGCTCACTATCCGCGAGCGTATCGATGCCCTGGTTGCACCCAATTCCTTTGAGGAGCACGGCGAAGGTGCAGGATTTGCGGAAAAAGATGACAACGGCGAGATTAAGGACTTCTCCCCCGCTAACTATGTTGTGGGGTTTGGTTCAATTGGCGGTCAGCGAGTGGTCGTCGGTGGCGAAGACTTCACCCTGAAGGGGGGATCGCCGAATGGTGCAGGTCTGCGAAAAAGTGTTTATGCAGAAGAGTTGGCGGTACAGTTCAAGGTGCCGCTAGTGCGAATGCTTGAAGGTGGCGGGGGGAGTGTCGCCGGTTCCGGAGGCGCCAGGCCTACTACCGTTGGTTCTCCCGTGTATGCAGAGCCGAGGTTCAAGATCATTGCCCAGGCTATGAATGAAGTACCCGTTGTGTCTGGTGCCATGGGGCCTGTAGCAGGCTTTCCGGCGGGTAGGCTGGTGGCGTCCCATTTCTCGGTCATGGTCAAGGAAACATCCCAAGTCATGGTTGGCGGCCCGGCCTTGGTAAAGCGGGCACTCGGCGTGTCGCTGACAAAAGAAGAGCTGGGCGGCTGGAAGATCCATACCCGCAGCGGTATTGTGGACAACGTAGCTGAGACAGAGGAAGCCGCGCTGGCCCAGATGCGCCAGTTTCTGAGTTACCTGCCTCAGAATGTCTGGCAATTGTCGCGGCGGCTGGATTGCGGCGACAACGCGAACCGAGCCGATGAAGCGTTAATGGATATTGTTCCAAGGGATGGCCGGATTCCATTTGAAATGCGTGAGGTCATTCGGCATGTGGTGGACCTCGATTCCTTTTTCGAAATAGCTCCTTTTTACGGTCATGGTCAGATCATTGGTCTGGCGCGCTTGAATGGTTTGGCCGTAGGAGTGATTGCTAATGATTGTCGCCACTTTGCGGGTGCGATGACCGCGGAGGGATCGCAGAAGGCGAAACGGATGATGGAGCTGTGCGATACATTCCATCTGCCGGTGATTAACTTTCTGGATGAGCCTGGCTTCATGATTGGTCCGGACTCAGAGCAAGCAGCCTGTATTCGGTATGGGATGAGTGCCGTGGCGGCAGCGGTCCAATCAACCGTTCCCTGGGCAACGATTGCCGTGCATAAGTCTTTTGGGGTCGCCTCAGCGGCCCACTTTGCACCGAATACCTACAAGCTCTCCTGGCCTTCCCATGAAATGGGAGCGTTGCCGGTAGAGGGTGGTGTGGCTGTTGCTTTCCACCGTGAAATCGCGGCAGCTGAAGATCCAGATGAGAAGCGGCGGGAATTGGAACAAATGTTGATGAAGAACCGGTCTCCTTTTCCCATGATGGAAAGTTTTGCTGTTCATGAATTGATTGACCCAAGGCAAACGCGCGCCAAGTTGTGTCGATGGGCCGACTGGATTGAGCCATTACTGGAAGAGTTGAAGGGCCCGGTGACCTGGGGAATGAGACCTTGAGTATCCAGACCGAAATAAAAATGCTGTTGCTTGTTTGCAGCCTATTGGCCGCGTCGACTGCAAATGCCCAGCCGAAACCGCATGTTCGTGTTGACCTGGTAGCAGCTGTGACGAGTATTGCGCCGGGTGATTTGTTTGATGTCGTGTTTCGGCAGCATATTGACGACGAGTGGCATACCTACTGGACGAACCCGGGGGATTCCGGTGCGGCGCCGGATATCAAATGGACTGTACCCGCCGGTGTGTTCGTGAGTGCGTTTAAATATCCGTACCCGGAGCGTATTCCTTATGGGCCGTTGATGAACTATGGCTATCATAAAGAAGTGCTAATGCCTTTCTCGGTTTCGGTGCCAGAAGATTATACCGCCGATGTCGTTGACATTAAGGGGACCGGCAGGGTGCTGGTCTGTGCTGATATCTGTATCCCGGAAAAAGTCGAAGTCATGGTGTCCATTCCGATAGGGCTAACGGTGGTCGACGACGCGGTATCCGATACGTTTTACGTGGCACAGGCACGGGTGCCCGTGCCTATCGATGTGGTGAGTAGTTTCCAGGTTGATGCAGACAAGATCCTGTTAACGGTGGGATTACCCGCTGTACAGGGTAATCGAATTGATGCAGTTGAATACTTCCCCTTTACCCCTGAATTAATAGATAACCCGGCCAGCCAGATATTCTCTATGTCCGATGAGGGCCTGGTCCTCACACTAGAGCCTGGTTACGATTTCGATGAGGATTCCGCAGACCTGTCCGGCGTGATCGTGATTCATGAATCCGTCGGTGAAGGGATAGTGTCGAGTTTTGAGTTCAGGATGGGTGATTCTTTCGCGCCCCCGGGGACGGTGATTCCAGGGGATGATCATGCGTTGGGTGAGACAGGATTGCTCGCAGCGCTGTTTTTTGCCTTTTTGGGCGGCCTGATACTGAACCTTATGCCCTGTGTGTTTCCGGTGTTGTCCATCAAAATTCTTTCACTGGTCGAATCTCACCATGATGGTAGCTCTATTCGTTTACACGGCCTTGCCTATGCTGGAGGTGTTGTCGCCAGTTTTGTGGCGATCGCGGTGCTTCTGATTAGCCTGCGAGCAGGCGGTGAGGCGATAGGCTGGGGTTTCCAACTGCAATCGCCCATTGTGGTCAGCATGATCGCCTATTTGTTTCTGGTGATTGGTTTGAACTTGCTGGGTGTGTTTGAGATCGGTGGCACGCTCATGTCCTTGGGTAACAGCGGAGGCAGCTCACGAGGATACCTGGGCTCTGTTTCGACCGGCGTGCTGGCGACCATCGTTGCAGCGCCGTGTACTGCCCCGTTTATGGGAGCGGCGGTGGGTTATGCCCTGATTCAGGACCCTGCCACTGGTGTCTTGGTGTTCGCCTCGCTGGGCTTGGGAATGGCACTTCCCTATGTGCTGCTGTGCTATGCGCCAGGTTTACTGGCCAGGCTTCCTAGACCGGGGCAGTGGATGGTCATCATGAAACAGTTGCTTGCGTTCCCCATGTTTGCCTCAGCAGTCTGGTTGTTGTGGGTGCTTGGTGTACAGGCTGGCCCTGACGCAATGATGCAGGTCCTTACAGGCGCTTTACTCATCGCATTCGCGCTCTGGCTGCTGAACCAGTCTGGCAGTGCCGTCGCCAGATTGTCTGCGTTGCTGCTCGTTTTTGCCGCGATCTATATTGGTGCAACGCAGGAGACGAGGGTGGTGAGGTCTTCTTTGGATTCTACAGACGGTGGAGCTGGTGTCTATTCCAGAAATGCGTTGGCGATAGCCCAACAGAAAGGTCCGGTTTTCGTGAACTTCACGGCTGCCTGGTGCATTACCTGTAAAGTCAATGAGCTCAATGCACTGGATGTTGATTCCGTCAAATTGGCGTTTAAAGACAATGCAATAACCTATCTCAAGGGTGACTGGACCAACGAAGATCCCGACATTACTGCGGCGCTACAAGAATATGGCCGATCTGGTGTGCCGCTTTACCTGCTGTATGCAAAAGATGCGTCCCGAGCGACTGTGTTACCACAGATACTGACACCGGGAATAGTCCTGGATGCGCTGGAAGCGTTGTAGCCTGACTTTGATGCAACCAGAAACAATTGCGCCGACACTAAGTCGTCGCCGTTGTTTCTGGTTTTAGCTCAGCTTATGGGGCAAGTTTTGCAGAGGCCTTACCCTTGATGACTTCGACACCCTCTGCATCAGTAGTTGAAACTTCGATGTCGGCAATGGTGTCGCCATTTTCTTCCCGAATCTCAGTGACCGTTGCCTTGGCCGTGAGTGTAGCACCCGGGAAAACCTGAGATGTAAATCGCACGCCATAGTAAGTTAGCTGCCCATCACCGACGTAATTAGTCAGCATGCGGCCGGTCATTCCCATAGACAGCATGCCGTGAGCAAAAACGGAAGGATATCCAGCGATTTCCGTCGTAAAAATTTCATCGCTATGCAGTGGGTTATAGTCACCGGATGCGCCTGCGTACTGGACGATCTGGGTTCTTGAGAGGTTGTCGCAAACCTCTTCCTGGTAGGTGTCACCTACCTTAACTTCATTTACTTTTAGTGCCATTGGAATGACTCCTTACTTGTCGCCTGAGGTGGCTGGACGTTCTGTCCTGACACCTACGCCGGTTGCTGTTATCACGAGTTCGCCGTTTTGGTCGCGGTATTCCGTGACAGTTTCACTAAACATCAATTTTCCGCCTCGACGTCCTTCCTTTTCCCAGTTCTTGCCTGGTTTGTTTTCAGCTGTTAGTACATCCCCCACTTTTAATTGTCGGTGATAAATATAATGTTGTTCTGCATGAAGACCTCCGCCTCCGCCACCGCCACCGCCTTTTTTCTTTTTGGTGATTCCGGTTGGCCCCTTCGCTGAACCAAACCATTCCTGGCCGACCTTGGGGCGTAGAAAATAGTCAGGGTCGAACTGTGCGCTCGATTGAACAAACGTTGGTGGCGCTATGATGGCGCCCTGGTCAGTAGATCTGGCGTAGTCTTCATCGTAATAGATTTCATTGGTGTCACCGATCGATCGCGCGAACATCATTACGTGTCCTGATTCGACCGGAAATTTATCAACTGCCATGGTTGGCTTCCTCCGTTAAAAATGTAAAAAAATAGAATGCGTTACAGGCAACATACTCATGTATCTATGTCAACGTCAAGCCGGTATTTGTAGTGAAAACAAAAAAATGCCTTGTTAGAAACTGATCGTGGTTGTAGTATTTTTTCCCTGATTAATCGAATGTTTCATACGCTGATTGATTTTGGGTTGATAATAATAAAAACAACATCAACAAATAGGCTTTAAGACACAGTTTATGTCCAGACCTGTACGTATAGAATTCCCCGGTGCTGTGTACCATGTCACAAGCAAAGGAAGAGAAGGTCAAATTGTTTTCGATGATGCTGATGATAGAGGCGTCTTCCTCAATGTTCTTGACAATGTTGTAGTCCGGTTCGGCTGGTTGATTCACAGTTATGGGTTGATGGATGATCACTACCAGCTGGTGGTTGAAGTTCCTGAGGCAAACCTTTCGAAAGGTATGCGACAGTTAAACGGAGTTTACACCCAGCATGTAAACCGTCGTCATGCCCAGGAAGGTCCGATTTTTCATGGGCGATTCAAGAGTATTTTACTCGAAAAGAAAAACTACCTGCTCCCAGTCTGTCGGTACGTCGTTACCAATCCAGGTAGGTTAAAAGGTGTGCCAAACTTTTCATCGTACAAATGGAGCAGTTATCGCGCATTAGCCGGTCAGGTGAAGGCGCCAACCTTCCTTCACAAAGCTGATGTGCTGAACTATTTCGGTAAGCGCGAAAAAGATGCGCAGCGAAAATACCGGGAGTACGTTAAGGAAGGCGTTGGGGAAGACTCACCGCTGAAACAACGTACTCATCAGGTACTACTCGGCAGTAATCGGTTTTTGAGCGAAATGCAGCCAATCCTGCAGGGTGAAAGACTCTCAAAGAGGGGGCCGAAAGCGGTCAAAAGACGTCGCAGCCTGAATGCGCTGTTCAAGAAGGTCGATGACAAGACCCGTGGTGAGCGAAACGAGCTGATGAAGAAGGCGCATGTAGATTTCGGCTATACCCTCATGCAAATAGGTGACCATCTGGGACTGCATTACACAACAGTTTCCAAGGTGATCAACGCTTAGATTTTTTTATAGATGTCTACTAGACGTTTGTGACCCTCAGACCTTAATCCGGTCCAATTTGGCTGTTTATGAGCATCGCTCAGGGCTGTTTATGGGTATCGCTCAGGGCTGTTTAAGGACGCTAGGTAGACGTCCAATAAAAGTCCTAGTATGCTGCGTCGGCGAATTGACTTAGAAGCAATCATTCTGGAGTAACACAGTGCGAAGAGTACTAGCCCCACAGTATAACGAAGATAGTGAAATAGACCTGACCCCTATGTTGGACGTTGTGTTTATCATGTTGATTTTCTTCATTGTGACAGCGACTTTCGTAAAGGAAATTGGTCTGGACGTTAACAGCCCTGACAAAAACCAGAATGTTAAAGATGCTGACAAGCAAAGTATCGTGGTGCAGATCACCAGCCGTGATCGAATTCGAATCAGAGGCAGGGATATCGATGTTCGTGCAGTAAGGGCAAACATTGAACGATTGCACGCTGAAAACCCGGATGCGCCGGTTGTTGTTCAGCCACATCCGGAAAGTAAAACCAATACCATGATCCAGGTAATGGATTCTGCCCGACAGGCAGGGGTATACAACGTCTCTATAGCCGCTGGCTAGATCCGTCGATGCCATGAAAATCGGCATCAACATCAGGGTTATGGGGCCTCAGTCGTCCCGTAACACAATTACTAGTATTCTTAAGCAAGCCGAATCTGCTGGTGTCGAATCCGCGTGGATCGTCGATCATATCGCCATTCCCCCTGATGAAGCCGAAGGTTCCGGGGGTCGATACCTGGACCCGCTAACGTCGCTTGCATGGATGGCAGGCCAGACACAGTCCATCATGATTGGCACCAGTGTTTTGATCCTGCCTTATCGTCCGAAGCTGCCGACGGCGAAAGCAATCGCCACCATCCAGGAGTTGTCCGGTGAGCGCCTTTTACTTGGGGTTGGAATTGGTTGGATGGACCCGGAGTTTCGGGCTTTGGGAGTCGACAGGCACCAGCGAGGTCGACTCTCGGATGAGACGCTGGCATTTCTGCATGAGTGTTTTGACAACGATATTGTCACGGCAAACGACCAGTCCTTCCTGTTTAAGCCGAGGCCTGTAAGACCACCTATCTATATTGGTGGGTCAGCACCCCATGCGATTGACCGAGCGCTAAAGTATGGTGACGGTTGGTTGCCGATGGGCCGTCTGGATAAAATTGCGCCCCAGATTCGTCAGTACCGTGAACGGTCTGAAGCATCACAGGGTAAACCGGGGGAAGTGGTCACGTTCGCTACACTGCCGGAAGGTGACGTGGACCGCGCAAGAGAAATGATTTCACATTATGAAGCCGCCGGGGTCACTCGCATTATTATAGGCAGGACTTACGAATCTGCTGAAGACTGGGCACCGACCTTTGAGTTACTAAGTGCACTAAACAGTTAATACATTTGAATAAGAGATAGGAACCGCATGGAATTAATCCTGATACGTCACGGCCTGCCACTACAGGTTGAAACTACAGATGGCACGCCTGCTGACCCGCCATTGTCTGAAGTCGGTCACCAGCAGGCCCAGAGAATGGCAAAGTGGCTTGAGGGAGAGCGTATTGATCACCTGTACTCGAGCCCAATGCAGCGTGCGGTCCAGACAGCGGCGCCACTTGCAGCGTTAAAGGGGCTGGAGCCAGTGTTGAGGGACGGTGTCGCGGAATACGATAGGCAAGCAGACCACTACATTCCCGCGGAAGATCTGAAGAAATCTGACTATGACCGCTGGTTGCGCATAATGAGTGGCAAGAATGTAGATATTAACTTCCCTAAATTCTGTGTGGAGGTCGTCACAACCCTGAACGAAATCATCGATAGCCACAGAGGGAAAACTGTTGCGGTCACTTGTCATGGGGGGGTGGTGAACGCCTGGACTGCACATGTCATGGGGATGGAGCCCAGGATGTTCTTTAACCCGAATTACACGAGTATCAGTAGGTATATGGGGGCGAGTTCCGGCGAGCGTTCAATCATCACGCTTAACGAGTTCACGCACTTGCAGGGACTGGGCTCTAACCTGGGTTAGGCCCTTCAGGGGTGTCTGTTCGTCGAACATGCCATGGAAAGCTCGGTCATGTCGACTCTGGTTGAGGAATCTCTTTTTTTGAAGTTCCTTGCTATGAGTTTAGTTCTCTTCCCCTTGATTGAACGTTAAGTCTGTTCTGTTCGAGGGTGTCGGCTTCAAGGTCGCGGTTCTTGCCGCGACTGGTACGGCGTTCCTCA
>Ga0114993_10006281_pt1 | contig 11239 bp, 12 predicted proteins | sample ArcticOcean_MG_C_FD_87042 | JGI IMG/M metagenome (GOLD analysis project Ga0114993, IMG submission 87042) | Marine microbial communities from western Arctic Ocean - ArcticOcean_MG_CB2_150 | ecosystem: Environmental > Aquatic > Marine > Oceanic | place: Arctic Ocean: Canada Basin | collected...
AATCCTCGATCTTCTTTCATCCATCATCAATCCCCCTGATGTCTTCAAACATCCCAAAACTCTACATCATCCAGGCCTTCCGCTGGTTCCTCCTTCTCATGCCCGTCTTCGTGCTGTTCTACGAAGAAAACGGACTGGGTCTCCAGGACATCTTCATCATCCAGGCGTTCTATTCGATCTGTGTGATCCTTTTCGAAATTCCCTCCGGCTACTTCGCCGACGTCCTGGGTCGCAAGCGATCAATGCTGATCGGCGTCACCTTCGCCGCAGCCGGCTTCACGACATATGCCTTCGCGTATACGTTTAATGAATTCCTGGTCGTCCAGCTCCTCCTCGCGATCGGATCGAGCTTTGTCTCCGGTTCAGATACGGCCCTGCTTTATGATTCGTTGATTCAGCTCGAACGTCAGGACGAATACCAGAAAGTCGCCGGCAGATTAGCCTCAATCAGTAATTTCTCGGAGGGAGTCGCCGGAATAACGGGCGGTCTCCTGGCCGTCATCAGCCTCCGCACACCGCTTTACTATCAGGTCGCGCTGACTCTCCTGGTCATACCACTTGTCGCCTCCCTCGTGGAGCCCGAACGAAAGATCGCCGATCGAACCGAGAACAACTTCAAAGCCATCCTCCGGATCGTCCAGTATGCGCTTCACGGGCACTCTGAAGTGAAATGGCTGATTCTCTACTCATCACTCATCGGCACATCGACCCTCACGATCGTCTGGTTCGTTCAGCCGTATCTGAAAATCGTGGGCGTCCCACTCGTGTGGTTCGGAGTCTCCTGGGCCTTACTCCAGTTCTCCATCGGCCTTTTCGCAATTAATGCGTACAAGATTGAAACTTTCCTCGGACGCAAGATCTCCCTCATCTCGCTGATCCTGCTTGCCTCAGCCGGCTATCTCCTGCTCAGCTGGTTCCAAACATTCTGGGCCCTCCCCTTCCTATTTATCTTCTATCTCGTCCGCGGTATCAACGGGCCCGTGTTGAATGACTACATCAACAAATGCGTCAGCTCCGACATTCGCGCGACCGTGATGTCAGTGAAGAGCCTGGTCGGCCGTCTTATGTTCACAATCCTCGGACCGATCGTCGGCTGGGTAAACGACACCTACTCTCTGTCAGACGCGTTCCTTGTCTGCGGCCTGACATTCCTCACATTGGGAACGATCTTCCTTTGGTTCCTTCACAAAAACAGGGTCCTGTAGCTCCCTGCAACAACTCATTCGAAATCCGCTCATCCTGAGTATCGACATCGCCAGATTGTACAACCACTAAACAGGCGACTTGGCGTGTTCGGTGTATCGAAGGGCGGGCGGCTTCAAATTAGGAGAAAATTATTACCAGACGACCGTGAGCTCTCAGATCGGCCGTAGTATCACCGACCATCGGAACTCCACCTTCTTTAGAAAGTCCAGGCAGAAATCTGTTTCCACTGAATCCACAATCCATTCCCTTTGACATACTCCCGCCGATTTGAGTCTTTCATACCTGTCTCGTACTGCTCAGGTGCGGATTGCCTCTGATCCTCCTGAACTCTTCCCTCGGCGAAGCGGAGTCCTGAACCCTGAACTCTTTCCTCACCCCGATTCAAACAGGCCATAAATGACAATCCTTGAAGACTTCCTCAAAACACACGACGCAGGAGCCCTACTGGACATCGCTTGCGGAGGCGGCGCCTTCACAAAGCGTCTCACTGAAAACCTGAAATCCTACACCAGCGTACTCGGTCTCGACATCAAAGCCGAATCGAGTGACGGTTTTTTCGAAGCGGTTAAAGGCCACGACATCTCTTTCATTTCCGCTTCGATCCACGACTATCTCGAAACAGCTGATGCATTTGACACAGTATCTGTGTCCAATGCCCTTCACCACCTCGAGGGTGTTGGCGAAGTATTGAAAGACGTCCGCAATATCCTGAACGAAGGCGGCACTTTTATCATAAACGAAATGCATTGTGACAATTTGACACCGTCGCAACAGACCCAGCGCGATCAACACAAATTCCTGGCCGACCTGCAGCGAGCTGCTGGCGAATATCATAGGGAAACGTGGTCTCGCTCGGAGATCCTCGAATTCGTCGCCAACGCCGGGCTGCGCATCCAGCACACTTACGAAAACGCGAATGAAGACGCTCCCATCACGAAAGAGCCCGACCGTATGGTCGAGCGTGCTCAAACCGCGATCGAAAAGGCCTACCCCGCGGGTGCACCAAACTCGGTAAACACGGAACGTGACCGTCTGGCCGCCCGCAGCAGTGAAATCGGATCCTCGCCACCCCCGCAGCTGACACTCGTTTGTATCGGAGCGTGAAATACTCTCATGAATGAACTGGTTGTATCACTGACAGACCCGGCGACAACCGAAGCGGCACTCACAGGTTCGAAGGGGGCCGCTCTCGCAATCATGAAGCAGGCCAAATTTCCGATCCCACAGGGATTTGTCGTCACCACAGAAGCTTTTCAAGCAGTGGCAGGTAGCCTGAACGAAGGGCTCGCCCACCTGGGTGATTCCAGCTCTACAAGTGAAAACGCGCTCCGGGCAGCCAGTGCCGACGCGCGTCGACTCATCCTCCACGCGGACTTCCCTCGTGGCGCGGTAGCCCGGATCCGATCCGCGTGGAAAGTGATGGGCAGTCCAGCAGTGTCAGTCCGATCCTCATCAACGGCCGAAGACCTCGCAGACGCGAGCTTCGCCGGTCAATACGACTCCTTCCTGAATGTCACCTCCTTTGACGCCATACTCGCCAGAATCAGGGACGTCTGGGTCTCACTCCATTCTGCCCACGCCATCGGCTATCGACGGCGGCACCGGATGTCCCATGCAGACGCACACATGGCCGTCATCATACAGCGGCAACTGACACCCAATACCGCCGGCGTGATGTTCACGCGCGACCCCGTCACAGGTAAGCGCCAGTTCGTCATCAACGCCGCTCGCGGGCTGGGTGAAGGCGTCGTCGCAGGGACGGTGCAATCGGATCGATTCGAACTGCGCCCCAAAGCTGGTACGTTGTTGTCATCAAATATCAGCGAAAAGAAGAGCCGGGTTGTGACCTCAACGGACGGCGGTATCGAAACCATTGCAGTCGCCGCTTCTGATCAGAAAAAACCAGCGCTCACCAATCGCCAGTTGGCTCAGCTTGCTTCAATCGGTCGAAAATTGGCACGTCTCTTTGGCAGCCCCCAGGATATCGAGTTCGCCGTAGAAGCCGGCAGGATATCCATCTTGCAATCGAGACCGATGACGGCAATCGAACCGGCAGACAAACCCGACGAGCCCTGGAACAAGGTCATCAATCGCAAATACACGTGGAGCCGAAGAGGCGGGCCGTACTACAGGCTGGAGCAAGACACGGCCGTCGAACGTCTCAAACACATGAAAGACTGCTACGACGAAACCGGTTCTTCCATGACGGCCAACCACGTCGGACACGTCATCAATGGCTGTTTGTATGTGCGACCAAACGAAGTTGGTGAGAGGACGCTCAAGAAGCGTCACGCGATACAGACCAGAAACGTGGATGCGAGCCTGAAGAAAGGGAAATCGTATTTCGAAGATGTGCTGCAGGCCATCGTGGAAGACCGATTGAACCGACTGAAGAAGCAGCGGGCGGCGATCAAAACATTTACGGATCGCGTGAACTATATGGAAGCCTGCGTCGTGACGATGGGCTATGTGCAAGGCAACCTGCACTGGCGCCAGGGAAAGCCTGGTGGGCGAGGCGACTGGCACAAGGAGTTTAGCGAGATCACTGGCGAGCCTTCGAACAAGGCGAACGTCTTTTTACAGGCCATACCGAATCGCATGACTATGCTCATCGATCGGATCATCGAGCTCGCTCGTATCGTTCAATCAGACCGTGAGCTCAAGCGAATCTTTGTCGAGCGTGAGTTCGACGAACTAACTTTGCGCAGGATCGTGGCACGTCAGAAAACCAGACAATTCCGCAATCGTTTCAGCGCGATGATGCGAGTGTATGGCCAGCGATCGGGACACGGTTATGGGACCGGGTCTGGTTTCTCCACACCGACCTGGAGCATAGACCACACGCTGCCATTCGAGTTTATTGCCACATACGTTGAGCAGAACTTGACCAAACTGGATCAGCAGGGAAAGCGAGCGCACGACCAGCGACTTCTTGCCGCAACTAGGATGCGAAGAAAGTTGTCAAGTGACCCCGATAAACTGGAGCGATTCAATCAGTCACTTTCGAATGCAGAAATGGGCGTCAGATTCCTCGAAGATCACAACTACTATATGGAGCAGTGCACGATCGGCACGATGCGCGAGGCCATCTATTCCGTCGGTCTTGCACTCGTAAAAAGAGGTCAGATCGATCACCCGGACGACGTCTTCCACTTCTCGATCGCCGAGCTAAAACGCATCGGAAAGAAGAAGGCCGAGGAGGATCTCCGGATTCACATGATCGAGCGGACAGAAGAATTGGAACGGCGCAAACGAATGAAGCCGCCCGCGACGTTAGGGAAAAAACCGAAGCCTGGATCCGAGAAGGAACGCCCTACCGGCTTGGACGGGGACATCATTCGTGGGGCAAGCGCTTCAAGCGGTCGTGTCACGGGAAGAGCCGTCGTCGCCCTTCCGAACAAAGAGCACCCGCGCATTCACCCCGGGGATATCCTTGTAGCGCCAAACGTTGGTCCGGATTGGACTCCTGTCTTCGCAACGATCGGCGGCCTTGTTCTGGACTCCGGGTCGCTGGGACAGCACGCCGCGCTTGTCGCTCGCGAATATCGAATCCCATCCGTCATGCAAACGAAGGAAGCATCTCGTTTGATAAAAAACGGCCAGACCATAACGGTGGATGGGGACGCCGGAACGGTAGAATTGAATCACTAGCTCCTCGTCCTCAAGCTGAGTTTCACTGCCATTAAGTTAGGGGGAACCTGCTGATACAAACTGTTCTACGCCCTTGCGCAGAGCACAAGGGCGAGCGTAACGCGTTAATAAACGAAGGTTGCGGGCTCCGCCCGCAACAGAACCCTCTCTGCCCCACCTCGCAGTTGAACTCCTTTCGAGGGCGCCAAAACCGTTAACTTAATGGCAGTCAAGCTCAGCTTGAGGGCGCAGATGCTCCCGCCAGTTCATCCAACAGTGCTCTGACACTCTTGTCACTTCCTTCAATAAATACTGGCCCCAGCGCGCCTCTCCCGTGGATCGCCTGAACCAGCAAATCAATCCTCGAAACCATCTCCAACTCGGACTTGCACTTTGGCCATTTCTCCAGATAGGCTTCAACAACGGCCATATTCCAAGTGGTCAATTGACGTGATTGTGCCTCTTTCCGCCACGCCTGCCATCCAAATTCGACACCGCAGTTGTCACATTGAAGCCTTTCGTCGCGTCTCTTTATCGAGCGACGATAGGATCGCCATCGTCTCCTGAACCCACAGACGTCACAATAGATGTCATTTTTGGTGTGTTGCGCGGCGGCGCCGCAAGCGGGACAGACCAGAGGTGGGTGATTCCTGCGCTCCGTCACGCGAGATGCGGTTGGCACAAGAGAACGATGAAGACCGGTGCCGCATCCTGGGCAGGGCAATCGGATACGTGCTCGAACGGATGTTCGATAAGCCCTGGTTGTCCATCGCTGACCACAAACACAGACCCATTCATCGCCAACAAGAACAAGTGATGCGAGGCAACTAAAACAACGCGGTGAATCTTTCAGCCCATTTCTGCAATCTCCCCAGAGGAACCGCTTTGTACAGTGTGGACAATGGAACCAACCGACTGCTTGGGATCATCTCTTATCTGACGATGAATCGGTGCATCACATCCTGGGCAGGGCAGTTCTCCATGGTTTCGAGCTCGGTTCACGGTCCGAATATCACATGCGCGCTGATAGAGACTCCACCCAACATCCAAAAGAGTATCATCGTCCAGCATATGCTGACCGAGCCGGTAATACAGCGTACGAAGTTTTCGCTGCCTGATCTTGGGATTCCACTTGGGTTCAATAGATCCCACGGTCAGCTCCTTTTATGGATTTCACAGATTGCGGTTTTACGTATCAATGCCACGATTCAGATCCTAGCGTAGCGAGCTTTCTCTGCTTCGTTCAGTTGAGGGAAAACGCGACTTGTATCTACCGCCTCCATTTTTCAATTTTCAATTTGCAATAAAAAATGGTGCTCCGCATTCCCTTGCGCAAGCCCCCCTCCCCTTAACTGATTTATTATCAATCACTTAAAATTCTCCAAGGAGACTTCCATAGTGGAATCACAATCTTTTCAGACAGTTTGATGGAGCCATGCGCGACGTTCTGGTGGGAGATCTACAAGGACCAGCCCTACGTCCACAAACCAGATGCGTATGAGTGGCCGATGGGCGAGCACGTCGGGCCCTACTTCTGCGAGGCTTACCTGAAGGACGGGCTGAGTGGGGACAGCGTGGGACATTTTAGAGGTGAAGTAGATAACGACAGTATCTGGGTTGCGACCGATGGTGGCGAAGTAGCAGGATTCCTGGTCACCTCCATCAATCGCGAAGACGAGATCGGTAACATCGTATCCGGGTTTGCTCATCCGACCGGACACGGGAGGTCCGCAATGAACCGACTCGTCGCTGCCGCGATCGATCGATTCAAAGAAACCGGACTTTCGAAAGCCTTCATCGCACCCGGATCGATATCGCTGGAGGTCAATTCGCCGCTCTACCACGCACCGTGGGACCATGGATTCGGCCTGAGCGAGAGTGACGACAGCGCTTACTACGTCTTCCTGGGTGGATCACTTGTTGGCTGGCAGATGAAATCACATCACGAATGGAGGACCTTCGGAAAACAGGTGTTGAGACGAGGCGATGCGACGGAGGCGCGGAATCTCGAACTGCATCCCGATCTGGAAATCGATGAAGGTATGCTCGAGGAAATGTCTGTTGCCGCGATTTCGGATGGCCGCGTGATCGGCTATGCTCACACCTCGTATGAAAAAAGCTGGACGGAAACAGGTCCCACCCAGAGACTCTGCGGAAAGCCGACACCCAAGATCATTCCGGAGTTCAGAGGTCGAGGCCTGGGTAAAGTGCTCTATCATCAGAGACTTGGGCTGGCTATTGATAAGGGTGCGAACTGTAGCTACACGGTAACGGAAGTCGACAATCCTGCACGCCACGTGTATCAATCAGCGCCGTCGCAGACGTGGTTCACGTGTCGGGGATCTTTCCAAGCAGTTGTGATTGTCGTATCCTGTCGTGCAAGCCCTTGAGCGAGACGCATCGAGGGGCGTATAGAACTGCAGAATCACGCCTTCGCTGACAGGTACGGCCTATGTGGACACCAACACCCATCCAGACCAGCTGGGATGACCTACTTGAGGGGATCGACACAGCTGACGACTGGAACCATAAGCGTCCAGCCGTCCACAGACGTTTCCTCGAACTGATCCGCGCCGATGCAGCGCCAGCACTTCCGACCAATCCCGATCTTCGGATCGAACGCGAATGGGACACGGACGGATTCCGAATCCAGAATGTCAGCTACCAGGTCGAGACTGATGAACGAGCTCACGCCTATATCGGAATCCCGGCTGGTGATCCACCCGAAGGCGGATTCCCTGCAGTCGTGTGCCTGCACGGGACAACAAACTGGGGTGCACGCAGAACTTTGGGGCTTCCACCCGAACCTGGTGATCCCCACGAAGACATGGGTGAGGTTGAAGGCAAAGACTATGCCCGCCATCTCGTACGAAATGGGTATGTAACTATATCGCCCGAGCATTTCTGTTGTGCATCGCGAACACCCGAAGAAGGCCCATACGAAACCGCTGCCTTCTACCGCAAGCATCCAGACTGGTCGGCAGTTGGCAAGTATATCCATGACAGCGTCATCGCCACGAACATCCTGGGCGCGCGTGCCGACGTCGATGCTGACCGACTTGGCGTAACCGGTCACTCACTCGGCGGCCACGGAGCCATCTGGCTTGCCGCATATGACGACCGCATCAAGTGCGCGGCCCCCAGCTGCAGCGCACAAACCTTCCGCGAAAACCCGAAACCGCTCCACTGGTCGAGAAACTTCTGGTATATCTACTTCCCACAACTCCGTGAGCAATTCCTGGCTGGCGAAACCGTCGAATGTGACTTCCACGAAATGTTCGCACTCATCGCGCCGCGGCCTGTCCTCGACCGATTCGCTTTGAATGACGGTCCCCCACTATCTCAGTCGCATCGTACAATGATGCATCTCAAGATTCATGAGCTTTACCGCCTGCTCGATCACGAACCCGCCCACGCCTTCCTTGCGTTCGGCGACGGCCATTTCATTCCCGATCTTTCGCAAGAAGCGCTGATTAGCTGGATGGATCGCTGGCTCAAACACGGTGGCGATCCCCTTGGTAACTGGGACAGCAGCCTCACACCATCGGATTAACTATATTCGCGGCGTACACGCTCGACTTATAGCCAATATGGAGGAGCCCTATGGAATACGAAACACCGCTCGACGTTCGACTGGCCTGCCGCAGAAATGAGCTTGAGGGGTTCGCCTCCCGCGCCCTCCCGGGCTATCTCTGCGTAAACGTGGCTTTTCTGGACGAGAATTACGCAGACGATTTCGAAGCTTTCTGCCGCGCCAACCCAAAGCCCTGCCCGTTGATCGCCCGTATGGCGCCCGGCCAGACGGATTGTCCCGAATTCGCCGTCGATTTGGACATTCGGACCGATCTGGGCTCCTACGATATCGTGCGAGATGGCAAAGTCACCGAACTCCGAAAAGACATCGTCGACCTCTTCGATGATCGGACGGTCACCTTTCTGATCGGATCCAGCGTATCCTTCGACGGTCTGCTGACAGAAAAGGGCTATCCCGCGTCATTTGGTCCGACAATCCAGCTTACTTCACTGCCCTGCAAGACCGTCGGACCTTTTGCCGGAAATATGGCTGTCACCATCCGCTCCTTCGCACCAAATATGATCGATGATGTCTGGGATTTCACCAGCCATTTTCCCGGCTGTCACGGCGCCCCGATCGGGAAGAACAATGCGGACGAACTCGGAATCAAAGAACTGGACGTCAACATGAACGGCCACACGTTCGAAGTCCCCGATGGAACCGATCGACTCTACTGGGCATGCGGCATCACCCCTCGCATCGTTGCCGAGCAGGCGAAGCTGCCGTTTATGATCTCCTACACCCCTGGTCACGCAATGATCACGGACGTCCCGACCGAAAGCTTGTATCAGGAGAGCGTCGAAGCAGAAATCCCGTGATGGATCCGTTCGCCGAACGCATTAACTGACAAGGCTGCTCCAACCCCAGCACCTCTCCCTTAGGATCAATCAAACGGAAGTCAGGGAACCAAGCCCTGGAAGGGCGATCTTAGTTAGCCATGGGCAGAAGCCCCTGGATTTGCAAAGCCCACAGAGGATGGAGCCCTGGCAGGGCGACCGGGATTCCTGCAAACCATCGGACGAGAATAAATGACAGACACAGAACGCTATCGACACGACATCAACGGATACACGCTGATCAAGAACGCCATACCCGTTGACGAACTGTCTCGCCTGAACGATTCCATCGACGCGTGGGAAGACAGGGCAACCACCGACCTGTCGAAAAAATCGCCCGACCAGAACCAGGAGGTCCGCTATGACGACTTCATCAATAACGAACCCGACCTCGTAGATCTTGCCGCCAAACCAGTCGTCATCCCTTACCTTGCTGAAATGGTCGAGAAACCCCGCTTGAAATCCACGTGGATCGCGTTTAAATGGCACGGTGGCGAAACAAAACTGCACTCCAACCACACACCGTCGGTCACACACAACTTCTACCACTTCAACGGTCAGATCCGACATAACCTGCTGAACCTGATGTATGCGATGCGGGATATCGAGCCGGGCGGAGGAGGACTGAAGGTCATACCCGGCTCACACAAAGCGAACTACGCCCGGAACCGTGAGGATGACGTATCGGACGTGCTGGTTGAGTTGACGATGAAGGCGGGAGATGTGCTTCTCTTCTCTCACGACATGGCACACTGCTCACTGAACGAGTCAGATGCCGTCAGACGAACCGTGATGTACACGTATTGTCCAGGCGTAATCGCCAACTCCTTCGGCGGCGACACGCTCTACGACCGGATCCACGAAAGCGCAGAAGAGGGTAGTTGGCTGAAATACCTGACCCGCCAACCCAACGGCTTCCTCGAATCGTATCCCCAGCCAGTCAAACTCCCGACATAGTGCGATGATTTGATCAGATGCGAGGCTTCGTCCTGCAAAGTTCTATCGCGACTTGGCTTTTCACTTTTCTGGCCAATATTCACGAATCGATCACGCTAGGACCTGGGGACGAGGCGTGGTTCACCCTGAAAGGGCGAAAGACCTTAGCCTAGGTCGTCAGACCTAGGTACCGGCCAGCAAGCCACGTTTACGAGACCTGGAAGGGCGCCACAGCCCACTACCATTAAGTTAGCGGGCTGTGGCGCCCTCGGACAGAGTCCAAGGGCGAGTGGCGCGGTTGGAGTGTCGCGTCTCGGGAACACTGGTCGCAGTGCTCGCGCTGTTCTTTGGAATTTTCGGAGCACATCGGTTTTACGTAGGCAAAACCGGCTCGGCGATTGTCCAGCTCCTGACGCTTGGTGGCCTGGGGATCTGGGCATCCTTCGATCTCATCATCATTCTATTGGGCGGTTTCACAGACGATGAGGGTTCAAAAATTACGGAGTGGTCTTGAGATTCTGTCGCCAGTCCTGGCCATTCCCATACATCACCTCGAAAGCGAAAACGGCAAATCCTCCGCGCCATATGATCGCTCAACTGGTGTCTCGCTCATTTCAAATGACAGCACACCACCACGCCGGATCTCTTCCTGCTCCACAAACAACCTCGACAACTCGCTGCCATTCAAGCTGATCCGATTCGCGTAAGGCGTCCCCACACGATTCCCAACCCCTTCGACCACAAACGCCTCTCCACCTCTTGGCCGAATCGTTGCGCTCTCGAACAACGGCGATCCTAACACGTATGTCGGATGTCCCGGGCACAGCGGGTAGAAACCCAGCGCACCAAACACATACCACGCTGTCATCTCACCGTTGTCCTCGTCACCGGAAAATCCGTCTGTCGGCCCCGATCCATAGAGCTCATTCAAAACGCGCCGCACCCAATACTGCGTATTCGACGGCTCGCCCATCGCGGTATACAGATACAACACGTGATGGACCGGCTGATTCGAATGCGCATACTGTCCGAAATCGACAGCCGCCATTTCCGTCAT
>Ga0114993_10006282_pt1 | contig 11238 bp, 13 predicted proteins | sample ArcticOcean_MG_C_FD_87042 | JGI IMG/M metagenome (GOLD analysis project Ga0114993, IMG submission 87042) | Marine microbial communities from western Arctic Ocean - ArcticOcean_MG_CB2_150 | ecosystem: Environmental > Aquatic > Marine > Oceanic | place: Arctic Ocean: Canada Basin | collected...
CGGTAAGAGCCGTATTCGGAAACATGATGAGTGGCTCGGCAGGAATTAGTAGTTATGTCATTGTCCCAACTCATATACCGCTGAGAACTGTGGCCAAGCTGATAGGTGCCTGGCACAAGAAGAAAGCCATGGACACCGATGAGTTCCTGAGTAGTTTATAGTCGCTCACTGACGCCCGATAGAGTAATACGTCATTCCTTGGTCCCGCATATTCTGAGCGTCATACAGATTGCGCCCATCGAAGAGTATCGGTGTTTCCATCGCGGCTTGCATACGCGCCACGTCCGGGTCGCGAAACTCATCCCACTCCGTCATTAGTGCCAACGCATCTGCACCACCCAGCGCACGGTAAGCCGTGGCCATATATCGGACTCTGTTCCTCGGGCCCAACACCGACTCGGCATTTTCCATTGCCTGCGGATCATACACTTGCACATAGGCACCTACTGATATCAACCGCTCGATAAGTGCAATCGAAGGCGATTCACGCACATCATCTGTATCGGGTTTGAAGGCCACGCCCCACAGGGCAATGGTGCGGCCACTTATCTGGCCGGCGAAGTGATTGAATATCTGATAGAACAGAAATTTCTTCTGATTCTTATTGACCTGTTCAACCGCACGCAATATTCGAAAATTATAGTCCTTCACGGCGGCAAACGACACGAGTGCGGCCACGTCTTTAGGAAAACAACTGCCCCCATAGCCCGCCCCGGGGCGAAGAAACTCGGGTCCTATCCTATCGTCCGCACCCATCGCACGCCTCACTTGGTCCACATCAGCACCAACAAGATCACACACATGGGCCATCTCATTCATAAACGAGATGCGTGTTGCTAACATTGCATTGGACGCATACTTACACAGTTCTGCGCTCGCGCAATCCATCTCAAGCAATGGAGATTGTGCGGTGATTATCGGCACGTAGAGTTCGCGCACGCAGTCCACAGCACGGTCGTCATCATCGACGCCGACAACAATTCTATCGGGACGCATGAAATCTTGAACAGCGTTGCCCTGTTTGAGAAATTCTGGATTGCTTACAACACTAAACGGTTTCGACGTGCTGTTAGCAACGGCTGACCGAATACGTGCGACCGTTCCCACGGGTACGGTACTCTTGTTGATGATGACGGTATAGTTCGTAATCGCCGCGCCGATATCTGTTGCGGCTTGCAGCACATGGCATATGTCCGCAGACCCATCCTCGTGCTTCGGCGTTCCGACCGCAATAAAGACCACAGTCGACTGCCGAACCGCTATCGTTAAATCCGTGGTGAACGTCAATCGCCCCGTTTGCTGGTTTCGTTCGACAAGTGCGTTCAACCCTGGCTCATAGATGGGCACGTGCCCATTGCGAAGGCGTCGAATCTTGTTTGTGTTTGTGTCCACACATATTACGTGATGCCCAATGTCGGCCAGACATGCGCCAGTCACCAGCCCTACATACCCAACACCAATCATTGTTATATTCATGCTGTTACCTTCTTCGTTGCAATCAGGGGACGCCACCACCAGTGTTCCCGCACATACCAGGCGACGGTTTCTTCAAGCGCCGTATCGAACAACATCTGCGGCCGCCAACCCACCGAGCGCAATTTTGTGGTGTCGACCGCGTAGCGTCGGTCGTGCCCGAGTCGGTCAACGACCGGTCGAATTCGCTCCTTGGGAAGTTTCAATAACGCTAGGATGCGATGCGTTAGGTCGAGATTTGTGATTTCGTTTCCTCCACCGATATTGTAGACCTCTCCGTTCGTTCCGACACCCACCAACACATCGATTGCGCGACAGTGGTCCTCGACATGGAGCCAATCACGCACGTTCAATCCATCACCATAGAGCGGCACAGTGTCACCCTCAAGCGCATTGGTGATGAAGAGCGGAATAAGTTTTTCTGGAAATTGGTAGGGTCCGTAGTTGTTGGATGCCCGGGTCACAATAACAGGCACCCCATAGGTTGCCCAGTAACTGTATGCGAGACGGTCCGCCGCGGCCTTGCTGGCCGCATACGGATTGCGCGGCATCAGTGCGTCAGTTTCTTGACTCTTGCCCGTGGCCACACTTCCATATACTTCGTCCGTCGAGATTTGAATAAAGCGTTGGAGCGTGGGATTGCGACGGGCCGCTTCCAGTAGGACAAACGTGCCGATCACATCCGTCTGAATGAACGACGCAGCCGACTGAATTGACCGGTCGACATGGGTCTCTGCGGCGAAGTGGACAACGATGTCGGCATCTTGAACCAGTGGGTCCACGACCGCAGCATCCATAATATTGCCCTGGACGAAAGCGTGCCGCGAATGTTCGATGACATCGTGGAGTGTTTCACGGCGCCCTGCGTATGTCAGTGCGTCGAGTGTTGTGATTTGCCAGTTTGGATGATGTTTGAGCCCGTAACGCACGAAGTTGCTGCCGATAAATCCTGCGCCGCCCGTCACGAGTACCTTCACTATATGTTCCATTATCATATATTGTACATTGACACCATATAGGTGTCATATGACACCCATTGTAGCCGAGAAACTTCAGGCGTCGAATGAAGAGCCGCATCCACAAGTGGACTTGGCGTTGGGGTTTTTGATAGAGAAGCCGCCACCATTAATATTGTCGACGTAATCAACCTGCGCACCCGATAGATATCGTATGCTAATCGGATCAATATACAACCGCACACCGTTCGACTCGAAGACCTTGTCGGCCTCCGTGTCGCGGGCACCCTCTTCGATCGCCATACCATACTGAAAACCGGAGCAGCCGCCGCCTTGCACGTACACCCGAAGACCAACATCTGCGAACTTCTTCTCTTCCTCTAGCATCAGATCAGTGATCTTGGCTGCCGCAGTTTCGGTTATGGTGATGAGTTCAGACATTTGAATGTGGTATCCCCAACTTAATTTTCGGATAGATTGTTATAGTCGTCGCTCGCACGGTGTGTGAGACAACGAGCCCACAGATTACGACTTTCTTTTCTGGCCCAGAGCCCCAGTTCGTGAGTTTCGCCAACACTGTCATTGTACGAAAACTTGCCGGTTATCGGATCGACAATCAGCGATGTGTATGTGCGACTATCGGAAATCGCCTGGTCCGCCCAGAAGTCGCTGTAGGCGAGACCGAAGTCTCGCTCCCTCACCAACGAATCTTGGCGCTCCGAAAACGCGAACGCACGGAGGTCACTACACAGGAATTCGCGCTCCGGCGGGCCCTTGTCGGTGTCGCTGCCCCGCAAGTTCAGTAGACCCGCACCCGGCGCAATTGTTGGAAATCGTGGTTGCGCAATTGTGTTAGTCGTGAAGTATAGTAGCGTAATCACGGCGAACGAAACAATAGTTTTGTACTTCATCATTTTCTTTCTGATATTACTTCATGTTGGATTTACGAAGAGGACTCGTCGCCCGCCTTGATTATCGTTTCCAGGTATCCGACAGTCATCGCAAGATCGTCGTCATCTTCGGTTGCCTGTGGGTCGTCGCCGAGACCGTTCGTGCCGGACGGCACGTTCGTGTCACAGCGCCAGCAGAAATTTCTACGACACGGTACTGGACAGCGGCATTCGGCGCCCGTATTGCTTGACTGTTGTGCGAACTTTTCAATGCCAGTCAATCCCACGCCCGCCAGCACCACATACATGATAGCGGTGTAGATGTGTTCCGAGACTTCGACACCATATCCCACATTTGCAACGAACCCCACAATCATCATAATCACACACAAGAATACAACAACGCGTTTAGACGAAATACTGTCATTGTGGGAATCCGCGACCATGCTCTTGATACCAGATGAAAATTTGCCCATAATTATTCCTATCGTCTTTTGAACATATTGAACTTGTTAGTGGCGAAGTCCAATGGGGAAAAACGCCGACAGCGTTTTGGATTTACAAAGGTGATATGAATTGTACTGCCCGCGTTTGCGGCGACGGTGAGCTTGTCCATGAGCGCCTTGTAGGCGAGCCGTGATCGGCCAATTGTTCGTGCTTCTACCGAGCGTGATTGCCCTACGAGCAAACAACCAGCAGTATCCTTCGCCGTGTTGCCGGAATGGATGCGGATACCAGTAAACATCGGCACAGCAAGCACTTCAGGCATAATCCTTTTGAATCGGTTACTCATCGAGAGAATGAGTTTATAGCGGCCGGGCGGAATCGCCGTCTCGCTATGAATTTTCTTCCCCGCAGGGCGAATAACATCTTCGAGAGTATGACATTGCCAATGGTCGTCGATGAAGAGCGACCCGAGGGTCGTGTCATCTCTACTTGGTTCACGTACAACTCGGATATTCATAACAAAAGTATTTATGCGTCTGTGTGGTTAATCGTTCCACTGGTACGTGGGTATAGGACCCATCGTGTCATAGATGTGTGGGTGTGCCATTAAGGCGCGGCGGTATGGCGTAAATGCGATGCCTCGCCCCCAATTCAGATGATGTGTCATCAGTTCTCTTTTTGTAATACGCCGGCGTTCGTGAATTAGATCAACGAGTTCTAATGCCCGTGGTGACTGACGTGGAGCCATGGTATCCATTAACATTGTGATATACTCACTCATCTCTCGCATGGTTCGCGTATCATCAAGAGATGTCTGTGCGTATTGACGTGCGCGTTCCGCGTGTGTGTTGCGATGCGGTACATCATCGAGATACCGATGCAGCAGCCGCACCGCGTCCTCGACCGTCTGGAAGCGTTCTGCGAGGGGATCGAGTTCCTGGTAGTAGTCCGCATCATATGTGATGTAGGGACAGCCATTCATCAAGCCATCGGTCGTAGCGATACTCCAGCCCGCATACTGTTGCTTTGGTGCGAGTCCCACGCGGCAGGAACGGAGCTTCGCATAATATCCTGCTTTATCGGCGAATGTTTCTTTCTCTATCCACGGTTCTGGTACGACCTTCAAGAGCGGAATCCACACTCGAAAGTCTTGCCGTGCCAAACGCAATTGTCGAATAATTTTCAGGAACGTTGGGTAGTCTTTGTAGGGTGCCGGTCGATGGTTAAAGACGATGAGCTTTTCAGTCTGCGTGTCAATGTCGGGCGTGACAGCCGACACCGAGACACCCGGCGGTTGCGCGACCAGAATGCGGTCAAGCTGTTGGACAACTGTCGGGGCAAAAGTCTGCGCGGCTTCCTGTAGAACCAAGGCTTTCTGTGCGTTAGTATTCAGGTAGCAGCGGTCCATGTGCAAAAGCCCGCTGACGTTCTCACGAAAACTTCCCGCTTCCCACGTCGCGACAGATGTTAGGTCAAACCAATGGGCGTACCCGAAGAACTTCGGCCGATGGTGGGTGACATTTGATAACGTGGCGGCCAGGGCGTGTGTCTGTTCAGGCAAATGCGACCAGACAAGATCAATATCAACGAACTTCGTCAGAAGTTGTTGGATAGCTGTGACGTTGAAATGTACACGCATCACCGGCGCGTGTGTCGGCAACGGCACCACTAGTTGCTGCGTATTCGGAAACTCCAATACAGCGAGATGCTCTGGTGTGAGAATGTAAAAGAAGAGGTCGTCGCGAATGCGATTCAATTGCCGAATTGCATTCGTGAGATAGACTACATAGCTATCTTTCGTCAGGTCTTTTGCATACGTGATGTTCGGATAAACCAGAATGCGAATCGTTTTGCATTTACTGGCCGCGGCCACCGGAACATCGAAGAGGGTATCCATTGTGTATAATTATACCACACAAGCGGTCAAACGACAAACGACCAAGACTTGCTTTTATCGAGGCCCCGACCCCATATCAGCAGAGGCGCAATGTGGTGGTCTCTCGTATATTGGAGAACCGCGTTCTTGACGTGGCATTGAACGCGGCTGCTGGTATTTGTATTATAATAATCGTGGCCACTGAGGATGCCTCCGACGCGAACCTTTGGATGCCAGGCGTCGATGTCGGCCAGACACGATTCATAACTATGATCCGCATCGATGTAAACAAAATCCAATGACCGATCGTCAAACTGTTGAGCCGCTGACACACTCCAGTCGTCGATGATAGAGTACTGCGGATAGACGCCCATCCGCTTCTGTGCCTTCTTGCGCATACGGGCGCCATTCGGTGGCGCCCAGGCGTCGACACCATAGACACGCATCTGTGGGTTTCTCTGACAAATAATCTCGGAGAATATCCCGCGCTGAATGCCAATTTCGACACCGACCCTGAAGTCTAATTCATGAAGGAGGCCCGCAAGATCATTTCGCCCAGACTGTGGAATGTCGGTTATTGCTTGGCGGCTCGGAAGATTATATTTGTGTATAATATGTTCGATGGTTGTCATGGTTAGGCGCCAACATTCCAGAACAAAACCACACCAGTACCGGGGGGACGCACCTTACGATACCAATTCATCATCGGTGCCCACGCTTTCGCGTCGTACTCCACCGCACTCGGAAACGGCGGTCTATCATGTAACGGCACAATCTCTTTGAATGTATAGACGGACCGATGAAAATGTGCGCGTCCAATTTCTTGCTCGCTCATTTGGTGCCCTGTCGAGACGACATGCACTTCAGCTTTCGGCCATGCCAATTGCAGTGAACGATTCAACGTGCCGCTTGAACCAACAGTCCAGACATACTGGGGCGTAAGGGGAACGCCTCGGCAAATACCAGAAGTTCTGTACAAGTTACGCGCAACACGAATGAATGAACCACAGACGGTGGGATGTTCAAGTCCGATTGGTAACAACATGCGTGTTGTGGGAGACTCTGCAACATATTCCCGCGCACGGGCTTGCGTCACCGAGAGCATACCATTCGGCACCCAGTGAATATTGGCGCCGGCATCCAGCCCGCGTTGCTGATAAGGATGGAGCGTATCGAGATTGCGCTTGGCCATAAAGATGACGGCGCGCTTCTGATAACGCGCACACACCGTGGGTAGACTGATTTGTGCATAGCCGGTGGCCGGGCAAGAACCATACACCCATTCCTTAATGCTCGTGTATCGCGGATCATGCCCGATGAGATAATCAATGCCCCGCACTTTCGTGCCGGCAGCGAGCTTATCATCACGCACGACAAAGATGCATTGATGTATCTCCACAATGGGAACGGGATAGGGGTCTTGCCAATCGCCAATTTGGCTAAGATATTCGTCGGCTTGGTCAACGTCATCAAATAGTGAATTCACAAGAGTAATTATACCACAGATTCAACTAAATACAAGTATACAGGTACAGTAATTATAGAAGCCCACAGACAGGAGAATTGCCCGTGAAACTGTCATATTCCGCTACCGCTCTCTTGGCGTTCTTGCTCGCGTTCTTGCCGACTGGCGCATTTGCGCAAGTCCCAGCCGAGCCGACATTTGCCGACGACATCGCGCCGATTTTTTATGACTCGTGTGTCACGTGCCACCGGCCAGGTGAAATTGCACCGATGTCACTCATCAGCTATCAGGACGCCCGACCGTGGGCCCGCTCTATCAAGAACAAGGTGGAGGCTCGTGCAATGCCGCCGTGGCATCTGGACCGCGAGATAGGGATTCAGAATTTTCTGAACGACCCGTCGTTGTCCGACGACCAGATTGCAACGATTGTTAAATGGGTGGACACCGGGGCGCCGCAAGGTAATCCCGCGAACACGCCCACAGCGCCCGAATTTGCGCCAGCGGACGCTTGGCAGATTGGCGAGCCGGACTTGATTGTGCGGTTTCCCACGTATGAAGTTCCGGCCGCCGGCCCTGACATCTTCGGCAATTTGTTCACTGATTTTGGGCTGACGGAAGATCGCTACATTACTGCTATTCAGACCAAGCCGGTGGGCGACTCGGCTCGACAGGTCGTGCATCACGCATTGTCCTACGCCGTGGAAGAGGACGACTCGGGTGAGCCTATGGGCTCCGGCACGTTCCTCGTTGAGTATGCTTCCGGCAAGCAAGCGGAGGTGTATCCTGAAGGAACGGGATTGAAACTGCCGGCTGACAGTGCTGCGCGGTTGAGCTATCACCTACACTCCGTGGGTGAGCCGATCGACGCGGTCGTGGAACTGGGCATCAACTTTCTGCCTGTCAACACCGAGCCAGAACACATTCGATATTCGAAGCAGCTTGGTGGTTCCCACGGAACTACTCTTGGTGTGCTAGACTTGCCGGCTGGGGAGGTTGCGCGTTCGGATGGGTATGCTCGCTTTAACAAGGCCGCCCGCATCACGATGTTCCAGCCGCACATGCATATGCTGGGCACCTACCAGTGCATCGAGTTCATCTATCCCACACAGCCAGTCGTAGCTGAAACAGTGAATTGTGCGGCCTTCGATTACAACTGGCACATGAACTACAACTACGCGGATGCGCAGTCTCCGTTGATACCGGCCGGAACCATCTTGCACGTGACAAGTTGGCTCGACAACTCGGCGACCAACCGTGCCAATTTAGACCCGAAGAATTGGGTTGGCGCTGGCCAGCGCACGATTGATGAGATGGCTTTCGCCTGGATTGGATGGTACGACCTAGAAGATGAGGAATACGAAGAGGCGGTAGCCGAGCGACTGAAGACGAGGCAGCGAACTAACAATAATAATTAGCGGCTAATCGGGGATTGTTTCAACTAAATATATTTTCGTTTGTACTGATAATGTTCCTTCGCGTGTCTATGTAATGATAGGGGAGGGACCTTCATATGAATGATAAAGATAATCCTGAGAGTCAATTAAATAGGGACGCGGGAATCTCGTTCAGTCTTAGTTTCTTGTTGCAGATTCTGGGCGGCATTGTCGTGGCTGTTTGGGGTTTCTCACAACTCGATGCGCGTATCAGTGAATTGGCTCAGTCATCTCAGGCCCATAAAGAAAGCATCACGCGTATGGAAGAAAGCATGGAGAAGAATCAGGACATGCCGATATCAAGTGACCATGTCCAAAATACGTCGATTCGATTTCTTGAAACTGAATATGAGGGACTGATGAAACGCATCGATACGATGGATGCGCGTATATATGATTTAACCCTCAAGACGACGATAGAGTAATGCCGTCGGTTGACAGAGGATAACGGGTTCGCGTGAGGCGGGTCGCTGCATCATCGGTTCGCCGGGCGTGGGTATATCCAGGCAGCGCCATTCTGCGTGCCGGCTACGCCCCAGCCTGGCTTTGCCGTGGCGCCTTCCCCCGGGCAATGCGACACGATGATGTCAAATAAGTACACCTCGTTCGATCCCTGGGACTCGGCCTCGGTTCCACGGCCGTGGAAGAAAGCGACGACGTCCTCTGAAATAGCAGAACAGTCCCCGCGCTTGCAGTTCCACCCCCAGCGAGAATCTATCTGGCGTAGACGCTCCATGACGATATCCATGAATTCCCACGTACCACCACGTTTCTGGCACGAATTTAGCAAGAGATCGGGATGTTCACGCGCCACCTCAGACACCACGCCGCGCTCATTAGGTGCCGGGAGTTGTTCGCCGACTAGCGGGTCCGGTGTACGCGGCAGGGCTGGAGGTTGTGGCGGGGCAGGCGCTGGCTTCGGCGACGGTGTAGGCGTGCGCGGCTCCGTTGTTCCCATCGCGCCGACCACGACATCATCAGACACACGCCGGGACACGAGGTTTCCATCTCGGTACAGCATTACCGTATACTTGCCGCCAGACTTATCGATGATTTCCATGTTTGCACCTTTTCTGTGGTGATGCCGTCGGTTGACAGAGGATAACGGGTTCGCGTGTCACAGCAATCGCCCTACCAGTAGTTGCCCGCTGGTCATGCGTACCGAGTAGTGGTCGCCTGGTTCGAGGGTGCGTTCTACCACGTCGCCCGACGAGTTGTATATCAGTCCTCGCCAGCGGCGCTTGATGGGCAGGTTGTAGAGGCCGTCTGGGCCGTATATCGTCATCACCATCCGGCCGTCGTTGCTTTCCGCGTGATCAATTCGGCACTCATCGACGGCTGCCAGTACGCGGCTGCGGCTCCAGGTAGTCCCACCGTGGAACAGTTGATCGAAGGCCATCACGTCTTTGGGTAGCTTCGCAATTAGCTTCGGCGTCTCGACAAACCCTGGCGCATCGGTGAACCGGCCTTCGATCTTCACTCCATGGCTACAGAAGTAGGTCGGCATCTGTCGGCACATCGCCGTTTGTGCCAGGTAGAGGGCGTAGCGGGAGGCGGTCCACTCTTTCGGTCTGTCCATCACTGATACCCAATTGTAATTGTCCCAATTTATTCCCGGCGGCTCCCCACTCCAGCCGTTGCGCCGGACCGGTTGTTCGTAGCCGACGCCGAAGGCGTGGCGCGTCTGGTCCCACCAGTGCCCTCCCCGATAAGCGTGGTGGTAGGTGTGCTGCATCCACGACGGCGTCCATTTGTGGAGTTCGGTGCGTCGCTCGGAAGAAGCACCCGCAGCGGCCGAGAGCGCGTAGAGGTGGTCGGGATTCACGTCCCGGCAAATCTGCACCATGCGCTCAATTTCCTTGGGGTCGTCGAGCTTGCCGTACGCTTCGTTGAGCCCTTCGATGAGTGCGAACCATGTTGGATGCAGGTTCACGAGATCGGCCAGCCAGTGCCAGTACTCGTCGCGCAACGTTCGCGAGACGTTCCGCACATCGCCTAGGGCGATGTGCCATTGCAGGCCGTAGTCCTCGCTCCCGACACGAAACAACTCCTCTAATTGTTGCCGCGTCTGCGAGTCGCTGGGGTTCAGTTTCCGGTTGCCCCAAAACGGATTCGTCTGGACCCAGTTGATCGAGGTCCAGGTGCGGACCCCGCTGTAGCCGGCGGCCCGCATGTCGCGCAGAGCCTGATGGACGAGTGTGTTCTGTCCCTCGACGTAGCACAAGGCAAGATCGCCCGCATGGCAGAACACCGGGACCCGTGGTCCCGTGTCGTCGGTGAAGGCCTTCCCGTCATAGCGCAAGAGGCCCTTGAGCGGCGGGAGCGGAGGCTGAGGCACAGGCACAGGCACCGGCGCAGGTGGTGGCGTGCGCGGCTCCGTTGTTCCCATCGCGCCGACCACGACATCATCAGACACACGCCGGGACACGAGGTTTCCATCTCGGTACAACATTATCGTATACTTGCCGCCAGACTTATCGATGATTTCCATGCATGCACCTTTTCTGCGGTGAACTGCTGTTATACGGCTTCGTACTTCGACGGGCACTTTGCGGTAATGCCGTCGATTGACAACGATAATTAGTCCACTGTGTGGGCAGGAAGACCAGACTGTATCAGAGCGGGCAACGAGATGCCCGGGTCGAGTACCCGGTCGTCTGTGATAGTGTTATAGCTCGTTCCCGCTTGTGCTTCGTAC
>Ga0114993_10006285_pt1 | contig 11232 bp, 11 predicted proteins | sample ArcticOcean_MG_C_FD_87042 | JGI IMG/M metagenome (GOLD analysis project Ga0114993, IMG submission 87042) | Marine microbial communities from western Arctic Ocean - ArcticOcean_MG_CB2_150 | ecosystem: Environmental > Aquatic > Marine > Oceanic | place: Arctic Ocean: Canada Basin | collected...
ACGCCTGAGTGAGTAATCTTTGCATATGGAGAGACTTTCGTTGATCTGAGAATCTCAAAATATGAATCACTTCAGGTGTTTATCCCGTTAAGTCGGGTACTGTGATGTAAGCGTTTGTTTTTGTTATATTTACAAATAACTTTTAATTAGTTTTTACTTGGTGATCTGGCCGCCGGTGATCACGGTGCTTTGCCCCGGCGCCCTGCGCCCCTTCAAGGGTGCTTTCATCGGCGCTCAGTATAAATACCGGTCCGTGGACCACGAATTCCCGCCCGAGGATTAACCGTTCTAGCGCGCCGGAATTTCGCTCAGGAACTTGGCGTAGATGGCGTTGAGGCCTTGATTGATGCGCCGCACGGCTTCGGCGACGGTGGCATTGCTGGTGGCGACGGTGACCGCATAGGGCCGCAGCAGGATCATTTTATCATCGCGGGTGCGTTTGACCGCCAACTCCAACGCCAGATCGATTTTGCCCGCCGGCCCCAGAACCTGTTCCAAGCGGCGGATTTTGCCCGATATGATGAAATCGGGCTCGACGCGCATATCGGGGGTCACCAGTTGCGCGCCCGGCATGGTGGCGCGCAAATAAGCAACCAGCGTGTTTTGCAGCATGATCGGCGGCGGCTCCGACCAGAAGTGATAATGATAGCTTTGCACTTCTCTGGAATCACCGCCCTCGGTATAGACAATGGGCCGCCGCCCGGCCAATCCATCGGCGATGAAGCGGCTCACCTCGATCACGCCGGCCAGCTTGCCGCTTATCCCTTGGGCCGGGCTTGCGCCGAGCCGGTAGAAATGATCTTCGGGCAGCGCCGGCTGGGTGCAGGCGCTTAAAAACAACAGCAGCAATGCCGCCGCCGGAAACTGGCGTGCGCGCCGTCTCATTTGGCGGCCGCCTTATCGGCGGGCGGCTTGCCGCCGAGCAGCAATCCCGGATTAAGCCTGATCTGGCGCGAAAATTCCTGCATGTTGCGGCTGGCGCCTTCCAGGTTTTGATTGATGGCATCGATATGACGGGCCACCGATTCCACCGTATGGCGCATCTCGACGGTGGAACGGTCCAGGTCCAGCCGGTTGTCGGAAACCACGGTGCCGATATCGCCGAACAAACCATCGACTTTTTTCAGCAGCAAATCCAGATCGCCGCGGGTCTGGCCGAGCTGTTCGGTCAAGGTGGTCATGTTGACGGTGGTGGTCTGTAGATTGCCGACGATTTGGTCGAACGCCTGCACATTCTTTTTGCTCAGCATGCGGTTCAATTGTTCGGCGCCTTCGTTGAGCCGGTCCGAGAAAGTCTCCATATTGTCGATGATCTCGGGCGTCGCGGCGGACAGGTTCTGGATCAGCGCCTGCACATCCTTGGCCATGGCGCCGCCGCTTTCGCCCATGATATCGGTAAAGCCGCCGATCGCCTTGGAGATTTTGGCGATCATCGGTTTGACTTCGGTCTCGGTCAATTGGCGCACTTCCTCGGCCAGGCTGGACACCGAGGACAAGATATTGGCCGCTTCGACGCTTTCGATGCGGGTGCCGGGGGCCAGCAATTCGGACTTTTGCCCGGCGCGCAAATTGATGGTCACGGCGGCCAGCAATCCCGAAGAGACAATCTCGGCCTTGCTGTCTTCGGGCACTTTCCAGCCCTTGGTGATGGTGAAGTCGACGCGGAATTTCACCCGTCCGTCCTGCTCGACAGGGGATATTTTCTCGACCTGGCCGATGTGAAAGCCTTCGAACAGAACGCGGCTGCCGAACGCGACGCCGGTCACATTCTTGTAGACAGCGAAATATTCGTCGGTGGCGCCGGTACGGCCGGTGAGCGCCGCCACGGACGCCACCAGCCCGGCCAGCACCACCAATACAAAGGCGCCGACGATAACATAATTCAGGCGGTTGCTCTTCAAAGCGGTGGGCTCCCTTCGACCGTGATACCGGTCAGGCGGCGCAAGTATTCATCGGCGTCCAGGATTTCCTCCTCGGTGCGCCGTTGCAAGATATTTTGCATGCGCTCGTTGTCGGAATTTTTGATCTCATCGACGGTGCCGACCTTTAAGATTTTCCCCTCATCCAATATCGTGATCCGGTCGGCGATCTTGAAGGCGCTTTCCAGCTCGTGGGTGACGACGACGATGCTCATCTGCATGGCATCCCGAAGGCGCAGGATCAAATCGTCCAATTGGGCAGCCACCACCGGGTCGAGCCCGGCGGACGGCTCGTCGCAAAACAAAATCTTCGGGTCCATGATGATGGCGCGGGCCAGGGCGGCGCGCTTGATCATGCCCCCCGACAGCTCCGACGGCATCAAATCCTCGAAGCCGGCCAGATCGACAACCTCCAGCTTCATGCGGGTCATGATCGCCATGGTCGCGGCGTCCAGCTTGGTATGCTCGGCCAGCGGCAATTGTATGTTTTCGCCGACGGTCAAGCTTGAGAACAGCGCGCCGGACCGAAAGGCGACGCCGATTTTCTTGGATAATTCGGCCCGCGCGCGGGTGCCGAGGCGCGCGATATCTTCGCCCAGAACTTCGACGCTCCCCGAGGTGGCCGCCTCCAGCGCCAACAGGTGGCGCATCAGCGTTGATTTGCCCGACCCCGAGCCGCCCATGATGACCATGATCTCGGACGGGCGCACATCGAAATCGATGCCTTTGAGGATCATGCGCTCACCGTAATGGGTGACCAGACCCAGGACTTCGATGGCGAATTCGTCGCTGGTTTCGTCATCGCTCATTGCCCGCATCCTTGCATCAGCGCGTCGCCAGGAAGGCAAAGATCATGTCGGTAATGACAATCGCCGATATAGCCTGCACCACGGCGCGGGTGGTGACCCGCCCGACGCCCTCGGCGCCGCCGGTGACCGAGGCGCCGTTGACCACGCCGATCAGCGTGATCAGCACCGCGAATATGGCCGCCTTGCCGAGCCCATGCCAAAGATCGCCGATCGACAAGGCATCGATGGTCTGGCTCCAATAGGCGGCCTGGGAGATGCCGAGATCGAACGATACCCACAATCCTGCCGCGTAGAGCGCCACCATGTCCGATAAAAAGGTCAGCGCCGGCAGCATGACGATCATGGCTATCAGCGCCGGCACCACCAGAAAGCGGACCGGGTGGATACCCATCACCCGAAGGGCGTCGATCTCCTGGTTGATCTGCATGGTAGAGAGCCGCGCCGCCAAGGCCGAGCCCGACCGTCCGGCCACCAAAATGCCGGTGATCAGGGCCGAAAATTCGCGCACCACCGACAGCGATATGCCGAACACCACCTGACTTTCGGCGCCGAAGATGGACAAGGTATGGATGCCCTGGATGGCCAGCATCATGCCGATGGTCGCCGACAATAGCGCCACGATGGGGATCGCAAAGACGCCGATCTCCATCATCTGCTGGAAGACGGCGCTGATGCGCACCGGCTGTTTCATTTTGGCCCCGGCGAACAGCCAAAAGACGCTCTCGCCCATCAGCGCGCCCCAATGGCCGATCATTTCAATCGCCGAGATCGAATTTCGGCCCACCGTTTCGGAGTACCGCAAAATCGCCGAACGGGGTGCCGCATCGCTCATGGATGATTAATCCCCGGCCTGGCGGGCGGCGCTTAAGCTGTCATGGATGGTGAATATCTTGTCGAGGCGCGCCAGCTGGATCACCCGCATCACTTCTTCGGAGACCGCGATCAGGGTAAAGCCGGTGCCCCCGGCGCGCGCCGATTGGAACGATTCCACCAGCGAGGCAACGCCGGAACTGTCGATATAGGTGACGCCGGCCATATCCACATAGACCGATTTGCCATTGCCGACGCATTCCAAAAGGATGGTGCGGGCGCTGGGCGAGCTTTCCAGATCAACGTCGCCCGCCAATTCGACCACGGTGGCGCCTCCATCGTCGCGGATTGAATGTTCCATGGCTTGAAGTCCCGTCCCTGACTAATTTTCCGTCGCGCGCTTGACCATGCGCAAAATATTTCCGTAACCGCCTTCCCGGGGAAGGTAGCCGATTTCGTCCATAATTTCGCGCATGAAATGAACGCCGAGCCCGCCGGGGCGCACATCGTCCAGATCGCGGGGCTCGATTTCCGCCTCATCCACCGGATCGGCAAAGTCGCGCAGCAGGATCACCAGCCCGGTTACTTCCAGCGCCACCGCGATCTCGATCCATTGATCGCTGTCACCGCCATAGCCGTGGCGGATAATATTCTGGCAGGCCTCGTCGATGATCAGCACGATATCGGGCACGTGGGTGCCGTCATAGCCCACATCCTCCAAGAACCGGCGCACCGCGTGGCGGGCATCGCGCAGCCGCGCGGCGCGCGCCGGTATGGCGTATTCGAGGCGCGGCACGATGGGCTTGGCGGCCCGGGACCCATCGCCGCCTTGGTGGGCGCCCAGCTCTTCGGGGCGGGAATCGATCCCCAATATGGTGATGTCGTCATGCAGATCGCCGCCCCGGTCGAGCCCCGCGACAACCGATTGCAGCCTTTTCGCAAGGCTCATATCGGCATTGCTGTCGAGGATTTTGCGCACCCCGTCGGCGCCCAACGCATCGCCGTTGACCAGCTTGCCCTCGGTCACGCCGTCGCTGAACAGATAGAGCGCGCCGCCGTCCAGGCGGATATCAAATTCCGGGTAGCCGTCTTCGGGGATGATGGCGACGGCGATGCCGAGCGGCGGCGCCTCGGCTTCAAAGCTTTCGTACAAACCTTCCGGCGTGCGTTTGAGCGGCGGCTCGTGGCCGGCGTTGGCGATGCGCGCGGTCATCGATTTGGGATCATAGATGCCGCCCACCAAGGTCACGAACATGCCCCTTGTGGCGGTGTCGCAAATCTCCTCGTTGAGGCGCGCCAACAACTTGCCGGGCCGCGTCTCGGTCTTGCCGAGGCAGCGATAGAGGCTGGCGGTCTTGGCCATCAGCATGGCGGCGTTGATGCCCTTGCCCGATACGTCGCCGAGGCAAAAGGATATGCGCCCGTCATCGAGCTCAAAGAAATCGTAGAAATCGCCCGATACGGTGCGCGCCGGAATGTTCAGGCCCGAGATGGGGTAGGGGCCGGGCGGTTCCGCCGGCAACAGGCTGCGCTGGATCTCGGCAGCCAATTCCAGCTCGCGCTTGGTTTTTTCCTGCTCGACCAATTCCGACGCCATGCGCGCGTTGAGAATAGCCAGCGCCGCCGATGAGCTTAGCACCTGCAGCAAGGTCAAATCGTTATCGTCGAACAGGCCGTCACCGCCATTTTTGTTGATCAGCTCGATGGCGCCGATGCGCTCCTCTTTGACGCTCAACGGCGCGCACAGGATCGAGCGGGTGGTAAAGCCGGTCTTGGTGTCGACCGAGCCGTCGAAGCTGGCATCGTCGGTCACGTCGCGCACGATATCGCCGGCGTTTTCCTGCACGCAGCGCCCGATGATGCCGTGATCGGCGCGCAAGGTAAGCCCGGTGATATTGGCGGCGCCGACGCAGCATTGGCAGGTGAGGATGGTTTCGTCTGCTTCGAGGAGAAACAACGCGCCGCCCTCGGCGCCGAGATAATCGGTGATCCGCGTGAGCGCGCTTTGCAGGGTTACTTCGATATCAAGGGAGCGGGCGAAATCGCGGCCCATGTCGGCCAGCAATTCCAACGATTCGGCCAATCGTTCGCCGCCGGCCGTCTCTAATTGGGTATCGCCATGCATGCACCGACTATGCCGGTTTTGGGCCCAAGCCGCAAATTTAGCGGCCGCTGTGACGGCGCGATGTTGCCGGCTCCAAGCCGTCCGAGGATGCCTGATAGGGGGCCGAAAACTGGGTGAGGGCGGCCATGGCGCGCCCGATGTCGCGGCCCGGGTCCAGCTCGAACGCATCGATGCCGCAGCGGCGCATGAAAAATATCTGATCCTCCAGGACGCCGCCGACGGCGCGCAGCTCGCCGCCATAGCCCATCCGGTCGCGCAAAATACGGGCGTGGGAGAACGAGCGGCCGTCGGCGATACCTAAAAATTCCAAGGCGATCACATCAAAGCGGCCAAGATCATCTTTGATCAATTCCGGCGCCTGGTCGGAGCGCATGCGGATGCCGAGCGGCCCGTTATGGCCGGCGATGGCCGCATCACCAGCGTGCCAGCGGGCGTAATCGATGATCACCGATTGGCCGTCCGCCGGATCGTCGTCATCGCCAAGATAGATCCAGCCGTCGGCCCGGACGGCGCCGTCTTTAATCAGTGGCATAGAGACGCTCCTTGAAAGGCTCAGACCCGATGCGCCGCAAGGTGTCGAGAAAACGCTCGCCCGGCGCGCGGATATCCAAATAGGTATCGACCAGGGTTTCGACCGCGTCGACCACATCTTCGGAGGCAAAGGCCGGGCCGATGATGCGTCCGATATCCGCATCACGGGCGCCCGATCCGCCGACCGTGATCTGATAGAACTCCTCGCCGTTCTTCTCGACGCCGAGCAGCCCGATATGGCCGATATGATGATGGCCGCAGGCATTGATGCAGCCCGATATGTTCAGCTTCAACTCGCCGATCAAATCCTGGCGCTCCTGGTCGGCGAACCGCTCCGAGATGCGCTGGGCGATGGGGATCGACCGGGCGGTGGCGAGAGAGCAGTAATCCATGCCCGGGCAGCAGATGATATCGGTGATCCGGTCCAGGTTCGCCGGCGCCAATCCGGCATCGTCAAGCGCCTGCCACAGGGAATACAAATCAGACTTGGCCACATCGGCGAGCACCAGGTTTTGCCGGTGGGTGGCGCGCAATTCGCCAAAGCTGTAGGTGTCGGCCAATCCGGCGATGAAGTCCATCTGATCGGCGGAAACATCGCCGGGGATGCCGCCGATGGGTTTCAGGGGCAGATTGACGATGGCGTAGCCGGCCTGTTTATGGGCCGCCAGATTGTGCGTCGCCCATTGGGCAAAGGCCGGGTTTTCGCGCAAAAGCGCCTCGTGGCCGGGATCGTATTCATCCAGCGCCCGGTAGGGCGGGGCTGCGAACTGGGCCTTGATGCGCGCCTCTTCTTCGGTGCCGATAAACAGGGGATCACCCGCCGATGCTTCAAACTCGGCTTCCACCTTGTCTTTAAACCGCTCGATCCCCAATTCGTGGACCAGGATTTTGATGCGTGCCTTGAATATGTTGTCGCGCCGGCCTTCCATATTATAGACCCGCAAAATGGCCTGTATATAGGGCAACAAGTCGTCCTTGGGCAGGAACAGGCGCAACACCTTGCCGAGGAACGGCGAGCGTCCCAAGCCGCCGCCGACCAGCACCCGGAAGCCGGTATCGCCGGCGGCATTGTGGATCAGCAGCAGCCCGATATCGTGGACCGTGGTGGCGGCGCGGTCCTCGGCGGCGGCGGACACGGCGATCTTAAACTTGCGCGGCAGCCAGGAGAATTCCGGATTGAGGGTCAGGAACTGGCGCACGATCTCGCAATAGGGGCGCGGATCCTCGATCTCGTCGCGGGCGACGCCGGCAAAGGCATCGGCGGTGACGTTGCGATTGACGTTGCCGCTGGTCTGGATGGCGGACATATCCACTTCGGCCAGATGCGCCAATATGTCGGGCGTGTCTTCCAATTCGGGCCAATTGTATTGCAAATTCTGGCGGGTGGTGAAATGGCCGTAATCCTTGTCGTAGGTGCGCGCAATGAAGGCCAGTTTGCGCAACTGGTCCGACGACATCAGCCCATAGGGAATGGCGACGCGCAGCATATAGGCGTGCAACTGCATATAAAGACCGTTGCGCAGACGCAAATTGCGGAAATTGTCCTCGTCCAGATCGCCGGTCACCCGGCGCGCCACCTGATCCCGGTATTCGCCGATCCGCTCATTGGTCAGGCGGGTATCGAATTCGTCATACTGGTACATGGTTTAAGTCCTCGGATTTTTGCGAAGATGGCGCGTCTTGTTCCACCACGGTGGGACCGAAGGCGCGAATACGCTCGCGCCGGCGAACAGGTGTGTAGTTTCCCTGGTTGCCTTCAACCTCGATCACATAGGGCGCCACGACGATATTGGCGGCCATGCCAAGCGGCCCCTCGGCCTCCAAGGCTTCGCATTGCTCCGCCGCGACCACCTGGCCCGATTGGATGTCGCCGCTCCAGCCGCCGCCGCCCTGAAGATAGACAACGGCGCCGTCGCTGAGCCGGTTGGCGGTCAGCATATGCTGGGTCATTTGATCGCCTCTATAATACATATTGATTGCGTATAAAATAGTATAGGTACTTTTTATGATTATGTAAAATAAAATAAAATGACATATAAAAAATGTATTAATAATATACCCGGAACCGCTCTATATTCCGCCGGCGGCCAAAAAGCGGCGGCGTTTTTACAAAGCGAGGGTGTGATGAAATCCAAATTCCTGATCTTTGCGATTCTGTTGTTCGGGACGGGCTGCGCCGCCGATGCCGCCGATGTTTTGCGCCCCATCGACATCAAGGAATGGCCCATATCCTACGGCGGGCGTACCCGCGATCCCTTCGCCGCCAGCGCCAGCCAAATCTGGTTCGTTGGCCAGTCCGGCGATTACCTGGCGCGCCTGGATGCGGCCAGCGGCAAATTGATGCGCCACGATTTGCCCGACGCGCCCGGCCCCCACAATTTGGTCGTCGGCGCTGACGGCATTGTCTGGTATTCGGGCAATCAGACCGGCTATATCGGCCGCTTCGATCCCAAAACCTGGCTCACCGAAAAAATCCCCATGCCCGGCGGCCATGTAGAGGATCCGCACACCCTGACGTTCGACCGCTCCGAAAAACATATCTGGTTCACCGCCCAATGGTCCAATGTCGCCGGGCGTCTCAATGTCGCCAGCCGCAAGGTGGATCTGATAGCCGTGCCCAGCGGCAACGCGCGCCCTTACGGCATCATCGTGGCAGCAAATGGCACGCCATGGATTGCGCTGCTCGGCACCGACAAGCTGGCCTCCATCGATCCCCGGACCCTCAAACTCACCGAGCACGCAATCGCCCCCGGCGCCCGGCCCCGGCGGCTGGACGCCGGGAACCAAGGGCGCATCTATTATTCCGATTACCGGCGCGGCTATCTGGGCCGCTTTGATCCCAAAACCGGCAAGACCGACGAATGGAAACTGCCCGGCGGGCGCGGGGCGCGCCCCTATGCCCTGGTGGTTGGCGGCGCCATGGTCTGGCTGGTGGAAACCGGGCCGTCGCCGAACCGCTTCGTCGGCTTCGATCCGGCCAAGGACGCCGTGACCTCGATCACGCCGATCCCGTCCGGCGCCGGCTCCGTCCGCCATATGCATTATCACAAGGGCTCCGGCGCCATCTGGTTCGGCACCGATGAGAACACCATCGGGCGGGCGCTGGTTGGGAAGTAGGTGCCTTTCCTTGACCGTCCGGTGCGCCTTCGATACCTCTAAACCAACGCATAATATTAGAATTGAGGGAGGCATCCATGGAAACCCGCGCCGCCATCGCCCATAAAGCCGGCGATCCGCTGACCATCGAGACCGTCAACCTGGAAGGCCCCAAAGCGGGCGAGGTGCTCATCGAAGTGAAGGCGACGGGCGTCTGCCACACGGACGCCTTTACGCTCTCCGGCGACGACCCGGAAGGGCTGTTCCCGGCCATATTGGGCCATGAAGGCGCCGGCGTGGTAGTCGATTTGGGCCCCGATGTCACGAGCCTCAAAAAAGGCGATCACGTGATCCCCCTCTACATTCCCGAATGCGGGCAATGCAAATCGTGCAATTCCGGGCTCACCAATCTCTGCACATCCATCCGCGCTACCCAAGGCCAGGGGCTGATGCCCGACGGCACATCGCGCTTTTCCATCGGCGGTGAAATGATCCGCCATTACATGGGCACCTCGACTTTTTCCAATTTCACCGTGTTGCCGGAAATCGCCGTCGCCAAGGTGCGCGAAGACGCGCCCTTCGACAAAATCTGTTACATCGGCTGCGGCGTCACCACCGGCATCGGCGCCGTGATCAACACCGCCAAAGTCCGCGCCGGCGCCAACGTGGCGGTATTCGGCTTGGGCGGCATCGGCTTGAATGTGTTGCAAGGCGCGCGCATGGCCGGCGCCGAAAAGATCATCGGCATCGACACCAACACGGCTAAGCGGCCCTTGGCGGAAAAATTCGGCATGACCGATTTCATTGACGCATCCAGCGCCGACAACGTGGTCGAAGCGGTGGTCGAGCTAACCGACGGCGGCGCCGATTATTCGTTCGAATGCATCGGCAACGTGGAAACCATGCGCCAAGCGCTCGAATGCTGCCATCGGGGCTGGGGCGAAAGCACCATCATCGGCGTTGCCGGCGCCGGCCAAGAGATCGCCACCCGCCCGTTTCAATTGGTGACGGGCCGCGTCTGGCGCGGCACAGCCTTCGGCGGCGCCAAGGGACGCACGGACGTGCCCAAGATCGTGGATTGGTATATGGACGGCAAGATCAACATCGACGATCTGATCACGCATACCATGGGGCTCGATGATATCAACGAGGCGTTTCGATTGATGCATGCGGGGGAGAGTATTCGGTCGGTTATTGAGTATTAAAGGGGAAAGAAGAAGGGTCACCACAGAGGCGGTGAGAAGAGACGTGCAACTAGCGAGACGATAAGCACCGGCCGAGGGCGGGGGATGGCCCAACGGCCCAGCCCACATGGGGATGGCCCGGTTGGCCATGTGGGCGTCGATCTTGGCACCGGTCTGTGATCGGAGCCCCATCGGCCCGCCCGTGCTGCCTGGCACTCTTCTTTCGCCTCCCGCCGGCATTTTCGCACAAAGGAGAAAAAGGATTTTCAACACAGAGGTCACAGAGAACACAGAGGAGGAAGGGAAGAGAAATGCGCCGCGCGCGGCACGGGCTTGGATTAGGCGGTGTGTCCCTTCCCCCCTGGAGGGGGAAGGTTAGGATGGGGGGGAGCGGTTGAATATCGCGGGCAATTTTTGCGGGGCGGGTGAAATAATTAATTAACTGTCTCGAAATAGGGCGTGGAGAGGGTTCGGCGTGTAGGAAAGAATTGATATATTGGCTTGAAATTCAATTATTGTTTTTACTCAATCCGGGATTGTATAGTCCTCGGTAACGGCGGAATTTTCTATCAGATTTCTGAAGGTATTCAACAATCCTGTGACTTCATCGGCCAGTTCAATAAAATCTTCTCGTCCCATAGGAAATTCTCCACCATGGGCAATATTGTTCCTACGGCCAACGAGCTTTAAGTCGATGAGTTTTTCTTTTGAAGAAAAGTGGCTGTAATCTATGCCAAGGCACCATGTGATTTCTTTGA
>Ga0114993_10006287_pt1 | contig 11232 bp, 13 predicted proteins | sample ArcticOcean_MG_C_FD_87042 | JGI IMG/M metagenome (GOLD analysis project Ga0114993, IMG submission 87042) | Marine microbial communities from western Arctic Ocean - ArcticOcean_MG_CB2_150 | ecosystem: Environmental > Aquatic > Marine > Oceanic | place: Arctic Ocean: Canada Basin | collected...
ATATATAGTTAATAAATCAACTTTGAATAGAATTCAATTTTTACGTTAAAGAAAGGCAAAATGACAAGTTTTACAAGAAGTTTGAGTCCAGATAGAGATGCAATCGCAATATTCGTTAATGAGAAGTATAGTTACAAAGACAAAAAGGGCGTTTTATCTAAAAGCCTAGCTCAAAAAATCAATTCTTTTCTTGGGGTGTTAAAAGCTAAGAAAAAAAATGATGAAATAATTTCCTTTGATATCTCTGATAAACAAAAATGTTTTATTGTTAAGGTAAAAAGTAAATATGAAAGTTTTTTTCCTGAAGAAAGTGGGGGGCATTTTTTTTCACAATTAAAGAAAATAAAAGATTTGAACAAAATTGATTTATTTATAGATAGTTTAGACTTTGATAAAAAAAAATTGATAGATTTTTTTTCAGAATTTTGTTTAGGTTTTAATTTAAAAAGTTATACATTTAATAAATACAAAACCATAAATAAAGAAAAAAATAATAAAAAAATTAATTTTAAAATTATTACTTCTCATAAAAATGATTTACAAAAACAATATAAATATTATGATTCGATTAAAGAAGGTGTTTTTCTTACTAGAGATCTAGTTTCAGAACCACCTAATGTACTAAATCCTAAGAAATACGTAGAAGAAATAAAAAAACTTTCAAAATTAGGTTTAAAGGTTGAGGTTTTGAATGAAGCGAAATTGAAAAAGTTAGGTATGAATTCTTTATTGGGTGTTGGTCAAGGGAGTGAAAATGAAACCTTTTTAGTGGTTATAAAATGGAACGGTGCAAAAAATAATTATGGAAAACCGCTAGCGTTTGTTGGAAAAGGTGTTTGTTTTGATACGGGTGGAATTTCTTTAAAGCCTCCTAAGTTTATGGAGGAAATGAAATATGACATGGGTGGCTCTGCTGTAGTTGTGGGCTTAATGAAAAGTTTAGCACTTAGAAAAGCAAAAGTTAATGCCGTAGGTGTTGTAGGTTTAGTTGAAAATATGCCAGATGGAAATGCTCAAAGACCTGGAGATATAGTAAAATCTTACTCAGGCAAAACAATTGAAGTACTAAACACTGACGCTGAAGGAAGACTTGTCCTTGCTGATGCTCTTACATACACTGAAGAAAAATTTAAACCACGATTTATAATAGATTTAGCTACACTAACAGGAGCCGTAATAATGGCTTTAGGAGAAGAATATGCAGGATTATTTTCAAACGATGACGAGCTATCAAAAAATATTTTTGAAGTAAGTAAAAAAGTAAATGAAAAAGTTTGGAGATTACCATTGCATAAAAATTATGATAAATTAATGGAATCTACCATCGCTGATGTTCAAAATATAAATTATGCAGGTGGGGCAGGATCAATTACTGCTGCACAATTTTTGCAGAGGTTTATAATAAATAAAACACCTTGGGCTCACTTAGATATTGCGGGAATGGTATTTGCCAAAAAAGCGGGAAATTTAAATCCTAGCGGAGCGACTGGGTTTGGCGTAAGGTTGTTAAATAAATTAGTGAAAGAATATTACGAATAAATTATGACCGAACAGACTTTATCAATCATTAAACCTGATGCTATAGAAAGAAATTTAGAAAATGAAATTAAAAATTTTTTTGAAAAAGAGAATTTAAAAATAATTAAAAGCAAAAAGGTAAAAATTACTAAAGAGGAAGCTGCCAGTTTTTATAAAGTACACCAGACAAAACCTTTTTATAAAGATTTATGTAATTATTTATCATCTGGACCAATAGTTGTCTTAATATTAGAAGGGGAAAATGCTGTAGCTAAAAATAGAGAGTTAATGGGAGCTACAGACCCGATTAAAGCAGAGAGTGGAACTTTAAGAAAATTATACGGACTTTCAATTGATAAAAATTCTGTGCATGGTTCTGATAGCGTGGAAAATGCAAAAATTGAGATAAATTTTTTCTTTAAATAAAAGCTATTTAAATAATGATATAATTGACCTGGGATAAAGTTTATGTTCCTGCTTTAAAATTTTTTTTTTAAGTGAAATTACAGTTTCATCTCTATCTATAAAAACTTTTTTTTGTAGAATAATTTTACCAGAGTCCAATTGAGAGTTTACATAATGTACAGTGCAACCGGAGTATTTTTCCTTATTTTTTAAAACACGATTATGAACATTAAGGCCTTTATATTTAGGCAATAAAGAAGGATGTATATTAATAATATCAAAACCAAAATTTTTTATAAAATTAGCTGATAAAATATTTAAAAAACCAGCAAGACAAATAAATTTTATTTTTTTATTTTTAATTTCTCTTAAGGCTTTTCTTTCGAAGTCTTTTTTATTTAGATTGGAAAAAATTTTATAAGGTATTGAATATTTTTTTGCGATATAAATTCCTTTAGCTGTAGACTTATTGGATATTATTAATCCTATTTTAATTGGAAAATTATACTCTCTAGAGCTTTTAATTATAGATTTAAGGTTTGATCCTTTACCAGAAATAAAAACACAAGAATTGATTTTATTTACCATTCTAGTTTTCCAAAAGTATTAATTTTATCCCTTTTTTTAGATATAACACCAATTTCATAAGGTTTATATTCATTAGAAAAAATATTTTTTATTCTATTTATATTTCCTTTTTCTGTTATTAAACAAAAACCTACACCACAATTGAAAGTGTTAAGCATTTCTGTGTCTTTGATATTATGTTTTTTTAACCATTTAAAAATAGGTTTAATTTTAATTTTTGATAAATCAATATTAATTGATAATGTGTTGGGAACCACTCTAATTAAGTTATTTAATAAACCGCCACCAGTTATATTTGCGCAAGCCTTAATCAAACCTTTTTTATTAATTTGATTTAATTCTTTTACATAAATTTTTGTTGGTTTTATTAATTCTTTTTTAATTTTAGCAGTAACAAAAGAAGATTTTTTTTTACTTAAAATATTTCTTACCAAAGAAAATCCATTTGAGTGCAAGCCAGAAGAGGGGACGGCTAAAATTATATCATTTTTTTTTACTTTACTTTTATCTAAGAGTTTTTTTTTATCAACTAGTCCTACAGCAAATCCCGCTAAGTCAAATTTATTTTTAGCATAAGTGCCTGGCATTTCTGCAGTTTCTCCTCCAATTAAAGAACAACCCGCTAATTTACATCCAGAAACTATTCCATCTAAAATTTTTTTTACTTTCTTCAGTTCTAATTTATTTACAGCAATATAATCTAAAAAAAAAATTGGGATTGCTCCTTGCACGATTAAATCATTTACGCACATTGCAACTAAATCTATACCTATGGTGTTATATTTTTTTATCTTGTTAGCTATCTCAATTTTTGTTCCCACACCATCAGTAGATGAAACAATAAGAGGGTCTTTCATTTTTAATGGTGAAAAATCAAAAATTGATCCAAAACTACCAATATTCTTGAAAGTTTTCTTTTCAATGTTTTTTTTATAAGTTTTCTTTGATATTTTAGATATATAATTTACTAGTTTATCAGCGGCTGCCATATTAACACCGCTTTTTTTGTAAGTATTATAAGTTTTTTTCATGAACAATTATTTATTAAAATATTTAATAATTTTTTTAAGAGAATATATTTTTATATTTTTAACGGCAACCTTATTTATATTAATTTCGTTAACAAAAAGTTTTTCTGATGAAAATGTATTTACTATAAGTGATGTTGAGATAAAAGGTTCAATGGATCTAAACTTTTCAAGAGACAAATATCTTAATAAAGCATTCGAAGAATCGTTTAAAATGCTCACAAGCAAAATTCTACTTACAATTGATTTAAAGAAAGTAGAAAATCTAAATTTAAATAAAATTAAGAAGTTAATAAAAAGTTTTCAGATTTTAGAAGAAAGCTATCGTAAAGGTGAATATAAGATTAATGTTAAAGTACTTTACAATGAATCTAAAGTTAAAAAATATTTAAGACAAAAAAATATATCTTTTTCGCAACCAGAAAATGTAAGTGCAGTTTTTTTTCCAATTCTTTATATAAATAATGAGCTTCAAACTTTAAATGAAAATTTCTTTTATAAAAATTGGATAAATGCTAAAATTGAAAATGAACTCATTAATTTTATATTACCTCTAGAAGATTTAGAGGATATTTCCAATATAAATAAAATGAAAGATAATTTAGATAATTTAAAAATTGATGACTTGGTCAATAAATATAATACAAAAAATTATGTTTTTATATTAATGAATTATAAAAACGAAATGTTAAATATTTATCTTAAAACAAGCTTCAATAACAATCAGGTTAATAAAAATATTTTATACAAAATAAAAAGTATTAAAGATGAAGTTGTTTTGAATTCTACATTGAAAGATTTAAAAATTATAATTACAGATCTTTGGAAGAAAGAAAATCTTATAAATTTATTGATGCCTTTATCTATAAGAGTTCGGTTTGATCATGAAAATCTTTCTGATCTAGATCAAATTAGAAAAAATTTTGACAAAATAAGTATAATTGATAGTTATGTATTAGAAAATTTTAATATTAAAAATTCCCATTTTAAAATATATTATTTTGGCAATCCAAAAAAAATAAAATCTGAATTGTTAAAATTTGGATACTTACTAAAAAATGACCGAGGTTATTGGCAAATATACCTTTATGAATGATCAATTAATTTTAAAGTTTCCTTCTCAACAAGCTTATAAAAAGGAAGATTTTTATGTATCACCAAGCAATCAAGAAGCTTATGATTTTATAGATATTTGGCCTAGATGGATAAAACGTATTGTTAATATTTATGGACCTCCTAACTCCGGTAAATCACATTTATTATCTATTTTTAAAAATAAGACATCCTTTTTACAGATTGACCCCAGTCAACTGGACGAAAAAATTTTTTTAGAATTTAAAACAAAAGAAGCTTTAATAATTGAGAATTTGGATGAAAATATTTCAGAGAAATTACTATACTCCTTATGGAACATTGCCCTTCAAGACAACAAATATTTATTAATCTCCTCAAGAAAGAAAATTGGTTTATATAAATTTAAACTAAAAGACTTAATATCAAGAGTTAATAGCAGTCTAAGTATAGGTATAAATTTACCAAGTGATGATTTAATTGGCGTTATTATTGCAAAAAATTTATCTGATAAACAAATTAAGGTTGAAAAAAAGCATATAGATTACATTATAAAAAGAATTGATAGATCTTACGAAAAAATATCTCAATTTATTTTAATTTTAGATAGATATTCATTAAAAAAAGGAAGCCCTTTTAGCTTAAAATTGATTAAAGAAGTGTTAAAAATGATATAATTTTTATAAGGAATCACTTTGCACAAATATAGAACACATAACTGTAACGAATTAACTTTAAAAAATAAGGATGAAAAAATTATTTTATCAGGTTGGATCAACAAAAGACGTGATCATGGAAATCTTTTATTTATCGATCTGAGAGACAATTTTGGATTAACGCAATGTGTCATAGATAATAGTAATAGTTTTTTTAAAAAATTAGAAAAGATACAGTTAGAGACTGTGATAAAAATTGAAGGCTCCGTAGTTGAAAGAAGCAAAGAAACAATTAATTTAGATTTAAATACAGGTAAAATTGAAGTTAAAATTTTATCTTTTGAAATCTTGGGAGGCTGCAAAGAGTTGCCTATGCCGATTTTTAGCGATCAAGAATATGCTGAAGATATTAGATTAAAATATAGATTTTTAGATTTAAGAAGAAAAAAAATTCATGAGAATATTATTTTAAGATCTAAGGTAATTGCATTTATAAGAGCTGAAATGTCAAAATTAGGATTTTTGGAATTTCAAACTCCAATTTTAACTTCCTCTAGCCCAGAAGGAGCTAGAGATTTTTTAGTACCTAGCAGACTAAATCCAGGAAAATTTTATGCTCTTCCACAAGCACCACAACAATTTAAACAATTAATTATGGTAGCAGGATTTGATAAATATTTCCAAATTGCACCATGCTTTAGAGATGAGGATTCAAGAGCAGACAGGAGTCCTGGTGAATTCTATCAACTCGATTTAGAAATGTCTTTCGTAGAACAAGAAGATGTATTTGAAGTTGTTGAAAAATTAATGATTAACTTATTTAAAAATTTTTCAAATAAAAAATTAAAATATGAACAATTTCCTAAAATTTCCTACGAGGAATCTATGCTAAAATATGGAACTGATAAACCTGATTTAAGAAATCCTTTAATAATTTCAGATCTAACAGAAATTTTCACCAGAGAAGATGTAAAGTTTGAAATATTTAAAAAGTTGGTTAAATCTGGATCTAAGGTAAGAGCAATTCTTACAAAAAACACCAAAGATAAACCTAGGAGTTTTTTTGATGGTATAGATAAATGGGCAAAAGATGAAGGAGCCTCTGGCCTTGCTTATTTTACTTTTGAACAAGATAAAAATATTTCAGCAAAAGGTCCTGTTGGAAAGTTATTTTCTGAAGAGTCATTAAAAGAAATTATTAAAATAACTTCAGCAGAAATAGGAGACAGTATTTTTTTTGCTTGTGGGAAAATCAATGAAGTTGAAAAAATTTCAGCTTTAGCAAGAGAAAAAATAGGACAAGAACTCATGCTTATTAATAACAATGAGTTTGCTTTCTGTTGGATAGTCGACTACCCAATGTTTGAAAAAGATGAAATTACTAAAAAAATTAAATTTAGTCATAATCCTTTTTCAATGCCACAAGGTGATATTAAAAATATTGATTTTGACAAACCTTTGAATATTAAAGCATACCAATATGATATTGTTTGTAATGGTACCGAATTATCATCTGGAGCTATTAGGAATCATATACCTGAATTAATGTATAAGTTATTTTCTATAGCCGGATATGATAAAAAACATGTTGATGAAAAGTTTAGTGGGATGATTAACGCTTTAAGCTATGGGCCCCCACCTCATGGAGGTATAGCTCCTGGCATAGATAGAATTGTAATGTTATTAGCAAATGAAAAAAATATAAGAGAAGTAACAATGTTTCCAATGAATCAGAACGCTCAAGATTTAATGATGAAAGCACCTTCGGAGGTTAATTTGGATCAATTAAAGGAATTAAATATTAAAATTTTAGAAAAAAAATAATAAATACTATTTATTACTTTTTAAATTAATTTTTACATTACTCAAATCAACCAGTTTGTCTTTGTAGTTACTTCGAATAAAACCTTTACTAGTAATACCTTTTACTAACTTCAAGAAGGTATCTTCAGCGTCTTCATTAAGAATTTTATCACTAATATTTTTCTTAATAGGGGGTGTATGAGCCAAGTCTTCTCTTCCTAAATAAGAGATAGCCAACTCTCTAAAAATATAATCAAGAATTGAAGAAGCATTTAAAATTCTATCATTTCCTTTAATTTCACCGGATGGTTCAAATTTAGTTTCAATAAATGCGTCCACAAATTCATCTAGTGGTACTCCATATTGGAGACCCAAAGAGATTGCTATGGCGAAATTATTCATTAAAGATTTTACCAGCTCACCTTCTTTATTCATATCAACAAATATTTCTCCAACTTTTCCATCATCATACTCACCAGTATGTAGATAAATTTTATGATCTCCCACACTTACTTTTTGTATATATCCTTTTCTTCTATCTGGCATTTTTGATCTATCATTATTTTTGTTATTGAAAAATTGAGTATTAATTTTTTTATTAGCATCAATATCAGAACTTTTTAATTTTTCAGATTTTGCTATATTTTCGCTTATTATTGAAGGAATTTCAGGAATATTCTCTTGTTTAGAAATGTTTATTGAATTATTTATTTGATTTTTACTGTTAACAGTTTTTGTTTTTCTGTTATTTAACTTTACATCAATAATTTCAAATTGACCATCATTGCGATTTTCTAATTGTGAAATTTTTTTTTCATTTAACTCATCAAGTTTATGTGTAATTTTAAATGAACATGTATAGAATGTTTCAACAATATATTTGCTCATAATATTAAGGCTTATTTAAATTTAAATTATTTTTTTGTAGTGAATACATTTAAATGATATATACTAATTATATTTTAAGTCTAACAAATTATTTACAATTTCTAAGTGTGTAGATTTTAAATTTGAATAAAGAAATATCTGGTAAAACGAATCATTTTTAGTTTTATGATAAATTTATTAAAGCAAATATTTACTTGGTGGAACAAACAAACATTAGGCACTTTTATTTATACTTTATTTTTTGGGAAATTTGTTGACTCTGATAGATTTAGCAACAAATATTATGAAAGCTCTAGTGGAAAAAGATGGGTTATTTATAAAAATGAAATTGAATCTTCAAAAATTCCTCCTGAATGGCATTCATGGATACATTTTTCAGTGATCAACAAACCTAAGCCAAATTTAAAAAAATTTATTTGGCAAAAAGAACATGAAGAAAATTTAACTGGAACAAATAAAGCATATAAACCTGAAGGCTCCTTAAAACTTAATAATAAAAAGTCTATTAAAAAATATGAATCTTGGAAATCTTAAAAGTTTTATTTTTTTTCTTATTTTCTCTCTCTCAAATATTTTAATTGCCCTATCAGAAGATAAAATTAAGACCGTTCCACTAATTAATTTAGAAGAATTGTCGCCAACATTTGAAGAAGAAAAATATGAATTAGAAAAATTAGATGAAAAAGATTCAAATTTAAATAATACTTTAAATACATCAGAAGAAAATATAGTTAAGAAAAATAAAAAAATTTACATCAATATAAGAGCTTTAGATAAAATAACTGCAAAAACATCAGAAATAAGATTAGCTATTGGAGAAAAAAAATCTTTTGGACCTTTGGAAATAAAAGCTTTGAAATGTCAAATTTCAGATCATAATGATTTTATTGATACTGTTGCATATATCCAAGTAAAAGATTTGTCACTTAAAGATAATAATCAAGTTTTTTTATTCAATGGTTGGACTTTTGTTTCTAGTCCTACTTTACAATCAATTGATCATCCAATTTATGATTTGTGGATAACAAGTTGTGAAAATATTTAATAAAATTTTTCTTTAGCTAACCAATTTACATGAAAGTCTGAACTAATAAATTTTTCATGTTTGAGAATTTCTTTATGCAAATTAATTGTTGTTGTTATACCTTCAATAACAAACTCATCTAGTGCTCTAAGCATTCTTTGAATAGCTTCTGTTCTATTTCTTCCTTGACATATTAATTTGCAAATTAAACTGTCATAGTACGGAGTTACTTTACAACCTTGAAAAATAGCTCCATCCACTCTAGTTCTAAAACCTGAAGGTTGGTGACAAACACTAATTACTCCAGGAGAAGGTTGAAAATTTTTACTTGGATCTTCAGCATTGATTCTACACTCAATTGCATGTCCTCTTGTTACAATATCTTTTTGAGTTAAGGCTGTATTACCAGTATTAGCTATGGCTATTTGTTCTTTAATAATATCAATTCCTGTAGCAACTTCTGTTACCGGATGCTCAACTTGAACTCTTGTATTCATTTCTAAAAAGTAAAATTTTCCATTTTCATATATATATTCAACAGTACCAGCTCCCTCATAACCAATTTTTTCTACCATTTTAACTGTTTGGCTTAATAATTTAGATCTTATTGTTTGGTCTATAATAGGGCTAGGAGTTTCTTCAATTAATTTTTGGTGATTTCTTTGAACAGAACAATCTCTTTCGTTTAAATGAACAGTTCTATTTTTTCCAGATAAAATTTGCACCTCAATATGTCTAGGATTTTTAAAATATTTTTCTATATATACTTTATCATTATTAAAATATTTTTTTGCTTCTAACCTTGCCATTGGAAATAAATTTTCTAGTTCTTGAACTTTATTTACTATTTTCATACCTTTTCCACCACCACCACCAGCTGCTTTAATTAAAACTGGATAGCCAATTTCATTACAAATTTTTTTGGCTTCATCTACAGAAAGAACACTATTAGTAGAACCTTCGATAACAGGTAAACCATTTTCTTTAGCAATTTTTTTAGCTTCAATTTTATCTCCCATTTTTCTTATTAATTCAGCACTTGGGCCGATAAATTTTATTCCATACTTTGTAACAATTTCTGCAAAATGTGCGTTTTCTGATAGAAATCCATAACCAGGATGAACTGCTTCAGCACCAGTTACGTCTACAGCAGACATTAATGCCGAAATATTCAAATAACTATTTTGTGGTTGGTGTGATCCTATGCAAATACTTTCATCAGCTAATCTTACATGCATAGAATCCGAATCAACATCTGAATGAACTGCTACAGTTGAAATACCCCATTCCTTACAAGCTCTAATTACTCGTACAGCAATTTCCCCACGGTTAGCAACTAAAATTTTTTTAAACATTATTATTTAAGGGAAATAAGTGGCTGTCCAAATTCTACTGGAGCACCATCTTTAACTAAAACTTTATTTACAATACCTTCATGAGTTGAAGGAACATGATTCATAGTTTTCATTGCCTCAATTATCATAATAGTTTGTCCTTTTTTTATTTTTTGACCTTCTTCCACAAATTTTTTAGCACCAGGTTCTAAAGCCAAGTACGCGGTTCCAACTATAGGAGAAGTTACTTTTAGACTTGAATCTATACTTTGATCAACGTTCAATTTTTTTTTATTTATTTCTGTAGATGTAATCGTTGAACTTTTTAAAGAGCGAGAAACTTTTACTTTTGTAGTTCCTTCAGCATACTCAATATCACTAAGATTAAACTCTTCTAAATAACCCACTAACTCTTCAATAATTTTTTTATTTATTTTCATTTATTTAAGAATTTCTTTCATAGAATCTAAAGCCATAATATATCCTTTTACACCAAATCCACAAATAATTCCTTTAGCAGCTTTACTAATTAAAGATTTTTTTCTGAATTCCTCACGATTGTATATATTTGTTATATGAACTTCTATTGTAGGCAGTTTTATTGCAAGAAGAGCATCTAAAATTGCAACTGACGTATGTGTATATCCTGCGGCATTTATAATTATTCCATCAAAAACACCTTTAGCTTTTTGTATAAAATTTACTATTTCACCCTCAATATTCGATTGATCAAATTTTATCTCAACGCTTATAGATTTTGCATGAGTTTCACAATTATTTTTGAGTTCTTCGAGTGTAATTTTTCCATATTTAGATTCTTCACGTTCACCAAGAAGATTTAAATTTGGTCCATTTATTATTAGTATTTTTTTTGTCATTTAAATAAGTTAAAATAATTCTAATGAATAACTTAAATG
>Ga0114993_10006288_pt1 | contig 11232 bp, 10 predicted proteins | sample ArcticOcean_MG_C_FD_87042 | JGI IMG/M metagenome (GOLD analysis project Ga0114993, IMG submission 87042) | Marine microbial communities from western Arctic Ocean - ArcticOcean_MG_CB2_150 | ecosystem: Environmental > Aquatic > Marine > Oceanic | place: Arctic Ocean: Canada Basin | collected...
GTCTTAACTGAAAAAGCCGCCACTTTCAGAAGGCTGGCCACCAGTGACGTATCCAGAGGGTCAAGAAGCCAGGGCACATGCCAGCCGCCAAAGAAGAGCGTGGCGATCACGGCGGAAGCGGTGATCATGTGCGCGTACTCGGCCATAAAGAACATGGCGAACTTCATCGAACTGTATTCGGAATGGTATCCCGCCACCAGTTCCTGTTCCGACTCCGGGAGATCAAACGGCAGCCGGTTGGCTTCTGCGAAGGCGGAAACAGTGAAAATCAGGAATGCGAGGGGCTGGGCGAACACATTCCAACGAGGAAGGAAACCGAACAGCGAGTGGGTCGCCTGGCTGACGACAATTTCGTTGAGCTCAAGCGTACCGGATACCATCAGAACGCCAATAAGCGACAGTCCAAGGGAAAGTTCGTAGCTGATCATCTGGGCCGAAGCACGAATACCACCCAGGAGAGCATACTTGCTGTTCGAGGCCCATCCTGCCAGCACCACTCCGTAAACACCGAGTGACGCTGTAGCCAGAATGTAAAGGATGCCGATGTTCAGGTCGGCAACCTGCAGTCGAATCGTACGGCCCATAATCGTAATCGTGTCGCCGAACGGAACCACCGCAAATCCCATCAGTGCGGGAATCAGGATGGCTACTGGCGCAGCCAGATACAGAACCCGGTTCACGTGCGTCGGAATCACATCTTCCTTGAACATGAACTTGAGCCCGTCGGCCAACGGCTGCAGCAGGCCCCAGGGACCCACCCGATTGGGGCCCAGCCGGTTCTGGATATAGGCGCTGATCTTCCGCTCGGCCAGCACCAGGTAGGCCACTGCTCCCAGCAGCCCGCCGATGACGGCGAGAATCTTGATCAGGCTCACAAGCGCGTAGTCCATCAGCCCTTAACCCTCTCCCGCTGTTGCCAGGAGTTGACCATTCCCTGCGATGCTGTCGTAGCTCAACCCCTCGAATGCTTTCACCTGGACGGCTATGTCATCCAAAACAGAACTCGCATCTGAGTAGTCGAATGCAATCCCAAGAGCGCTTCCGGCCTCCTTCAGGATCTCCCAGTCCGGCTTCGAGTCGCCCGGGCTCCTGAATGCCGGGCGAATCCGCTGGACCCGACCATCGACGTTTGTAAACGTCCCGTCCTTCTCGAATGCCGATGCGCCAGGAAGAATCAGGTCGGCCTCTTCGGCCGCCTCGGTCCTCAGAATGTCCTGAACCACCAGGAACTCCAGGGAACGGAGCGCCGCACGCTCAGCCTCGGAGTACTCCGGCGAGAAGCCGCCGCCCAGCAGGTAGAGGGCCTTGATTCGCCCCTCCTGGATCCCTTTCCAGATCTCCGACGCGTCCACAACCGCCACACCCAACCCGCCCATCACCTCGTGAACGCCGCGGGCATTCGGGCTCTTGTCCGCCCGGATCGTAAACCCGCTCTTGAAGCCTACATCCCCTTCAGAACTCGTGGCCGAGGCCAGCCCCACCTGCCCAACACCCAGACCTTCCTTCATCAGCCGGCCGAACAGGTAGTTCTCTTCATTGGTCAGGTGCCCTGAAGCGATGCCGGCGACGGAACCGTCCCCATGCGTCTCGCGAACCTTCGCGAATCCGTCACGCAGAGCATCCATCGCCGCCGTCCACAAGGCAAGCGCCCCTTCGGACTGACGCCCGATCTCAGGGAAGTTGAGGCGATCGTCTCGGTGGACGTAGCCCCACCCGTGGCGCCCGTCGTCGCACATCCAGTAGTCGTTGACGTCCAGGTTCTCGCGCGGGGTGAGACGGTAGATGCGATCTTTGTTGTGACTCACCGTAATATTGCAGCCCGCGCTGCACCCCGGGCAGATGGTCTCCTGTTCCTTTAGAAACCAGACGCGCTGCTTGAACAGGAACTCCTTGTCCAGCAAAGCGCCTACGGGACAGATGTCAACCGTATTACCCGAAAGCCGGTTGTCCATAGGAACACCCGGAAAAATATCGACCTCGTTGTGCACGCCCCGGTTGAAGTAGCCCAGTTCGCTGGTTCCGGATATCTCGTCGCAGAACCGGATACACCGCGTGCAGCGGATGCATCTGTCGGAGTAGAGCAGCGTATTCTTACCGATGTCCTTCTTCGGCTGAACCGACTTCTTCTCGAAAAAGCGGCTCGACTCCGGGCCGTAGGTAAAACTGTAATCCTGCAGGCCGCACTCGCCCGACTGATCGCAGATGGGGCAGTCCAGGGGGTGGTTGATCAGCAGAAACTCCATCACCGCTTCCTGGTTCTTCTTCACCACCTCCGACTGCGTGTCCACCACCATGCCTTCCGAAGGCCGTGAGGTGCAGGCCGGAACGAGCCCCTTGCGACCGCCCGATTCGATCTCCACCAGGCACATGCGGCAGTTGGCCGGAGCGGTTAACCCCGGATGATAGCAGTAGTGCGGGATATGGACATCCTGATCCTGGGCCGCCTGAATCAGGCCCTGGCCTTCAGTGATCTCGATCTCTTTCCCGTCTAATGTAAACGTCGCCATAGCTACCGTCTGATCATCGTGTTGGATATGCGGGGCTCGGTTGCCTGCTTCATCTTAAACGGCCGCGGCTGCGTGCTGATGCAAAGGGCAGCGGCCCTGCTCGATATGCGCTTCGAACTCGCCTCGGAACTTCTCCAGAAAACCATGTATCGGATAAGAAAAGGCCGGGCCAAACAGACAGATTGTCGAATACCTCGGGCTCAGGTAACCGGCTACATTGTCGGCCACTTCCAGAAGGGCCTCGATATCGCCCGGCTTCCCCTGCCCATGTTCAATCCGCCAGACGATGTCGCGCGTCCACGGACAACCTTCCCGGCAGGGTGTGCACTGACCGCACGATTCGTGGGCAAAGAAATTCAGCAGATTCAGCAGCGCGTCCACCATACAGGCTGTGTCGTCCAGGACGATAATCCCGCCCGTGCCGAACATCCCCTTGTACTCTCCACGTCCGGGCAGAAGGAAATTCGCCGGATCCATCACAATGTCGATCTCATCCGGCGTCATCGGAGACGTAGACGCCCCACCGGGGATCACCGCCTTGAGTTCACGGCCATCGTGCAGGCCGCCCGCCTTCTCAAAAATAAGATCGCGCATTGTCTGCTTGCCAATATCCATTTCAAACAGACCCGGGTTCTTGACCTGCCCGCTGATGCAGAAGATGAACGTGCCGGGGTACTTCTCGCTCCCCATCTCCTTGAACCACTCCGGGCCGTTGTTGATGATATGAGGAACATAGGAGAGCGTCTGAACGTTGTTGATCGTCGTCGGACTGGCGAAGATTCCGCGCTGCGCCGGAAAAGGTGGCTTCACCCGAGGCTCCGCCCGTTTCCCCTCCAGCGACTGCATCAGCCCGGTCTCTTCTCCGCAGATGTATGCACCGGCGCCCGGATGCGTGTACACCTCCAGATCGTAGCCTGAGCCCAGGATGTTTTTCCCGATGTAACCCGCCTTGCGGGCCTGCTCGATACACGCATTCATCTGGAAGAGTTCAGCCATCATCTCGCCGCGGATGTAGATGTAACAGGCGGAGGCCCGAATGGCGTAGGAGCCGATAATGGCCCCTTCCAAAAGCTGGTGCGGATTCTTTTCAAGGAGCTGGCGATCCTTGAATGTACCGGGCTCGCTCTCGTCGGCGTTCACGCATAAATAGGAAGGCCCCTGGGGCTCCTTCGGCATGAAGCTCCACTTCATTCCCGTATTGAACCACGCTCCCCCACGCCCTGCCAATCCCGAATCCTGCACGGTCTTCACCACGTCGTCAGGCGACACCTTCAGGGCTTTTTCCAGACCCTGGTAGCCGCCGTTAGATTTATAGACGTCGATGTCCTGGAGGTTTTCCACTCCGAACAGCGCCGTGATGACCTTTTTTTCTTCTAGTGACATAGCGTCGGGAGTCCTGTCGTACTGTTTCGACGTGTATCTCTGGTTTCACCGCAAAAATCGTAGAGCGACAATTTGAGGCTTGTTGCGAAGGTGGAAAAGCCACCTGTGGCGATCGCTTGTCCTCTGTCTATTTCAGTTCGCTCAGAATCTGTTCCAACCGTTCCACCGTGGCGCCGCGGTGCAGCGTGTTGTTGATGCGGACAGCCGGCCCGCCTTCGCACGCCGCCAGGCACTCGACCTTCTCAATCGTGAATCGGCCGTCTTCCGTCGTCTCGCCAACGTCTATCTTGAGGGTCTGCTTCAGATGATTCACCACATCCCGGGCGCCGCACAGGGCGCACGACAGGGTGGCGCAGACCTGGATAACGTGTCGGCCCACGGGGGCCTTGTGGAACATCGGGTAGAAACTCATCACACCAGCAGCGCGAGCCGGCGGCATGCCCAGCATGTCGGCCACCAGCTTCAGGCCATCCAGCGGGATGTAGCCCCACTCCTTCTGCACCAGGTGCAGCACAGGCAGAATAGCCGCCTGCTTCCACGCATCAGGATAGTGGCCGATGATCTCTTCGCAGGCCGTGCGCGTTTCAGGTGTCAGTTCAATCGCCATCTCAATCGACTCCAGATTCGTTAGCGATCCAGCTCGCCTGCAATGACATTCATGCTGCCCAGAATGGCCACGGCGTCCGCCACCATATGGCCCTTCACCATATCAGGAAATGCCTGATAATTCATGAAAGACGGAGGCCGCACGCGGGTCCGGTAAGACCGTCCGGTGCCATCACTCACCACGTACCAGCCAAGCTCACCGTTCGGTGACTCGGTGGCGTCGTAGATGTCTCCCAGTGGTGGAGCAATGCCATGATGATCCATCGTCATCTTGAAGTGATGGATCAGCGACTCCATTCCGAAATAGGTTTCTTCGGCCTTCTCCGGAAGTATCACCTTTGCGTCATCAACCTTCACCGGGCCCGTAGGCAGGGAATTCATCGCCTGCTCGACGATTCGGGCGCTCTGGCGCATCTCTTCCATTCGAACGAGATACCGGTCGTAGACATCCCCGTTTTCGCCAACGGGAACGTCGAAATCATACTGCTCGTAGCCCATATAAGGTTCGGCCTTGCGGAGGTCGTAGTCCACGCCAGAACCGCGAAGCATCGGCCCGGTCATGTTCCACGCAATCGCGTCCGGTCCCGAAATCACGCCGACATCCTTCGTGCGATCGACCCAGATCCGATTCCCCGTCAGGAGGCGGTCCACCTCCTCCACCGCTGCCGGAAGCTGGGCGACGAACTCACGAACGATCTCCCCGAAGTTCTCCGGCACGTCCCAGCCCAGGCCGCCGATCCGCGTGTAGCTCGTCGTCAACCGGGCGCCGGTGACCGCTTCGAAGATATTGTAGAGACGCTCGCGCTGCTCGAAGGTGTAGAGGAACACCGTCATCGCCCCAATGTCCAGGGCGTGGGTACCCAGCCAAACCATATGATCGGCCAAACGCGACAGTTCACACAAAATCACCCGAATGGCGTTGGCGCGGGGCGGAACATCAAGCCCCATCAACCGCTCAACCGTTCGGGCGTAGCCGATGTTGTTGCTCAGCGGAGACAGGTAGTTCATCCGGTCCGTCACCGTCACCCACTGATTAAAATTGTGGTGCTCCGCAAGTTTTTCGAATCCGGTGTGCAGATAGCCGATATCGGGAAGGCACCGAACGATCTCTTCCCCTTCCAACTCCAGCGTCAGACGAAGCGTCCCATGAGTCGCCGGGTGCTGCGGGCCCAGGTTCAGAATCATCCGCTCGGAATCCAGGGCATCGTCCGCACCCTCCCCCTCCATCCCTTCAAACGGATTCCCTTCGAACCCGGGGTCTTCAGGCGCAATGACGTCCCGCTCGCCCCTGCCATGCAGCGGGTAGTCTTTGCGAAGCGGGTGATACCGAAAATTCAGCGGCATTAGAATGCGGCGGAGATCGGGGTGGCCTTCGAACCGGATACCGAACATATCGAACGCTTCACGCTCGGGCCAGTTGGCGCCCTTCCATACCGACGTTACCGAGGGCAGACTGCAAGAATCGCCTTCCACCAGCGCCTGTACTCGAAACCGGTGGTTATGCCGATGCGAATAGAGATTATACACCACCGTAAACTGCTCATCCGGACGCTCGCCGGGGTACTCGGACCAGTCCACCGCCGTCACATCGGTCAAACGATCGTACGCCAGGTCCGGATCATCCCGCAGGAAGGTCAGAAGCTCCCGAATCTTGCCCTTCTTGCAGAGAGCCGTCGACTGCCCCTGAAAGTCGGTGGTGGAAACGACCTCTTCGGGGAACCGAGCCTTCAGCGACCCCGCCGTGGCGTTCACCTCAACCCGTGGCGCGTCGGCCACCTGCTGTTCGTTTTCGTCGGACATATGCTCAGGCAACCGCTTCCTTACGAGTCGGTGTCTCGCCGTCGATCTTTTCCTGGACCTTCATCAGGGCGTAGATCAAATCTTCTGGCCGGGGCGGACATCCGGGAAGATAGATATCCACCGGGATGAACTGGTCGACGCCCTGAACCAGGGTATAGGTATTGAAAACACCGCCCGACGACGCGCAGGCGCCCATCGAAATAACCCACTTGGGGTCCGGCATCTGGTCGTAGATCTTCTTGAGTACCGGCATCATCTTGATCGAAATCCGCCCGGAGACGATCAGCAGATCCGACTGCCGGGGCGAAAACCGAACCGCTTCGGCGCCGAATCGGGCCATGTCGAACCGCCCGGACAAAGTTGCCATCATTTCAATGGCGCAGCAGGCCGTACCAAAGGGCATCGGCCAGAGTGAACTCTTCCGAGCCCAGTTGATCATCCGATCCAGCGTCGTCGTAATGACGTTGTCGCCCAGTCCAGTTTCAAGACCCATACCAATGACCTCTTATTGATCAACTCCGCTTATTGATCAACTCCGCCATTCAAATGGACGAAGCGATGCACTCACATCTCCTGAACCAACCCGCCTGACTTCTGTCCTATGACAGCTGATCACTGACTGCTGACAACTGCCTTAATCCCACTCCAATCCACCATTGCGCCAGACATACGCAAGGCCCAGGATCAGAACGCCCAGAAAGACAACCATCTCGGTAAAAATAAATGTTCCCTGAGCGAGAAGGTCTTTGAACACGACCGCCCAGGGATACAGGAATACAACCTCTATATCAAATATTATGAACAGCATCGCCACCAGGTAGAACTTCACCGAGAAGCGGAGTCGCGCGTCACCTACCGGAGGGACCCCTGACTCATAGGGCGACAGCTTGACCCGATTTGGATTTTTGGGCCCAAACAGATGCGTGGCAATAAGATTGACGGCGCCGAAGCCCGAGGCGATGGCCAGAAGGAATAAGACCGGTAGATAATCGATCAGCATCGCCGGACGGCGCCTTTTACTTCCCCGTTATCAGAGGAAAATTCAAGAAAATTCAGTTTAAACTAACGAATTCAAGGGGTCAACATAAGTCTATCTCAACCAAAATTTAGTATATTACACGGGGTAAAAGCTGTCAAGCGCTTTTCACCCCGTTTTTACGCACTTTTTCAGCTTTTCGGGATGGTTCAGTCGACGCTCCCTTCTGGGGATCCCGAGCTCAGGAAACCCGTATGGAGACTCTGCCCGGTGGGCTATAATCTCGGTAGAACGGCCTGATATACGTTTGAACAGATCGCCGTGAATGTCTACCTTTGGGGTCACCCGAATTGCGGTCATCTGTCCGATGCTGGCCGCACCAATCATTTAGAAACTGGATAACGGCCGTATATCTCTGAAGATGTCATCCCAAAACGAGCCAAACCCTCCAGACCCACATCATGAACCGCCTCCTCAATTGGAAATGCGGCGACCTCATCTATCCGGGTTGACTCCAGTCGTTATTCCAGACGGATATCTGCTCCGCCCCTATCAGCCGGGCGACGAAGCCCATTGGTGCGCTATTATGGAAGGGAATATCGGCTCCGGCTGGTCGGTAGACCGGTGTCGGAGCAGCCTTCTAGACGACGACCGCTTCAGCCCCCACAACCTGGTCTTCATTGTTACGGACCAGGGACTTCCCGTTGCTACAGCTTGCGCGTGGTGTCGGCAGGGCGATAGCAGCGAAGGCCAGCTGCATATGGTTGCCGCAGTCGCGTCGCACCGTGGCAAGGGGTTGGGTGGCGTTATCAATACTGCCGTCCTGCACCGGCTCGCAGAACTCGGATTTCGCTCTGCGCATCTACTTACAGACGACTTCCGCATTCCGGCAATTCGCAGTTACCTGACGTCTGGGTTTCGTCCCCACTACACGCACGCAAGCCACGGGCCCCGTTGGGAGAGCGTCCTGCAATCCATCGGATTGTCCACTGATGAGCTCTCGGATGGCCCAGAGTGACCGACTCTTCGCCCGTATCACGGCGTTCCTTGCGCCAAACAGAGGAAGGGATCTAGTGTGAACAAAGACGAATGCATACTGTTCAGCGGCGGTGCCAAAGGGAGTGAGGCTGCATTCGGAGAGGCCGCGGAGCGTTTCGGCGTCGAGGAGGTCAACTTCACGTTCGACGGGCACCGCATCGAGCGGGAGCGAGGCATCCGGATGCTCAACCACGAGGAGCTCTCCAACGGTGACGTAAGCCTGGAGTACATATCAGGGCTCATGAACCGGCGCTTCACCACAGGCCCCATGTTCAGAAAGGTACTGCAGAGCATCTGGTACCAGGTGAACAGCGGGCAGGAGATCTACGTCGTCGGGGAGATCCAGGAAGACAAAACGGTTAAGGGTGGAACGGGGTGGGGAGCGGAGCTCGCCAAGATCTGCAACAAGCCCCTTCTGGTGTTCGACCAGAATCGAAATGCCTGGCATCGGTGGGAGAAAATGGAATGGGCACCCATCGAAGGGTCTCCCAAGATCACCCACATCCACTTTGCCGGAACCGGTACCCGAAACCTGGAAGCAAACGGCCTCAAGGCCATCAACGATCTCTTCGAGCACAACTTCTCGTAGGCTGTGCAGCACCCCTCCCCTATGAGGAGTTGGCACCTCCTCTCATTCCAGGAGGGGGTGCCAACTCAATAATCAGGGTCAGAACAGCGCCGGATATGTCGACCCGATAACCTCCTTGACTCGTTCCAGAGTCCTCTGTCCCTCCACCCGCGCCGCCGACCCGCCAACGCTCAGGATGCCGCGAATCAATTCCCCTTCACGCTCTGCAGTCGCTCGACGTTCCCGGAACCCTTCCTCCGAGTCCCCAACACTTCCCTCACCCACAGAGTAGGTTCCCTCTGGCTGGACAAAAACATCGCCGTGGTCGCGGTTGAATCGAGCAGCCACATCCGCCGCAAGCTCCACAAGAGCCTGCTGATCAGGCCTGGCCGGAACGAGGTCTGCCCGGAACAGGAGAATATCGGCAGCCTGCGACACAGGAAAACCCAGGAACCCGAAAGACGCCTTTCCCGTGTCCGTCGTCCCCTCCACACCCTCCAGCATCTGCACGGTAACAAGGTTCGACAGGATGGCGGCCAGTTCGAAGAGCTGAGGCACCTGCGACTGGAGGAAGCAGCAGCTTCGGTCGGGGTCGAATCCAGCGGCCACATAGTCGCATACCAACGACCGAACCCGCTCCTCCGCCTTCAGCGGCTCAAACACCTGCGTCGCGAAAGCCTGGTAATCGGCAATCATATAGAAACAGCGGTGCGTTTCCTGAAATGCGAACAACCCCTCAAGAAATTGGATATCGCCAACCGTCCGCACCTGCCCTATCGGCCGCTCGCCCGTAAGAATCGTTTTGCTCATGTCATGTTCTCCGAAATAGAGTCAGTATTTCCTCTGCCCTCTGCCTTCTGCCCGCGTTAAAAAAAGCCGCAAACCACCCATCGGTAGTCGGCGGCTATCGCCACTGCTCATATCGCCGGACCCTCGGTGGTGGACGCACCTCTCCCACTAGCCACCACCAACCCATAGGATTCCTATATCGCTGCTTCATCTCAAGTTCTCGAAAGGTCGCATTCTGCATTTTTGTACTCTGTATTCTGACTCCTGCCTTCTTCCCTGCTTACCCTTTCCTTTCCCTCGCCCGCCTCGAAATCCGATTCCACGCCCCTGTCAGGCCCATCGCCTTCTTCATCTCCCGCAACGTCTCATCCGCCACTTCCTGGGTCTTCATCGTCCCTTCGTAGATAACCTGTTCGACATAACCCTTGTCTTTTTCCAGCGCCGCTCTCTCCTTGCGGATCGGATCCAGAAACGCGTTCAGCGATTCCGTCAGGCGTTTCTTGACCTCAACATCCCCCACCCCACCTTCCCGATATCGCGCCTTGAAATCGTCTACCACCGAGCTATCCGGATCAAAGGCATCCAGGTAGATGAACACGGGGTTGCCCTCCACCGTTCCCGGTATGTCGGCACGAACCCGATTCGGATCCGTGAACATACCCCGCACCTTCTTCTCCACCGTCTTGGCGTCATCCGAAAGATAGATGGCGTTGTCCAGGCTCTTGCTCATCTTCGCCTGGCCGTCGGTGCCAATCAGCGAAGGCACTTCTCCAATCAGCACATCCGGAATCGGAAACACCTGGCCATACAAATTGTTAAAGCGGCGGGCGATCTCTCGGGTGATCTCCACGTGCGCCTCGTTGTCCTTCCCCACGGGAACCACGTGCGCCCTGGGCGTCAGGATATCAGCTGCCTGCAGAACCGGGTATCCTACAAGGCCAAACGGAATGGCTTCGTCATCCATGTTCGCCGCCCGGGCCATGTCCTTGATACTCGGTAGTCGCGACACGCGCGGCAGAGAAACAAGCATGCCGAAGAAGAGGTTCATCTCGTACACGGCATGAATCGCAGACTGGAGGTAAATCGTCGACTTCTCCGGATCGATACCCACCGCCAGGTAGTCCAGAACCATCTCGTGTATGTTCTCGCGAAGGGCGTCGATATGCTCTTTCTGCGGCTTCGTCGTCAGCATGTGCAGGTCGGCCACCAGGAAATAGCAGTCATACTCATCCTGGAGGCGCACCCTGTTCTTCATAGAGCCCACGTAGTGCCCCAGGTGCATCCTGCCTGTGGGCCGATCACCCGTCAGAACACGCTTCTTGATGTCAGGTTTGTCCGGCATCGTCTTCATCTCCTCTGTTTCGTCAACTCGACGTCATTACAAAGTATCAGTACAACAAAAAACCTCGACGGCCGGGCCGACGAGGTATCAGATCGAACATAATACTGTAGTGCTGTCAGATCTGGACGGACTCGGCCCATATGCGGTGCAAGGGACGCCACCACCAGGTCTGGCAGGCCGGGATCGAATGATCTGAAGTGAGGTTCATGACGCCCAGAAAATA
>Ga0114993_10006291_pt1 | contig 11230 bp, 12 predicted proteins | sample ArcticOcean_MG_C_FD_87042 | JGI IMG/M metagenome (GOLD analysis project Ga0114993, IMG submission 87042) | Marine microbial communities from western Arctic Ocean - ArcticOcean_MG_CB2_150 | ecosystem: Environmental > Aquatic > Marine > Oceanic | place: Arctic Ocean: Canada Basin | collected...
GATTCCCACAATCGTAACCTATGGGAGTGAAGCCTTTAATCTCACTCTTAAAGACCCAAACGTAACCAACATCTACATAAGCCAAAGCGGGGAAACTAAAGATATCATCCGTGCATCCCATTATGCTAAGTCAGATGACGTTTACGTAGTCACAAACAACATTAATTCCCAGCTAGGGAATTCTTTCTTTAACACGATTGATATTGGCGCAGGTGTTGAACGAGGAGTCGCCGCTACTAAGACCTTTACTCTGACCTGTTATGCACTATGGGAACTTGCGTGGCGCTGGACATCCGAAGGAACTCGAAACAAAATATTAGACACTCCCGACAAATGCATGGATGGTCTAGCCGATGGAATCAAGCATGTGCTTGATCGTGAAGAAGCAATAAGAACTCTTGCAAAGATGATAGCTCAGTATGACAACGCTCTATTCTTAGGTAGACATTGGGACTACCCAATAGCTTTAGAGGGCGCTCTTAAGTTAAAAGAAGTGAGCTATATCCACGCAGAGGGTATGCCAGCAGCAGAAATGAAGCATGGTCCCCTCGCTTTGGTGGACGAAAAGACCCCAAGTATATTTATCGCCAATGGCTCCTTCGACATAGACACAATTATTTCTAACATGAGAGAGGTTAAGTCCAGAAACGGGAAAGTGTTCGCCGTTACCTGTCCCGCAAATTACGACAAAGTTAAGAAGGTTGCCGACTGGACTTTCCAAACATATAACACATGCAACGTGGCTATGAAGCCGCTTGTAGCAAATGTTGTCCTACAGTTACTTGCGTATCATGTAGCTGTTGAAAAAGAGCTTAATCCTGACCGCCCCCGTAACCTAGCAAAGAGTGTAACCGTATAATGCCTAAATATTATGTAGAGACCGGAACCCTACAAGAGATAGTGGAATCTGACACTGCTTTTGGTGCATGCGTGAGGGCTGTACACAGGGCTACTAAGGTATATCTGGATGGTGGAGAGAATGTCACCCTAGGGGAATCGTTCATTGTTAACCAAAAGGGATTCCCTTCTAATAGAGAACCCTTTACTCTTGATAGTGAAAATGATACTATGGTATCTACAAATCATATCATAGAGGCTTTTGAAGACGGATCTTAATCGCGTGTTTAATTTTCCGCCCTCGTAGCATAATTGGATAATGCAACAGACTTCTAATCTGTAGATTGCAGGTTCGAGTCCTGCCGAGGGTACTATTGACTTGCTTTTTATGTCTTTATCCGTTATTATCGTATATGCATCTTGTTTTTACACAACGGGAGAAAAAATGCCGGATGATAGTCTAAAAAGGTTAATCGTGGATTGTGATGGTGTAATAGCAGATAAGAACCACGGAGGAATCTATGCCAATGCTGGACCCCTACAGCACGGAATAGATCAGGTAAACAGATTATATGACATGGGGTTTGAGATAGTTTTATACACTGCTCGATACGGAGACAGAGAAAAGGGTAACATACACAAACAATATGGGCGTGGGTATATAGAATGGATTGACTGGCTAGAGAAGTACGGCGTTAAGTATCATCACGCCTATATGGGCAAGCCTGCTGGTGTTATGTATATTGATGACAAGGCCGCCAGAGTAAGAGGTGATGACGAAAATGGATGGACTCAAGTATGGGAAGAAATAGATGACTTAGACGGGAGAGATAGATACGGGAGAAAGGTTGTACCATGAAACTAGATCACATTGCATACCGAGTCAAAGACAGACACGAGGCGGCTAAATTTTTTCGTCTCATGTTTAACTATGAAGTTGGAACTGAGTTCGATGTAGAATTTGATGATGGTTCTAAAGCAGAATGCTACGTCTTAATTCCTCCTGTTACACCAAAAGTGCTAATTCGTGAGGGACCAGAAATATTCATCTCTGATGGAAGCCCCGGCTCTATCGTAGGAGACTGGGTTGAATCTAGGAATGGCACTGGTGGTATACATCACATAGCTTATAAGGTAAGAGACATAAACGTTGTTGTTGACGAATGGAAGAAGCAAGGTATCGTAGAGTTTCTTACGGATGACGTAATCGACTGTCCAGATGATGACCTTCGGCAAATCTTCACCAAGCCGTTGGATTATGTGGGTGGAATAATCATAGAATTGATTCAGCGTGGATCAAAAGGTTTCTGTGAAAAATCAGTTAAAGACTTAATGAATAGTACGAAAGGATTATAATGGCAACTTACGCAATTACTCAAGGATTACACTACATCAATGGTCAATGGACTGGAGGAAGTCAACAGGCGGCTTTTGATAGTAAGAATCCAGCAACAAAAGAAATTCTAGGATCTTTTCCTCAAGCTACTCAAGCAGAAGTTACCTCCACGTATCATTTTGCTAGAGATTCTTTTCAGGGATGGAGATCATTCAGTAGGGTTCAAAGAGCGGACTACTTCCTCAAGGTAGCTAGTGTGATTGAGAAAAGAAGCAAAGAACTCGCAAGAGTAATCAGCGAAGAAACCGGGAAGACTTATAACGAATCTATTGCGGAGGTTAATGAAGCTCTGCATATGGCCCAGTATGCGTTTAGCACAGGGAGAATGCCTTATGGTGAAGCAATCGCTTCAGAACTACCGGAAAAAGATGCGTTTATGCTTAGGAAGCCCAAGGGTGTTATTGCTGTTGTTGCTCCTTTTAACTTTCCTTTTGCCATTGGTGGCTTCTGGTGTGCTGCTCCAGCTTTGGTTGAAGGTAATACTATCATTCTGAAGCCAAGTGAAGATACTCCTCTAATGGGACAATTAACAGCCGAGATATATCACGAAGCAGGTTTTCCACCGGGAGTTTTTAATCTTATCCACGGTGACGGCGAAGTTGGAGACATGCTAATCCGTGAAGATGTAGACCATGTCTGCTTTACCGGAAGTGCAGACACTGGAATGCACGTCAGGAAGGTTTGTGCAGAAAGCTGGCACAAGACTTGTTCGTGTGAAATGGGAAGTAAATCGGCGGTAATTATTCATGAGGACGCTAATTATGACATGGCTATGGCTGCGTGTTTGGCCAGTGCTTACAAACTATCTGGCCAACGTTGCGTGTCTGCTGGTAGGTTGATTGTTCACAGGTCTTTATATCATCAGTTTGCAGAAGAGTTTGCCGCAAGAAGCCACATGCTTAAAACTGGTGATCCATTTAATGACAATACTTTTTATGGCCCGTTGATTAACCAACAAGGGGTAGACAAAGTTGAACAGTTCAACAGTATCGTGTTTAACGACAAAGACGCAGACGTACTGCTTGCTGGCGTTAAGGTTGTCGAAGACGGATTATTTATGACTCCTACGGTTTATAAAGTCGAATGGAAAGATGCTCCATACCTAAAGAATGAAGTATTTGGGCCTCATGTATCTATTATCCCTTACGATACAGTCTCAGAAGCCATTGGTATTTATAACGATACTGATTACGGATTGGCTCTTGGCGTAGTAACAGAAAACTTTAAGGTAGCAAGAAGAATCCGTAATGAATGCGATTTTGGTCTTGGCTACTGGAACGGTGGTAGTATCGCGGCTGAATCTCATCTTGGATTCGGAGGAGTAAAGAAATCTGGAAATGGGCAACCTAGTGCTGCTCGTACTTTTAGAGCCGTTACACATGAAGTTGCTTGGACTGTTAATTACGGGGATACTTTAAGCTTTCCTCAAGGCATGAATACCGGAACAAGTTAAAGATGTAAACAATGACCAATCTTCTTGTATGCGCACCTAATTTTTATGGCGTTAATTATAAAATCAACGCTTGGATGGATGTCGATATATCCGTCAATAAGGAGGTGGCTCACCTGCAATGGGTGAGGATGTGCGATAGGCTTATCAGGGCTGGAGCATACCTGAGATATATAGAACCAAGCCCTGATTTTCCCGACATGGTATTTACGGCTAATGCGGGACTAGTCAAAGATAAGACCGTCATATTATCTAACAACCGACACAAAGAGAGGCAAGGGGAAAGTCCATTATTTAAGCAATGGTTTTTAGAACACGGTTACAGAGTAATCGAGCTACCAAAAGATATCTACTTTGAAGGGGCCGGGGACGCTTTGTTTTTTAACAACACTCTCTTTATGGGGCATGGTTTTAGAACAAGCAAAGAGTCTCACCGAATAATTGCCAACGCCCTAGACGTACACTATGTCTCCTGTGAATTAGTAGACCCTAATTTTTACCACCTTGATACCTGTCTTTTTCCGACGAAGGATAGGGTTGTCTATTACCCCGAAGCCTTCTCTCAGAAATCTCGGGAGGAAATAATGCAAGGGCTGGTAAAGGAATGTTTACTATCCAGAATCAGTGCAGACTTAATAAGTGTGTATGAACCTGACGCCAAAGAATTTGTGTGTAATAGTGTAGAAATTGATAATACTATTATAACCCCTCTTGCGCAATACGACGATTTATTTCGGGGGTACGATGTTTACCCGTGTGAAATGTCGGAATTTCTAAAGGCTGGAGGAGCAGTAAAATGCCTCACTCTCAAGTTATAGACACATTGTCTCAGTACATTCTAACCGATGGTTTTCATGTAGTTGTCGATCTAGATAAAAGTCACGGTTCTTGGATAGTCGATGCTGAAAACGGTAAAAGGTATTTAGACTGCTATTCCCAATTCGCAAGTCAACCCTTGGGATGGAATCATCCGTCCCTAGTCAACGCTCAGGAAGAGCTAGGGCGTGTCGCTATGCACAAGATGGCAAATAGCGATATGTACTCAAAACCCTACGCTAAGTTTGTGGAAAGGTTTGCTAGCGTGACCAGAGATTTCAAGCATTACTTCTTTATTGATGGTGGAGCTTTAGCGGTAGAAAATGCTCTCAAGGCTGCATTTGACTGGAAGGCCCAGAGACTAGGATATACTGTAGGCATGAGTCCAAGTTTAAACCAGTCCCTTGCCGACACTCTCGATGTAGTTCACTTCACCAACGCATTTCACGGAAGAAGTGGATATACAATGTCTCTTACTAATACCGATCCTCTAAAAACCAGATGGTTTCCCAAATTTAACTGGACTAGGGCTAGCAATCCTGCCGATATAGAACATAAGATGCACAAAGATGTTGCGGCAATCATTATCGAGCCAGTACAGGGTGAAGGAGGCGATATTCACTTTAACAGGGCGACGTTTAAGCATTTGAGAAAGATGGCATATAAGTATGATTCGATGCTTATATTTGACGAAGTTCAAACGGGCTTAGGTCTTACTGGAAAGATGTGGGGATATAAACATTACAGCGGTGTAATACCAGACATGATATGTTTTGGTAAGAAAACTCAGGTGTGCGGTTTTTGTTGCACCGATAGGATTAACAACGTCCCCAACAACGTGTTTAATGTCTCCTCTAGAGTTAACTCTACATGGGGAGGAAACATTGTGGACATGGTAAGGTTCTGTCATATTATAGACGCTATAGAAAATGATAATCTAGTTCAGAATGCAAAAACGATAGGTGAGTACCTCCTTGGAAAACTGATGGCTACAGACGGGATTTCAAATGTTAGAGGCAAGGGCTTGATGATAGCCTTTGATTCGCCTAATGAATCAACACGAGACCGAATGATGGAGCTACTGTCCGAAAATATGATAGCTCTAAAATGCGGAAATAAATCTATAAGATTAAGACCCCATCTTACTTTCTCAAAAGAAGATGCCGACACTGCTCATTCATACATAGAAAAAGCGGCAGAAAAATTATGAAGATACAGACTGTAGGAATCATAGGACAGGGGTTTGTTGGTGAAGCATTAGCAGAATGTTTTTCTCCACACTACAAGGTGTACGCTTACGATAAGGTACATGCAAATTTATCCACGCACAAAAGCGTGAGTTCTTTGTCTAGGGACTGCGACTTACTTTTTGTCTGTGTTCCAACGCCGATGAAAGAAGACGGGTCTTGTGATGTTTCAATAGTTAAAGAGGTCGTGCTGCAATCCTGTAGTACGGGAAGAAGAAACATAATAGTCATTAAGTCTACCGTACCTCCCAACACAACCAAAGCCCTACAGGATCTATGTTTAGATTCACAAATAGTTTTCAACCCAGAGTTTCTGCTTGAAAGAAATGCAGAGGAAGACTTTCGAAATACCAGTAGGGTTATTTTGGGTGGCCCCAGACCTGCAACAACCAGACTAAAACAGTTCTACTCAAAAATATTTCCAACTGCTCATATTATAAAAACAGACTCTACAGTAGCAGAAATGGTTAAATATCTTACCAATTCATTTCTTGCTGTTAAAGTATCATTCGCTAATGAAATGTACGCCATCTGTACAAGCCTCGGTATAGACTACGACAAAGTAGCTGAGTACGCCTTGCACGATGACCGCTTAGGAAGCACACATTGGTCTGTCCCCGGCCCCGATGGCCACTATGGATTTGGAGGAAGCTGTTTTCCAAAAGATATAAATGCGCTAATGCATCTGGCACAAACCTTATGCATAAAAGCTAATACCGTACAAGGAGCTTGGGATACTAATCTCATGGTTAGACCAGAGAAGGACTGGGAGGATCTCAAAGGTAGGGCTGTAACAGAGTAGTATAAAGCACTAAGGTAGAAAGAGGTTCACAATGCCCACAAGCGTCGAAGAAGCCAATAGCATTATGGAAATAATGGATGATTTTCTGGATGCCGATGACGCCAGAGAACTCACCGCAAGGCTAGAGCATGAAGTCGGTCAGGGTACGGGTAATGACTCGTTAAAAGTTAGCCTTGAGATGCTCAAGGAACTTTATAAGGATAAAACCGGAAGCAGGAAAAAAGACCGACTAAAAAAACTAGCCCTTAACCTGATAGTAATTTTTCACACTTTTGTTATCGCCGTAAATATTGCAGCCTTTTTTATCTTACCGTTTCTGTATCCCCTGTTAGTATGGATGCCTCTCAATAGTTTTATCCTTACCGTTACGTTTAGCAGAGAGATATGTCCGTTAACCAGATTAGAGAACTATGTCCGCACCTCACTTGGTGTACCAAGGATAGGTGGGTTTATTGGTCACTACCTAGTTAGACCGGTTAAAAAGTTTTTAAAAAAATAGGCAAAACGGATCAGAAAGTTCTTGACCTTTCCATAAACATGTGCTAAAATTGTTTAGAACGGTTGAAGAAATTGTCCCACTTGCCCGAGGGTTGACGAAATGAAATTGCAAAAGAGTGCGAACCTAATTGAAAGGTCACAAAAGTTCGAGGAGTCGAACTACACAATCGAGGCCACCGCAAAGGCTTTCTCTATTCTTTCTGATGGCTTGTATGCCAACAAGATTAGAGCAGTTGTGCGTGAACTTAGTACAAACGCTTACGACTCACACATCGACGCTGGCAGACCTGATGTTCCCTTCGAGGTTCATCTGCCCAATTCGATGGAACCCCATTTTTCTATTCGGGATTTTGGCACAGGTCTTTCGCATGAGGATTGCATGAACCTGTACACCACCTATTTTCGGTCCAACCGGACTGACAGTAATAAGTCTGTCGGATGCATGGGTCTCGGTAGCAAATCCCCGTTTGCTTACAATGATAGCTTCACTGTTGAGTCATTCTATAATGGTAAGCATCGTACCTACAACGCTTATAAGAATGAGCAACAGGAGCCGGTATTTGCTTTGCTCTATGAAAAGGATACCAACGAACCCAACGGTTTGAAAGTCAGTCTCCCCGTCGCATCTCATACTCATGACAATGACTTCGACAGGTTTAGTAAAGAGTCTGAAGAACTTTACCCTTACTTCAAAGTCCAGCCCAAGATCACTGGTCAGAGTATCAAAGTTGAACCAGTTAACTATCTCCTTCGAGGTGAGGATTGGGCTGTTCACGATGGTAGTGGTTCCAACTGGCACTGTAGTGCTATCATGGGACAAGTCTGCTATGAAATTGACCAAGATGCTATGGGTGATTACCCTCAAGAGATCAAGCCAGTATTGATGTCGAAGATGGATCTGTTCTTCGAGATTGGTGAAATTAATATCACTCCTTCTCGTGAATCTCTTAGCTATAATGATTTCACCCAGAGGGCTATCATCGAAAAGTGTCAAGAGGTTCTGGTGCAGGCTGCTGATATCGTTGAGCAGTCGATCAAGGATGCTGAAACACTCTGGGATGCTAGGAAGATGTTTGTTGATATTGTTGATTCCGATCAAAAGTTTGGTAGAATCGGACAAAGTATCAACAAGGAAAATGCTGAATGGCAAGGTCAGAAGCTATTTCCTGAGAGTACCCAGTGGGGCTATCACATTAGCACAAAGGAAATCGACGGCCTAACTGTAGTTATGTATTACAGTGATAGGTGGAAAGAGGCAGTTCAAAGAGACGATAAATTTGGCATCGCCCCAAGAGGCAGCGATAATTTTATCTATGTAGACGACCTTAAGCGTGGCGCTATTGGTAGAACCAAGCAGCTTGTTAAGAACCATAATGCTTCGTACAACCGCTCCAGATCTAGCTACAGGGTCTATCTTGTTAAAGGTAGTGACGCAGCTATTCAGCAACTTAAGGTTACGTTGGGATGTAAGGATGATGATATTCTTCTTGCCTCTGATCTACCTAAGCCAGATAGTAGTGCCTACTACTCTTGTACAGGGGCTAGGACTAAGGTTGCTGTTTGGAATGGCAGCACTTCATCTTGGAAGCCTGCTGATAACTGGGATGATGTAACTAAAGACCTCAAGGAAGGTGGTTACTTTGTAGAGATCAATAGGTACAAGTATAATAATCCAAAGAAACAATACAGTTGTTTTAACTCAAGTTGTAGCACTTTTCAGACCATCATTAATAAGTGTGACAAACTTGGCATCAGCATTGACAAAATCTATGGTGTTAAGACAGCAGTTATGAACAGCAAAAAGTTTCGTGATCTAGAAAAAGCAGGTATTTGGGTCAACATCTTTGACAAAGCTGAAGAAGTTGCCAAAGATTATCTTGACAATAAAGGATACCGCGCTATAATTGGAACGAAAGAGGGTCGCTCTGATTTGTTCCGCTATAGTAACCATCGTATGGAGTACGAGGATGTCTTGGCATTCAGTAAGTTAACTGAGACAGATAATGATCTCAAGAACTTCATGAAGCTCTACGAGAAAGAGCAAGTAGAAGACAGTGAAGAATATAAAGCTATTCTGACCTTAGTGAATTGTGTGGATATTAAAGTAGAGAAAATCAGCAACGGTATTAAGAAGGAGGATTTTGACAAAGCGGAGGCGGCGTTGTGGGAGAAGTACCCCCTTGTCAAGCAGGTGTGCCACAACTTTGCTTCAAGTTATTTCGAGAGGCCAGACGACTCTATCAAAGAGTTGGCGCGTTATGTAGATTTTATGGAAAAGGAAAGTAAAGATGAGAATTAGTGGAAAGAGTTTTAGTGAACTGAAGAATGTTTTGAGTACGGCTCTGAACAGTGACGTTGAGTTCACTTACCACGATAAACTTCGTCATGGTGAATTGGTTGACATTGGGATTGGTCCGCATGGTGCGTTTTTCACCATCGAGAATGATGTGGACACCAAGTCATTTAGTGTAAACAAGGTTAGCGGTCTTAAGATCAGCCAGTCTGCGTAACTTTTAAAAAAGGTATTGAAAAAATGAACTACATTGTAAGCGGTAACGGAACTATGACAATCGTTGTGAGTAACGAGAGTCATACAATTGGACATGACCATCCTAATTACATGGCAATTAAGGAGTGCCTTGGTAACAACGATGAAGCTACTTTGATCCCGTTGCTTGACATCCCTAAGTCAATTCTCAATTACACTGAGGGAAAAGTTGATATCAAGGACGGTATCCTTCAGTATGATGATGAGGAGATTCATAACGCACTAACAGATCGCGTTATGCAAATGATGCGGGATGGATTCCCCTTCAAACCCATGCTTAATTTCTTGGCTAACGTGCTTGAGAATCCCAGCAACCGTGCTGTGGAGGAATTGTACTCCTTCCTTGAGAATAAGAACCTGCCCATTACGGAAGATGGGTGCTTTCTGGCATACAAGGCTGTAACCCATGACTACAAGGATAAGTGGACTGGCAGCATCGACAATAGTGTTGGTCAGCAAGTGGGTATGAAACGTCGTAAGGTGAACGACAACTGTGACGTTGGTTGCAGTGAGGGTCTTCACTGTGGCGCAATCGAATATGTCGAAGGCTACAGTCATGTTACGGGTGATGTAGAAACCGATGATAAGGTCATCATTGTTAAGGTTAACCCCAAAGACGTTGTTTCCGTGCCTCTCGATTGTGAGTGTCAGAAGGTTCGTACTTGTGCATACGAAGTGGTTGCTGATTACGATGGCCCTCTTAAGCAAGTCGTTCATCATTCTGACAGCAAAGAATGGGATCAGGAAGACTTCGCTAACTTCATGACTAACATCATGGGCCAAGGCGAGATCGAAGACGTTGAGGAATGTGATGAACAGGACTGGACCGATCATGGGTATGATCCTGACCTCGACTAAAGGGAGCTACTTATGGATGGTACTTATTATCAACACAGTAACCTAAGTGGTGTTGATGGGTTCTTAGCTTGTTTTTATGTTTGTCTAGCTACTCTATGCTTTTGGTATGGTTGGTGGAAAGCTACCATGGGAAACAGAGAACCTGACTACATCAGTCAAGATGATTCAAAAGGTGATGTCTCTTTCTGTGAAGATGATTGGAATAAAATTTGTCTATCTGCTATTAATGGGGCAAAAGAAGGCAATCATCGTGACAGGCAATGGGTAATGGATAACATCTTGGATGGTCCCGAACTAAAGGAGAAGGAAGAGGAGGGCAAAAAACCCAAGACGAGTAAGACAATAATCAATGAAGTTATTGCAACACTTCGGTCTATGGGTCATAAAGCTAGCGAGGCTAAGAAGTTAGTTATAGATCTTGCCTCTAAGAAGGTTTACCACAGCGCCGAAGAGTTATTGGTGGGTGTATATAAAAGGTAGACCTCCAACCAGCAGGTTCGTCCCTACGGGGGCGTTCCTGTTTTTTTATTGGGAGTAATTATGAATAGATTAAAAAGTATGACCTGTTACCTATGCGGAGCGATGGACCGTGTGCCTGATGGTGGAGAGGGATGGCGAAAATGGATCACTCCACATCTTTACGATCTTGGCATAGGGGTCTATAATCCTTGTAACAAGCCCAGTGACTTTGCGCCAGAAGATGAAAACACACGCAGCGCTATTCACTATTACAAGGAGGTTGGTAACTATAGCAAGGTAGCCGAGGTTATGAAACCTA
>Ga0114993_10006298_pt1 | contig 11224 bp, 8 predicted proteins | sample ArcticOcean_MG_C_FD_87042 | JGI IMG/M metagenome (GOLD analysis project Ga0114993, IMG submission 87042) | Marine microbial communities from western Arctic Ocean - ArcticOcean_MG_CB2_150 | ecosystem: Environmental > Aquatic > Marine > Oceanic | place: Arctic Ocean: Canada Basin | collected...
CCTACCGCCCTGAGAGCCATCGTGCCGGGTGGAACCGTCGTGTGCGCCGGGATTCACATGAGCGACATACCCGCCTTTCCCTACGACATACTATGGGAGGAACAGGTGCTGCGCTCGGTAGCCAATCTCACGCGGAAGGACGGAGAGGCGTTCCTTCAGGTAGCTTCAGGGTGTGACGATGATGGGTCTACTGTTGATGGAAGGCTCTCTTCCCGGCAGGTCCAGGCGTAGGTGAAGCGTGTACTCCCCGGGCTCGAGGTTCGGAAGCTGCAACGCGACGGCCCGAAATAGGGTCTGCACCTCACCCGTACCGGTATCCGAGAAGGTTACCTCCACCGGCTGCTCCGGCTCCACAACGCCCAGGAACGCCCCCACGCGCTGAAGGAATCCTGGCCTGCCCTCGGTGAAGCCGAGCGTGACCTGCACCTCTTGGTCCACGCCCAGGCCGTATACCTCCCAGGCAACCGTGAACCGCTCATCCGCCCGAATGCGTACGTTGGGCCGCGCGAGCGGGATGGCTGCGTCCAGGTCATCAGGCAAAGGCGCTCCCTCCTGGAGGAGCATGAGATCCGACACCGTCACTATCCCCCTCACCATCTCCGCCTGCTTAACCCCTTGGCGCGCCCTCCAGGCCCGCTCCCCGTCAGGCTCAAATACCTCCATGCTGCTCACGTACCGGCCCGTCGGGGCCCGCAGTGTCAGTACGCCCTCCTGCTCCGCTCCGCTCACGGAGATGACTTCGCCGCCGGACTCCGGCACAAGGAAGAAGCCGGCCTGCACGGGTCCCGAGATATCCGTCTCCGGCTCAGCTTCGGGTCGGCTGGCCGGCGGGGGATCAGGCTGCCCAAATCCTGAGCGGCTCGCGAAGGGGTTGCCACGCGCTCGCTGCGGATCACGTGCCGGCGCTTGGTTAGCGAAAGGGTCCCGTTCCGGAGGGGGTGGGCGATACGCACCTACCACGAGCATCTCGGCACCTCTTCGGAAGCGCGCCACCTGGGTGTCCAGCCCCCGAAAGTCCGGCGCATACGGAGCCGCATACCAGGCCCAAGCCTCGCGGGGTGTGGTTACCCAACTCTCGGCGCCAACATCCCCAGGCGCAGCGAGAAACTCCTCTGGGAAGAGGTACCCTCGGCACTGCGGATGGTGATGGCCCACCGTACTCCGGGGGTCTCCACTCGGTCCGATCCCAGCGGGCGCACGGATGATCCGACTCCAGCCGATGTTCCTCCCGTATCGGATCAGCGTTTCCTCGAGATCCTCGCCCCAGCGCATATTGTAGGGGTTCTCCGCATCCTCCTGGTTGATGGCCTTCACCAGTCTCGCGTAGTGCTCGGTCAGCCGGTCATTCCCGTCGACCAGAAACAGGGGATCGGACAATAGCCAAAAGATTGCCCAGATCCCCTCCCTCTCTCTAACATCCTGGTCCCGAAACCCCTCGAAGCCGTCCCTAGTGAAGACGAAACGGGGCATGCGCCAACGTTCCTCTTCCTCGGGCGGTACACCGATCACAGCTTTTCGAAAGGCAGCCTCTGCCTCGACAAACTGCCCATCGAGATGAAGGACATACCCCAGCAGGGCAGAGCACCACCAGGGCTGGACGAGGTCACATTCCCGCGAGATCCTCTGAGCCTCGCCCAAACCACCACTTTCAACCAGATACTGTACCAGATGACCGACGATCCACGGGTCCCGGATGAGCCCATTCGCCCCGCTTAGTGCCCCGATCAAGTCACGCCGAGCGAGGGAGGTCTCCGCAGACTCAGGTGGAAAATCCTCCTCGCCCTCTCCGCCGAACCAGATACAGATCCTCCCGATCCGCTCGTCACATCCCCCCCGACCGTAATCCGCGCGCACAGGGATCCTACTTTCACGGAAGCGCTCGAAGTTAGCCTGTTTATCGCGTGCGTCCTCCACCAGATCCGACGAATCGGCGGGGGAAAGGGGAGCCTGAGCGACCAATGCCTGACCGAGGGCCAGAAAACAAGCGATGGGGAGGACCCACCGGAGGATCGCGTTCATGCTGTCGCTACACTGGCCGCACCCGCCGGGGTCCGCGGACCGAGGTTGGTATTCTCGCGGCGACCGTGCGACATTGATCACAATATCACAGCTTCCGTCCCAAACGGGACTACAGTCGGAGCTTTCCCGACATGACCATTGAGCAGACATACTTCCGCAAGGGATTCGGCCTAAAGAACGACGTGCGACCGGTTATAGAGTCAGAGTACCACTCTTCGCTCGTCGAGCAGATTCGGGCCCGAGGGTACAGAGCCGAGTTTGGGGACGTCACCGTGCGGCTAGCTGAGGAGTTCGGTTTTTGCTACGGGGTCGATCGAGCGATCGACTATGCGTACGAGACCCGCATAAAGTTCCCGGATCAAACCGTGTTCCTGGTGGGGGAAATCATTCACAATCCGCACGTGAACCAGCGGATGCGTGAGATGGATATCCGCTTCATCTACCCCGACGAACAGGGCCACTTCGACTTCTCTCCCATCGATGTAAAGGATGTGGTTCTGCTCCCCGCCTTCGGCGTCACGATCGAAGCCTTCGAGGAGCTCAGAAAGATCGGGTGCGTGCTCGTAGACACGACATGTGGATCGGTGCTCTTGGTCTGGAAGCGTGTGGATGGCTACGCCAGGAACGGTTTTACATCGGTGATTCATGGGAAGTACTCCCACGAAGAAAGCCGGGCAACGGCGTCTCAGGTTCGGAAGCACCCCGGGGGAATGTACCTGATCCTCAGGGACATGGAGGAGGCAGAGTTGATCTGTGATTACATCGCTGACCGGCCCGAGAGGTTGTCCCGTGATGCGTTCTTACAGCACTTTCGTAAGAAGTGCTCGGAGGGCTTCGATCCTGACCGTCATCTGGCCCGTTTCGGAGTCGCGAATCAGACAACGATGCTGGCGAACGAGAGCATGGCCATTGGCCGCCAGCTGGAAGCAGCCCTCCTGGAGGCGCATGGCGAAGCCTATGTAACGGAGAACTACCGGTCTTTTGGAACGATCTGCTCGGCTACGCAAGAGCGTCAGGACGCAGTATTGAAGATGATGGATTCCCCTCCTGACGTGATGATCGTCATCGGGGGTTACAACTCGTCGAATACGAATCACCTGGCGCACATGTGTAGAAGCTACACCAAGACCTTCCACGTGCAGGACTCTGTTTGTATCGACCCGAACTCGGGCTCAATTCGACACAAACCAGCGCTCGCGGCAGGTGGACCGGAGGAAATCGAGACCGACTGGCTTCCGGAGGGCCCCTTCGAGCTGGGAGTGACTGCTGGCGCTTCCACTCCGAACAACAAGATCGGCGATGCGCTACTTCGCATCCTTCAGATTCACGGTATTTCTGCTCTCAGCTGACAAAGCTCCTAGATGTGGAGCGGCCTCCCCAACGCCGCCAGCGCGCCCTCTCCGATCGCTTCCGAAAGGGTGGGATGCGGATACATCGCTTGCTCAATCTCCTCGACCGTAGACTCCAAATGGCGGCCCAGTACGAACGCCGCGATGAGCTCAGTAGCGTGCGGACCGATCAGATGCGCGCCGAGAATCTCGGAGAATTTACGGTCCCGAACCACCTTCACGAATCCGTCCACATCCCCAGATGTCACCGCCCGACCATTTCCGACCCAGGGGAACTTACCAACCTCAACCTCATAACCCGCTTCCCTCGCCTGTGCCTCAGTGAGCCCGACCGAGGCAACCTCGGGATGACAGTAAGTCACATTGGGGATGTTTCCGTAGTCGACTGGCTTTTGTGCCTTTCCGGCGATGTTCTCTACGCAAGCTACCCCTTCGTGCATCGCCTTGTGCGCGAGGAGAGGCCCACCCGCGCAATCTCCGATTGCGTAGACCCCGGGAACATTCGTGCGCATCCATTCATCCACAGCGATGAATTCCCCACCCTCCGCCATCTCCACGCCCGCAGCTTCGAGGCCCAGGTCGGCGGTGTTCGGCACTCGCCCGACCGCCGAGAGCACCCTCTCTACGTCGAGTGTCTGCGCTTTCCCATCACGGTCATTGAACGTCAACGTCACGCCGTCTTGTCTGTGCTTCACCTCCCCGAGGCGGGCCCCGATATGCAGAGCAATCCCCCGTTTCTGGTAGGATTTAGCGATGTGGGCCGATATCTCCTCATCTTCGACCGGCAGTAGCCGATCGCGCGCTTCAATGATCGTGACTGTCGAACCATACGCGTGGAAGATGTCCGCAAACTCCATCCCGATCGCTCCAGCACCGACGATGGCGATGCTCTCCGGTGCTTTCTGCACGAATAGGGCCTCGTCCGACGACCAAATCCGCTCCCCATCGATCTCGAGAAAGGGAAGACTATGCGGGCGTGACCCGGTGGCGATGATGATGTGCGTCGCCTGATACGTGGCCCTCTTGCCCTTGGAGGACTCGGCTTCTACGCCACCCTTTCCCTTGAGCCTTCCGAACCCCTGCAAATGCTCGACTTTGTTCTTCTTGAAAAGAAACCCGACCCCTTTGTTCATCTGATCGGAAACCTTGCGGCTTTGCTCCTGTGCTGGAGCGAGATCCACAGTGACTTCCCCGGTCGTGATTCCGTGGCGCCCAGCCTCTCTAACCTTCTTCACCATCAGCGCCGAGGTCAGTAGAGACTTCGTCGGGATGCAGCCAATGTTCAGGCAGACGCCCCCGAGCTTCTCAGCCTCCACGCATGCCACGGACATCCCCAGCTGAGCGGCGCGAATCGCTGCCACGTATCCACCTGGACCGCCCCCGATAACTATCAGGTCCCTCTGTTCTCTCCCTGCCACCATACACTCCGATTCCGGGGTCCGAGATTACAATACCCATATCCGGCAGGTCCCGGCGAACCTGGTAGCCACCTCGTTCGCCTTCAGTCCCGGCTAATCTGCGAAATCGATGATGACCAGAGGGACCCCCCCAGGTCAGATTTGATTCAGCACCTGAATCCTGATTCTAGTATCAGAGCAGAGCGGCAAGCGGTTCCTCTAGAATTTGCTTCAGGGTGTTGAGGAACCGGGAGCCCTGGGCTCCGTCGATCACACGGTGATCACAACTCATCGTGATCTTCATGCGCGGCCGAATGACAACGATCCCCCCATCCACCACAGGTCGATCTTCGACCGCACCCACTGCCAGCATTCCGGCCTCGGGAGGGTTGATCACCCCGGTGAACTCTTCGATCCCGAACATCCCCAAATTGGACACGCTAAAGGTCGACCCTGTGTACTCGTCCGGCTTGAGCTGCTTGTCTCGCGCTCTGGCCGCGAGCTCGCGCACCTCTGGAGCTATCTGAGAAAGGCCTTTCAGGTGTGCATCTCGCACGACGGGCGTGATGAGGCCGTCGTCGATCGCTACGGCGACGCCGATATGAACCCGATGGAAGCGCCGGACGTGGTCACCGCCCCAGTGAGCATTGCAGTCGCGATGCCTCCGGAGGGCGACCGCTGTCGCCTTCAGAACGATGTCGTTAATCGAGATCTTCACACCCTCGCGTTCCAGTGGGGCATTCACTCTCTGGCGAGCTTCCACCGCACGACTCATGTCCACGTCGATCGTGAGGAAGAAGTGCGGCACGGGCCCAATCGACTCGACGAGGCGCTTGGCGATGGTCTTGCGCATCTGGCTCAGTGCCACGTCTTCATAGTCAGCCTCTGAGTGGGTTAAACCACCCGTCGCGTCCGGACCGAGGGCTCCGTCCTGGGCTTTCACAGCCTGCTCCACGTCGCGCTTCACGATCCGCCCGCCGGGGCCTGAGCCCTTAACCGCCTGCAACGCGACTCCCTCTTCCGCCGCCAGCCTCCGGGCGAGAGGTGACGCCCTGATCCTTCCGCCAGCCATGGACGAGCCGTCTTCGGACGACACCTGCGCCGGCTCCGACCCGGATGGTTCTGGCACCGAAGTAGCAGCTAGAGTGGCGGCTGGGCCCTGGCCTGCACTCGGAGCCGCGGTCGTCACAGCCTCAGATCCTGCACCCGCCCCGTCTGAAGCGCTCTGTCTGGCTCCATCGACCAAGCTGGCGATGTCTTCGTCCGCTGTAGCGATGACGGCGATGACCGCACCCACCGGGGCCGTCCCGCCCTCTCCCAGAAGGATCCTCCGCAGCGTGCCGTCGCCGCGGGCCACAAGCTCCATCGTGGCTTTGTCCGTCTCGATCTCGGCCAGAATCTCTCCGTACGAGACCCCGTCCCCCTCGGACTTAACCCACCGTACTACCTGACCCTCCTCCATCGTGGGAGATAGAGCCTCCATGTGTACCTTAGTTGCCATCTTAGCTAGTAGCCTCCCGTGCACTAACTCACGTAAAGGACCTGCTTGCACGCCTCTACCACACGCTCGGCACTCGGCTTCGCCATCTGCTCCAGGTTCTTCGCGTACGGCATGGGAACATCCGCTTGTGTGACCCGCAGAACGGGAGCATCCAGCTCGTCGAATGCCTCCTCCTGGATGATCGATACGATCTGTGCGCCAACCCCTACATAGGGCCAACCTTCCTCCAGAACCACGGCACGGTTGGTCTTCGTGACCGTGGCGAGGATCGCATCCACATCGAGCGGCCGAAGCGAACGGAGGTCGAGCACCTCGGCTTTGATCCCCTCCTTTTCCAGCTTCGCCGCAGCCGTAAGCGCAACATGCACCATCGCACCATTGGTAATGATCGAGACGTCCCCTCCATCGCGCTTTACATCCGCCAGACCCAGAGGAATCACAAAGTCGCCGTCTTCCGCGTCGGGGACCTCACCTTTGATGTTATACAGCAGTTCTCCCTCCATCACCGCGACAGGGTCCTCGTCTCGGATGGCTGCCTTAAGGAGCCCTTTGGCATCAGCGGGAGTCGCGGGGGTGACGACCTTTACGCCCGGCGCATGCAGGAACCATGTCTCGCAGGACTGCGAGTGCTGGGCTGAGAGCTGCAACGCAGCGCCCGTCGGACCACGAAACACCATAGGGAGATTGATCTGCCCGCCAGACATATAGGACATCTTCGCGGCGGAGTTGATCACCTGGTCGAGCGCGAGAAACGAGAAATTGAAGGTCATGAACTCGATGACCGGGCGCAGCCCGACCATTGCGGCTCCGATCCCCAACCCGGCGAAACCTAGCTCGGAAATGGGTGAGTCCACGACCCGTTCCTCCCCGAAGTGATCAAGAAGGCCCTTCGACACCTTGTAGGCACCGTCGTACTCGGCAACTTCTTCGCCCATGAGAAAGACGGAATCGTCCTGCTCCATCTCCTCTACCAATGCCTCGTTCAGCGCTTTACGATAAGTGATAATCGCCATCGTTCTCGGTGTTGCGTGTTTCAGAGTCGGCTCTTGCCGCAGGTCACGGTCTCACTCAGGCTATGACCGCTCAGCGATCTCTACCGTCCAGGAAGAGGCGCCCGTGCTCAGTGATTTCTGAGTAGACGTTCGTATACAGGTCGGCAGCATCCGGAGGCGGCGACTCGTCGGCGAAACGAACCGCAGCTTCAACAAGGTCTTGGACTTCGCTGTCGATTTCCTCCAACTCGGCCTGCGTCAGCAGCTCCGCCGCGAACAGCCGGTCACGGAGAAGCGAGATCGGATCGGAGCCGGTCTTCTTTCCCTCGACCTCCTCTCGGGGCCGATACTTACCGGAAACCGGGTCGGACATCGAGTGTCCCCGAAAGCGGAAGGTGCGGGCGTCCACGTACTGGGGGCCAGCGCCTTTCCTGACCTCCGACGTCAAACGCTCGACGAGGCGCCTGGTCGCAAGCACATCCTGTCCGTCTACTACGTGGGCGGGGATTCCCAAGCCAGCTGCTCTCTCGACCACCGGAAGCACAGAGACGCGCTTGAATGCAGTACCCATACCATACTCGTTGTTCTCCACGACGTAGATCACGGGCAATGTCCACACCGCGGCCATGTTCAGAGACTCCAGGAACGCTCCCTGGTTCACCGCAGCATCCCCGAGACAACACACACAAATCTGATCCGATTTTCTATACTTGATCGCCCAGCCGATTCCGGTCGCGAGAGGGATCTGGCTGCCAACGATGCCATGGCCGCCCATGAAGCCAACATCAGTCCTAAAGATGTGCATGGACCCACCCTTCCCGCCCGCCGAACCGCCCTTGCGGCCGAACAACTCGGCCATAACCAAGCCAGGATCTACACCCTTGGCGATCGCCTGGGTGTGGTCGCGATACGAGGTGAGGATATAGTCGTCCGGACGCAGTGCCCCTACTAGGCCGTGAGCAACGGCCTCCTGTCCGATATGGAGATGGCAGAACCCGCCGATTTTACCAATCGCATAGGCTTCTTCGACCTTCTCCTCGAAGCGGCGATACAGGAGCATCTGCCGGAGGAACCAATGCAGCATTTTGCGGGAAAAGCCCTCGAGCTCGGACTTCGTCTCGCTCTTCTTTACACCTACCTTCTCTCTCGTTTTCGTATCGGCCATTTCCCTCAGCGGTTCCGGTGTACTTCGGTACGTGCCAGCTCCAACTGCACGAACCTTTGCAGCGGCCGGCCGTTCCCGAATACTTCCGCCGGAGCAGAAACGTCTACCTCCAATACCTCCTGAATCGATCCTTTCCCACCAGCTTCTACCTCTCTAGCCTGCTCCTTCGCGTGATACGACGATCTCACGAGCGGCCCGGACTCCACGTGCCTAAACCCAAGCTCTGCCTCGCCCACGCGCTTCCACTCCACAAATTCGCCCGGTGTCACCCACCGCGCCACGGGAATATGGGCCGCTGACGGACGAAGGTACTGTCCCAAGGTGAGGATATCGACAGAGGCCTCTCGCAAATCTCGCATCGCTTCGAGGATCTCCTGATTGTTTTCTCCCATTCCGAGGATCATCCCGGTCTTGGTAAGGACCGAGGCATTCAGCCGCTTCGCGGCGCCCAGGAACGAGATCGAACGCCAATAGCGCCCACCGGGGCGCACCTCTGGATGAAGGCGCCCGACGGTCTCGAGGTTGTGCCCTAGAATATCGGGCTCGGCCTCCATCACGGTGGTCAGAGCCTTTTCATCTCCTTTGAAATCAGGAACGAGGGTCTCGACAGAACACCCTGGAACCCGCAGCCGAATCTCTCGAATCGTTCGGGCATAGATGCGTGCCCCACCGTCGGGGAGCTCGTCCCGATTCACGGACGTGATCACCGCGTGCTCCAGTCCCATGGAAGCGATGGTCTCCGCCACCCGCCGTGGCTCGTCTTCGTCAAGCTCTGTCGGCATCCCGTGAGCCACCGCACAGTACTTGCAGGCCCGAGTGCACACGTCGCCAAGAATCATAAACGTGGCCGTGCCCGCCTCCCAACACTCACCGATATTCGGACAACCAGCCTCTTCGCAGACCGTGTGCAAGGCCTGGTCCCTCATGAGCTGTGTCAACCGGAGATAATTCGGTCCCCCCGGGGCTCGCACCTTAAGCCATTCGGGCTTTCGGTCCCGCATCGGCACGGTTTGGAGGCCCTCGTGCGCGTGGATCTGAGACGTGCCTTTCGGCTTCACCACACCCGAATCCCGCACTCCGGGGTGATATCCTCCCGTCCTGATCGTCGCGGTCTCTGTCACTTCTCCGCCCCCCCCCATCAACTTCGAACCGTGACCCATTTCTCAGCCCCGAGACCCGTTCCATGATGCGAGACAGGAGCGGTCTAGAGAAGGAATGGCCCCCCGTATAACCCAGGTCACCAGCCCGTCGCAGGGCAATTGATCATTCCGGCCGGGGTCGGGTCGGCACAACTGGGCCAAGATGATAGCACCGCCCAATCTTCACTGGCAACTCATCTGTTCCTGCAACCCCAACGTCTTCAACGGCCCCTTACGGCTGACGAGTCCGGTCTGCCATATGCTTGACAACCTCATCGGGATCATCGGTCACGAGAAGCAGGTCCATATCCTCACGGAGAATCTTCCCCTCATGCTGCATTCTCTCCCGAATCCAGTCCAGGAGTCCACCCCAGTACCCCGCATTGAACAACACAACACGGGAAGTTCCTCACTTTCTGAGTCTGAATCAGGGTGAGCGACTCAAACAGCTCGTCCATCGTCCCAAAGCCTCCAGGAAAGATGACGCATCCTTGCGCGTATTTGACGAACATCGTCTTTCGGACAAAGAAGTACCGAAAATTGATTTCGAGATCGACGAATGGATTGGTCTCCTGTTCGAAGGGCAATTCAATGTTGCAGCCGAGTTAGTGTCTGATTCTTGACGACTCGTACGCGTTGTGAGGTAGTGCGAGCCGAGTGGCTCTCCGGAGTGGCATTCCCTCAGCCTCCGGAATCCTCAGACCCAACGAGGTCGCTCCCACCGCAGAGCGTCCATGCCCGTCAGGGAGCCGTCCCGCCTGAGAGGAAGGCCTCGGCGTCCTCTCGGATCAGCGGTAGGAGTGGCGCGTGCTCCTCATACTCCTGGCGCCCTGCTGCAATCTCCTCATCCCAAATCTCTAGGAGGTGCTCGTAGTGCGCTCGCCCCTCCACTACCTGACCAAGCTGAAGCGATGCTTCCGCGGCCGAGGACAGGTTCAAGAGGTGATCAGGGTTTCCTTCGAGCCCCTCAACCGCCGTTGCGAGCGCGTACTCGTACTCGTTCGCAGACCTCTGCAGAAGGGAAAGATGGAACAGGCCATCGTCGTCCAAGGGGCGGGCCAATTCGTAGGCATCCATGGCCATGGGCAGAAAAGAATTGGCCTCCGTATTGTCCTCTTGGGCCGCCGCAGACATGACCCGATTGAACAAACGGTCGGCCGCCTGCCGCGGTGACATTGTGGAGAGATCCGGGGGCGTGCCCCCTGGAGCTACCGGAGCCGCACCAGGTACCGCAGGGGCTGACCCTGGATCCGAGTCCATGACCACACCCACACCTACAAGGACGAGAGTGACCAGAAGGAGTCCCCCTGCGACCCACCAACCGGCATCCGCGCCTACACCCTTCCCTACTCCGCCTGGATTTCTGTCCTGATGGGCTCCCTGCGGGGATGCCGGCTTGACCCCGCCGACCGGGGTGCCACAAGAGGTACAGAATCGAGTGCCCGTAGCCACAGGAGCTCCACACCCCCGACATTTGAGCGGCTTCAGCGAAGCGCCACAGGATGCACAGAATCGCCCTTGGGCTTCGGTCCCGCACTGAGTACAATGCATTCGCGCGCCTCGATCTTCTGCCGCGGCAGATGCGAACCTACTAACTACGGTCCGTACGGTTCGCATCGCTCGGAATGGGTATTATACAGCCGGCTCCCATGGGGGGGGACC
>Ga0114993_10006301_pt1 | contig 11222 bp, 8 predicted proteins | sample ArcticOcean_MG_C_FD_87042 | JGI IMG/M metagenome (GOLD analysis project Ga0114993, IMG submission 87042) | Marine microbial communities from western Arctic Ocean - ArcticOcean_MG_CB2_150 | ecosystem: Environmental > Aquatic > Marine > Oceanic | place: Arctic Ocean: Canada Basin | collected...
CAAGGATGACGGATATTTCCAGTTCCCGAAGCTGATTGGGTGACAGCCATGAAAAAGCGTCTGAACGCACAAGCGACGGGGGCCCTGCTCCTGACTCTTCTCCTGTGGGGTGCGGCAGCGCCCGAGGCTCCTGTCGCCGATGCGGCGATGCGGGGGGACCTCGACACAGTGAGGGAGTTGCTCGAGCGCGGTGCCGATGTGAACGTCGCGCAGGGCGACGGCATGACAGCCCTGCACTGGGCCGGAGAGGTCGGGGATGCCGCTATGGCGGAGATGCTGATCTACGCCGGTGCGAACGTCGACGCTTTCACGCGGCTTGGCGACTTCACACCGCTTCTCATCGCCGCCGAGGCCGGTAACGGGCCGGTCGTGCAAGTGCTCGTCAAAGCTGGCGCGGACGTTGACGCCCGGACCGCCGTCGGTGGGGCGACCGCGCTCCACTACGCTTCCCAGACAGGGAGCGTAGTGGCGGTCAAGACTCTCTTGGATGCGGGTGTGGACCCCAACGTGCGACAGACGGCTTGGGGGCAGACACCACTCATGTTCGCTGCCTCGCTGAACCGGGTCGAAGCGCTGCAGCTCCTGCTCGACCGGGGCGCCGATCCGTGGCTTTCGTCCAACGTTCTGAACCTGTCGCGCCGCGCGGTTCAGGACAAACGAGCGGGCGCGGTGCGGACCCAGGTGTTGGCCGCGCTCCGCAAAGCGGCGGGGGACCCCGTTGTGTGGAACCCGAATCCCGCTGAGGTGCAAGCGGCCGTTCGGGCGGGTAGAGACTTCGAACGTTGCCGCCATATCCCCGGAGGCTGCAGCGCGCTTGAGTCTGAGGAGGCTCCGGAGGAGCGAATCGACTGGGAGCAGGCCCAGACTGATGGAACGATTCCGACGTACGCCGATCGGGTCGGGCACCAGGGTGGCCTTACCCCGCTGCTACATGCGGTCCGCGAGGGCCACTTTGAAGCGACGAAGGTGCTTCTCGACGCTGGCGCGAACGTCGACCAGGTGAGTGACGGCGACCACACCAGCCCGCTGCTCATCGCCATGGTCAATGGCCATTTCGATCTCGGGCTGGAACTCCTCGCACGCGGGGCAGATCCGACCCTCGCGAGTGACGCCGCATCCACGCCCCTCTACGCGACCATCAATCAGCGCTGGATCCCCAAGGCTCGCTTCGCGCAGCAACAGGCGTACAAGCAGCAGCGTGCTACGCATATCGAGATCATGCGGGCGCTGCTCGAGGCCGGAGCCGATCCCAATGTTCAGCTCACCAAGCACCTGTGGTACATGGAGTACAACTTCAGCCAACTCGGTGCCGATACCTGGGGCGCGACGCCGTTCTGGAGGGCTGCGCACGCCCTGGACGTCGAAGCCATGAGGCTGTTGGTCGAGTTCGGAGCCGATCCGAGTATCCCGACCAAGGCCCCCCCGAACCCGCCCACCTACAGCGATCTGGGGATCGACGACGTTTCCGGGCTAGCCCCCGTGGCATTCAGCGGACCGGGCATCCACCCCATCCATGTCGTAACGGGGTTCGGAGGCACCGGAGCCGCGAGAGCCGGCAACTCTCACATGCACGTTCCCGACGGGTGGATGCCAGCCGTGCGGTATCTGGTCGAGGAGCTTGGAGCCGACGTGAACCAGAGGGACTTCATGGGATACGCCCCGCTGCATCATGCGGCTGGCCGGGGCATGAACGACGTCATCCTCTATCTAGTGGAGCGCGGAGGCGACGTGATGGCGGTGGCCCGTACCGGGCAGACGACGGTCGACATGGCCAACGGGCCGGCGCAGGGCGTAACGCCGTTCAAAGAGACGATCGCGCTGCTGGAGGGCATGGGGGCCATCAACAACCACGCGTGCATCTTCTGCTGATCTGAACGCTTGCTTGGGATGGTCGGCTACCTGAAGATCGCCTTCGGTAGTTTCGCATGTATGCCCTTGGTGCCGTCCACGAGCTGAGTGACCGCTAGATCCACCGCGAGCGAAACAAGAATGTAGGCGTCCTCTCGCGTGAGCCCGCGCTGCTCGACTAGGAAGTTGATCATCTCGCGTGTGGCCATTCTAGCGGCTTCGTCCAGATCCGGATGGAAGCCCATAGTGATGAAATGGGTCGGTGTCTCGGCACGCGGGCGCACGAGTGAGCGATCCTTGTGCAGGATGATCTGTACCACGCCACTCACCGAGACCTCCAGCGCGGTCAACGCGACCTCGCCGTCGCCCTGAAGCGCGTGCGCATCCCCAAACGACACCATCGCCCCCGGAACATGAACCGGCAGTAGGAGCGTCGTCCCCGCGACAAGGTCCTTGTTGTCGATGTTGCCACCGTGGTGGTCAGGCGGATTGCTGCTCATGCGGCCCATTAGCGGGGACGGCGCAACCCCCATCGAGCCGAAGAAAGGAGCGAGCGGAAGTGTGATTCCCGGGGCGAATCGAGCCGAGCCCGAAGCGATGTCGATCGCAGTAAGGCGCAGATAAGCGTATGGGAAATCGTCGGGCAGCGTGCCGCTGCCCGGCAGGAAGTAGCTCAGCCCGAAGGGGTGTAGAAACTCGAAGTCCAGGATCCGGATCTCGACGACATCACCGGGCTCGGCTCCCTCCACCCAGATCGGACCCGTGAGCGGGTGTGCCCCGGGTCCACGGTCGGTGACCGCCGCATCTACCTCCTTGAGGCGTTGCGGGATCTGATCTGGATCCGCCCCAGCGAGGAGTAGCCTCTCGAGGCCTCGCGCCAGAAGCGTCTCCACCCGGACTTGGTCACCGGAGTCGATGCGCAGAACCGGCTCCAGGCTCCCGCTGTAGTAGCCCCAGTGGACATTCTCGGGCGCGAGCGGGAGATCGTGGAGCTGCTGAGCGCCCAGCTCGGTCCCGGGCTCGAGGCCCCCCAGCATCGTCGACAGAACGAGGACTACCAAAACGCTGCACAGCGGGCGGCGCGATGTCATGTGATGGACCTCATATCGAAAGGTGTGCGGTGCCATAGGGTAATAGATGAGCGCCGTTGGCTCTACACAACGGAGGAGCCGGCCAGCAACAATCGCTTCGAGGACAGAGCCGCCGGTGCTCGGACTTTGATGCTTCATCTTGTACATGCCGAGGCGATACCACGTACTGCCGGCGAGGTTCTCGCCCGTGGGATCTCCGACTCTCAGTTCGTGGCGATGCCTGGCTCGGCGATGAACCCATGATGGGAGGAGGACGCACAAGAGGTTCTGGGTGTAATGGCTGACACAAGCAGAGCCGGGCCAGGTACTGGTCTCCGCGTGGTGGCCGACCCGTGCGCCGGTAAGCAACTCTCGTCCCGACACCATTCAGACGCTAGCCTCAAGGGATTCGAAGAGCCGCTGGCCCTGTTCGAGCCGATGCGCCTAAACGACTCGTCAATAATCGAGTAGTCTTGGCGGTAGGTAGTCACCATTGAGAGGGCGTCTCATGAATCCAAACACAAGCCATTGCACACCCGTCGGCCTCTTGGCCGGCGCCTGCCTCCTGCTATCAGCCTGCAGCGCGCGCTCACCGAGCACCTCGACCGCCGCCAGCATCGAGTTTCCGTCGGCGTGGCCGTGGTCCGCTCAAATCGAGCCACTGCGTGCACAGAACGGCATCGTGGCGTCGGGGGCGATGGCGGCCAGCGAGGCAGGAATCGAGATCATGGAGCGAGGCGGAAACGCTGTGGACGCCGCAATCGCCACCCACTTCGCCCTCGCCGTAGTGCACCCCACCGCGGGCAATATTGGCGGCGGTGGTTTCATGGTCGTGCGCATGGCGGACGGTACGAGCGCTGCGCTCGACTTCCGCGAGAAGGCACCGCTCGCTTCGACGCCCGACATGTATCTCGACGAGAACGGCGACGTGGGCAGGGTGTCGACGGTCGGACACCTAGCGGTGGGCGTGCCTGGCACTCCCGCCGGAATGTGGGAGGCCCATCAGCGTTTCGGCACGCTCGACTGGGCTGAGCTAGTGCAGCCCGCGATCGAGCTCGCCGAGGGGTTCGCGACGCATGCGTTTCTGGCTCGCTCACTGGGCGGGGCACAGGGCGCGCTGTCTGCGTTCGACGGCTCGGCTGCCGCGTTCCTGCCCGGAGGGGAGCCACCCTCGCAAGGGGACACCTTCAGGCAGCCCGACCTCGCAGAGACGCTCCGGCGGATTGCAGAGAATGGCCCCGACGGATTCTACCGCGGCCGGACGGCGGACCTTTTGGTAGCAGAGATGGAGCGAGGCGGAGGGATTATCGGGCACGAGGATCTCCAGCAATACGAAGCCGTATGGAGAGATCCTGTGAGCTTCGACTACCGCGGCTACACGGTGATGTCGATGCACCCGCCGTCCTCCGGGGGGGCGACGATGGCCGAGATCGGGAATATCCTCGAGGGATGGGACCTCGCCTCGATGGGGTGGCAGTCTCGTGACATGATCCACCTCTACGCCGAAGCGTCGAAGCGTGCCTTTGCCGACCGCAACAGCGCACTCGCCGACCCGGACTTCCGCACGCTCCCGCTGGAGAGAATGATCAGCCAGGAGTATGCGGACACGCGGCGGGCGACGATCACGCTGGATCGGGCGACACCCGCCGAGGAGGTCACGCCGGGCCTGTCGATGTCGGATACGACGGGCCATACCACGCACTACTCGGTTGTGGACGCCGACGGCAACGCGGTAGCGGTGACCACAACGCTGAACTCCGGGTACGGCAGCAAAGTGACGGTCGCCGGGGCAGGCTTCCTACTCAACAACGAGATGGACAACTTCGCCGCCAAGCCGGGCTTCCCGAACCAGTATGGGCTCGTGCAGGGAGAGGCGAACGCGATCGAGCCCGGCAAGCGCCCCCTTTCGTCGATGTCCCCGAGCGTCGTGCTCGACCCCGCCGGGGAGCTGTTCTTCGTCAGTGGGACACCTGGCGGGCCGACCATCATCAGCACGGTCTTTCAGACGATCTCGAACGTGATCGACTACGGCATGAACGTGGCGCAGGCGATCAACGCACCCCGTCTCCATCACCAGCACCTGCCGGATCAGATCTCCATTGAGGCGGATGGGCTGTCAGCGGACATCATTGCCGGGCTCGAACTGCTTGGGCATTTGGTGGTTGAGCGCGGCGGGTATCAGGGTGATGCGCACGCGATCATGGTGATGCCTGACGGGAGTCTGGAGGGGTATTCGGACCGTCGGCGCGGTGGGGGTGTGGCTGGACGCTGAGGGCTCCGGGGTACCTCTACACTCAACCCTCGGGGCGGATTACCCCGACGTGGTCTTCAATCTCGATGTCGGTTCCGAAAGGAGCCGACAGCTCCTGAAGCCGCTCTAAGATGCGATCCGCCGTCTCTGGGGGAGCCAGGCGCGGCACACCACGATTCGCTAGTCGATTTTCCTGCCGTAGCTCGATCGGATAGAGTCGAATTTCCGACACGCGACCACCTTCGAATCTGCTTGCCGTGATGACGCTCTCGAAGTTCGGTTGGTTGTTGAACCCCTCCCCCATCGCGGCGTTCACGTCTCCTTCGGTGCCCTCTCGCGGGTCCACGTCATAACGCTCGAACATCGCGTAGGGAACCGGTGTGAGGTTGTCGTGGAAAATGAAGTTGCCCAGGCTGTAGAAGATCGGTCTTCCTTCGTAGATCTCGATGCCCCGGAGCTGGTGCGGGCCGTGCCCGATGAACATGTCCGCGCCCTCATCGATCGCGGATCTAACCAGCGTCGGTAGGTAGTCGGCAGGTTGTCTGCTCCAGTTGCCGGGTTCGTGAGCGTGTTGAGTCAAAATCAAGAAATCCGAGAGCTGTTTGCCCTCTCGCACGCTCCGCAGGATCCCGGCCACGTCATCCTCATTGCCTTCATACGTGAATGCGGGTACATCTCCCGCCTTGAAGGACTGTCCCATGAAGCGAAGGGAGTCGTCTGGGTCGTCGTCCTCATCATCTCCTTCCTCGGGTTCCTCGTCTTCTTCGCTTTCCTCGAGTCCCTCACTTTCGTCGCTTTCGTCGCTACCCTCGTCCTCCTCGCTGTCCTCATCCTCCGGACCCGGAAGCGCGTCGAGGACCTCACGGAGATTGGTCAGCATAGTCTCCGTCACGAGCGTGGTGCGTGATAGGCGAAGTGCGTTGACGCCTGGGCGCCCGGGTACCTTGGGCGTTGGCGGTCCGGCTCGGGACAGAGCCGTGCAGCTGCTGGCGATCCCTACTAGAGCGACTCTTCCGGCCACGGTTTCCAGATAGGCGGGACCCCTGGCGAGTCCTAGGCTCTCACCCGTACCAGCATGGACCACACCGGCTCTTTCGAGGTGACGATGCGTCTCCCTCATACCCTCGAGGCCCCAATCCATGATGTGGTTGTTCGCCAGATTCACGAAATCGATTCCCATGTTCCGCAGGTCATCTGCCACCTCGGGAGGTGCGACGTGGTACGCACCCCCGTACTCCGCCTGTGCGAAGCCGTTGAAGGTCGTGAAGTCGATCAGCGAGCCCTCAAAATTCGCGAAGGTCACGTCGCCTCCGCGCAGGATGCCCAGCACCTGCTCAAGCTCATGGTCGGCTTCGACCGTGACGGCACGTCCCATGATCACATCTCCAACGCCGACGACGGTAAAGCCGTCTGGGACGCTCGTTTCTCTCGTAGCGACCGTATCGAAGACCGACTCTTGGGCGTGAAGCGTAGAAACGGCAATGAAGCCGCACGCCGTGAGCACAAGCCGGTGAAGTGAGCGTCGGAACGCCACAGGGCTAGGGAACCGGAATGAGCCACTCATCACACGTCCTCGCGGAGCCAGAAATAGTCGATCCGTGCCAAGAGACGCTCCCCCGGGGTGGCACGCAAGGTCCGAGATAGCGTGTGCCAACACAATGACGATCATCGGTCTAGGCATGCGAACCGATGGAGAGTTGGCGCTGTGCATGGTGTCTCGGGACGGGGCCTGGTAGCCAAGCCCAGAGCCGTGCATCAACGCCCTCGTGGAGCCTGGACCAAGACGGGCCCATGAAGCACAGCGTTGCCGGACGGGGAGTCTGATCGTGGGCTGATCGCTGACACCGGCGATCCCCCCGAAGAGCATCCCAGGAAGAACTCCGGCGTCGAGTCGTAGGAATGCGCATCCTCCTGGTGTTCCGCCCCCCCGTAGCGAAACCCGCCACCGCCCCGCACTATAGGCACAGCACCCGGTCGACGATCTAAACGGAGGTGGTCGTATTGTCGGACACGAATCTCACCAGGCGGCGGTTCACTGGATACTTCGCCGGTGCGGGGTTGAGCACGACCCTGCTGCCGGGTGTGCTCTGGACCAAGATGCAGGAGGCCGGAGCGGAGGAGATTACCTCCGACATGCTCGTGGACGCGTTGGCGCTGGCCGGATTGGAGTTCAGCGAGGACGAACGCGAACGCATGCTGCAAAACCTCGGGAGCCGCTTGAGCGAATATGGTGAGCTACGCGAGTTGGAGATCCCGAACGACGTGTCGCCTCCGTTTCACTTCAGCCCGCTCGTTCCCGGCATGCAGGTGGACCGGGCACAGGAACCGTTCCGGATCAGCTCGATTCCGGCGCTGGAGCGTCCCTCGAACCTAGAGGACGTCGCGTTCTGGTCGGTCCGAAAGTTGTCGGAGCTGATTCGTACACGACAAGTCACCTCGGTCGAACTCACTGAGATGTACCAGTCTCGCCTCAGGCGCCACAACGGGCTCTTGAACTGTGTCGTGACGTTTACTGATGAGCTTGCAACGGCACAGGCCGAGCAGGCGGATCGTGAGATTGCCTCCGGGCGTTACCGGGGACCATTGCATGGCATACCCTGGGGAGCCAAGGACATCATCGCTGCCCGTGGCTATAAGACGACGTGGGGTTCCGATGCGTATCGGGACCAAGTCATCGACATGGACGCCAGCGTCATCGAGATGCTGCGTGATGCTGGGGCTGTCTTGATCGCCAAGCTCGCAACGGGTGAGTTGGCGGGCGGCGATCAATGGTTTGGTGGGCAGACGATGAATCCTTGGGATCCGACGACTGGATCTGGAGGCTCGTCGGCTGGCCCAGGTTCTGCCACGGGAGCGGGTCTCGTGGGATTCGCGATCGGGACTGAAACGAGTGGGTCGATATTGGGCCCATCGTCGCGTTGTGGCGTCACCGGCTTGAGGCCGACGCTGGGTCGCATCAGTCGGTACGGAGTCATGGCTCTATCGTGGACCCAAGACCGGCTGGGCCCGATGTGCCGTTACGCGGAGGACTGTGCGCTCGTCCTTCGGGAGATCTCCCGTCCTGACGGACGTGACCTCAGCGTTCAAGACATCCCATTCAACTGGAACGCGAGCTTGGACGTGAGTCGGTTGCGGGTCGGGTTCGTGAAGGACGCCTTCGATGAGATCGAAGACCTAACGGCCCGCCGGCTGAACGACCGCACGTTGGCAGACTTGAGAGGACTCGGGATATCAGTCACTCCGATCGAGATTCCTCGTTGGTCGGTGAGTGTGACAGCCCATAATGTCGAGATGGCGGTCTTCTTCGACAATGCGCTGCGGTCGGGGCGCACTGAGCTCATCGGGCGGCAAAGCCGCGTTGATGGTCTCAGGGCCGCTCGCTTGATCCCTGCGGTCGAGTACCTTCAGTCCCAGCGGGCTCGCATGATGATGATGACGACGTTGGCGGAAGCCACCGCGGGGGTAGACGTCTACCTCGTCCCACGAGCGATCCGTAGGGGTGGAGCGGGCGGGCGCGGTGGAGCGGGAGGAGGGGCTGCCGCCCAGGAGCCGCCGCCTTACAGCCCGTCGCGCAACGCAAGCAACATGACTAATTACGCCTGCCATCCTGCGGTAGCGGTTCCGAACGGTTTCAACGACAGCGGCCTTCCCGCGAGCATGACATTCTACGCGCAGCCGTTCCACGAGTCGAAATTGCTGGCCGTGGCGATGGCGTACCAGGACGCGACCGAACATCACCTGAAGCATCCCGCTTTGGATGGCAGAGGGTAGGCTGATGCGTGCGCTCAGTAGGTTGTCATCGTGTGGGCTGCTGCTACTTCTCCTCGGTTGCGCCAGCTCAGGGGAGTCGAGTTCCAGTTCGACCCCCAATACGTTGACCAAGGCCGACCTCCTGGAGACGGACGAAGAGATTTTGTACGAGGCCATCCAGCGCCTCCGGCCGAGGTGGCTGAGGCCAAGAGGTGGCAACCTCGATGGTCGAACCCTGGCCCAAGTCTTCGTGGACGGGTCGCCGCGAGGCAATGTGAACGCTTTGGGCCAGATTCGGGTGATGGATGTGGCCGACGTGAGGTTCCTGTCGACGATCGATGCGGCCACGCGGTATGGGACGCTGGCAGCTATCGGAGGCGTAATCCTTGTGCGGACGGGGAGCTGACGCTTGTCCTGGCGGTTCCCTCGCGGCCAGCGCAAGTTCGTGCTGGGCTGCCCCTCGTGGGCTTCCTCGACTCCTTTCTAGGAGAAAGTATGTCTAGCCAACTCTCTGGGGCCGACGCCCCAGAACCTGGAAGCATCGCGCCCGAACACTGCCCAGTCCTCGTTGTGGATGACGACGTCCAGCTGGTCGAGTCCCTCGGCCGGGCTCTGAGTCGGGCAGGATACCCCGTGACCACACGGACGAGTCCTGCTGCAGCCTTGCATACAGCGCCGGTTCAGGGGCTGACCGTCCTCGTCACGGACCTCGATATGCCCGGTAATGGACGGAATTGAGCTCAGCCGACAGATGCTCGCGAACGACCCTGACCTGGCCGTCATTCTCTTGACCGGCGCTGCCACCACGGAATCAGCCATAGCCTCTCTCGAACTGGGGTTGATCGAGTATCTGCAGAAACCGCTCGGAATCGATCTGCTCGTTGATGCCATTGGGCGAGCGCTCCGCGAGCGCGCTCGCAACATATACCGCAGAAAAAATCGCCAGTGACACGGCGTCGAGGTGCCAGGCTGCTATGGTCCAGTTGCCTGCTCACTGCTTTCGCAATCTCCGCGGCGAGCCCCCCGGCCTTAACCGTCGCGCAACAACCCCGCTACGACATCATCCTCCGTGGCGGCACAGTCCTCGACGGGAGCGGCGGCCCACGCTTCGTTGCCGACGTCGGAGTGAGCGACGGCTTCGTCGCCCGGGTAGGGGACCTCTCCGGAGCCGTGGCTGAGACGGAGGTCGATGTGCGCGGCCTCTTCGTGACCCCGGGTTTCATAAATCTCCATAGCCACGCAAGTCCAGCCGGACTCCTTATCGCAGCGAACATGCTCACGCAGGGGGTCACGACCGAGATCCTCAACGCAGACGGCGGGGGGGCGCTCGACGTCGCGGCTCAGCTGTCTAGTCTGACGGAATCTGGGTTGGTCCTGAACGTCGGTGCCAACATCGGATTCAACAGCATCTGGACCGAGGTCGTGGGCCGCGATGACCGGCGAGCCACCGACGACGAGATCGAACGTATGCGCGGGCTTGTCGTGGAGGGCCTCACCGTGGGGGCATGGGGTGTTTCCTCCGGTCTGGACTACAAGCCGGCCTACTTCGCCACGACCGATCAGGTCGTCGACGTCGTCAGTGCCGCGGGCGCGTGGCGGACCAACTTCACGAATCACGACCGCCTGGCGCCGGAGTCCAACTTCAGTTCACGGGTCGGGATCGCGGAGACCCTCGAGATAGCCAGGCGTGCCGGGCTAGTCCCGATCGTGACGCACATGAAAGTGCAGGGCCATGAACAGGGCGCCGCACCTGAGCTCGTCGAACTCATTGCACGCTCCGCGCAGCCCGGGAGCGTGGCGGCGGCCGACGCTTATCCCTATCTCAGGGGCCAGACGGGATTGGGGTCGCTGCTCATTCCGGCCTGGGCCCTGGCGGGTGGCCGTGAGGCGATGCTAGAGCGGTTTGAGGATGCCGAATCGCGTGAACGTATCATTGGAGAGGTGCACGCCGCGATGACCGCCCGTTTCGGCGGACCGGAGGGTGTGTTCGTCACGGGGCTCGATGTCGAGTTGACCACGCTGATGCGGGAGATGGGTGGAGTGACGCCCGGCGAGGCAATCGTGCGCACTCTCACCGAGTCGAACCGGGGTGCGATCCTACGCTTCGGCTCCGAGGCGGACCTCGTAGCGATCCTGCAAGGACCGACGACGTCCATGGCCTGTGACTGCGGGGCCACCGAGGGCCCGGCCTCGCATCCGCGCTACTTCGGGAGTTATCCGCGCGTTTTGGGGCGTTACGTCCGTGAGCAGCGACATCTCACGTGTGAGGACGCGATCCGAAAGATGACGGGTCTGCCAGCCAC
>Ga0114993_10006302_pt1 | contig 11221 bp, 8 predicted proteins | sample ArcticOcean_MG_C_FD_87042 | JGI IMG/M metagenome (GOLD analysis project Ga0114993, IMG submission 87042) | Marine microbial communities from western Arctic Ocean - ArcticOcean_MG_CB2_150 | ecosystem: Environmental > Aquatic > Marine > Oceanic | place: Arctic Ocean: Canada Basin | collected...
ACCAGGGTATCTATGGCAGTGAAGGCGAGTAACAGGGGAGTAAAGATGACGCCGCCACCGATAAAGGCTGCCACGGCAATGATGGCGATAACCAGGGACAGAAGAAAAGATCTGAACATCAAGCCGGCCAGCTGATTGCTGCTCAGTACTCCTGCATGCCCCATGGTGGTGGCCATAAAGAGAAACAGGTAAACTCCCAGGTCAGCAGGGTCAATTCGGGAGTTTTAACGCATTTTTTCATGTTTTCTGTGGCCGCTGTCTGATCAGTCTTCGCCCTGGGAGCGATAAAAGGCAGAGAGTATTTCTGCTACTTCCGGCCGGGAGAATTCTTTGGGGAGTTCCTCCCCCTTGGCCAGTAGCTCGCGCACCTTGGTACCGGAGAGAAGAAGGTAGTCCTCCTTGTCATGGGGACAGTCCCTCATCATCACGATCTTGTCGCATTTGAAGCACCATACTGTATGGTCGCCTCGGAAAATCTGAATTTTCAGGGCGCCAGGTGGAATGTCGTCGAATATAGCTTGGGCTTCGAAGGGGCCGTAGTAGCCACCCACCCCGGCGTGGTCTCGGCCTGTGATGAAGTGGGTCGCCCCCGCGTTCTGTCGGAAGATGGCATGCAGTACCGCCTCCCTAGGACCCGCATAGAGCATGTCAAACCCGTAACCAGTTATAAGCACAGTATTTTCGGGAAAGTACAGTTTTACCATCGTTCGGATGGCCGCATCCCGCACGTCCGCGGGAATATCACCTGGCTTAAGCTTGCCTAGTAGCATGTGGATGAGGATCCCCTCGGCACCCGTGGCCCTCTGGGCCATGCGGCACAGTTCCTCATGGGCCAGGTGCATCGGGTTACGTGTCTGGAAAGCAACCACTGTGTCCCATCCCATGCCCTGGATCAACTCACGGATTTCAGGAGCAGTGCGATAGGTCTCGGGGAAGTCGGTGCGGAAGTAGGAATGGCTCAGTACTTGGATAGGGCCGGATACTAGTATGTTTCCCGTAGCCCTGAACGCGGCCACACCAGGGTGTCCTTGATCTGTGGTTCGGAAAAGGTGGCCAGCGATAATTTCGATCTGCTCCGCGGATACTTCCTCAATCGCGTTCACTTCCTGGATGGCTAGGATGGGATTGCCCTCGATATTGGGATCGCGCAAGGCAATTTGTCCGGCGGCCCTGAATTCACCTGTCACCCTATCACCGGTTGTCATGTTCAATACAGGAACGGGCCAGAATAGGCCCGTTCCCATCCGCATATTTTCGGCTACGGCCAGTGCATCAGCCAGGTCCATGAACCCAAGCAGTGGGTTGAAGTATCCGGCCCCGAGCATGGAGGCATTAGCTGCTGCCGCGGATGTTAGCACAAGGGACGGCATCGCCTCACCGGCGTCCAACAGCCTGGTTCGCGCCTCATCATTCGCCACGTAGAGAGGGCTCAGGGTATCCGATCCATATGGTGAGATCATTCCTTGCTCCTTACTTGTAAGCGCTCGAACCCGAAGTGGAAAACCTTATTTAATGGGAATCCATGTATCTGTGCACTTCAGATTCAGGATACCCCAAGAAAACCCCTACAGTATTTTCCCCGGCCAAGGTATACGAGTGCTGTCTCAACACAAGGATAAGCCAGAAAACCGAACCCCCAACCCCCTAATGGCTATCCCCGTTTGACAAGGGGCCGCCTGTTTGTTTTAATGCTTTCTGCTGGCATCCCGCTGGGGATGTGGTTTCTCTTGTTCAGCACGCCACCGCCTGTAGGATTGGGCCCAAGGAGGTAATGGCCAGATGCCCTCGTATGTGAATCCGAACAAATGCGATGGCTGCAAGGCCCTGGATAGGCCTGCATGTCACTATATTTGCCCTAACGACCTTATGCACCTGGACAAAGAGCAAGGAAAATCGATCAACATAGAGCCTGACCTTTGCTGGGAATGTTACGCTTGCGTGAAAACGTGTCCCCAGTCGGCGATTGATATCCGAGCGTATGCTGATATTGCACCTATGGGCGCTAGCATCACCCCATTACGCGGGACAGACTCTATCATGTGGACTGTGAAGTTCCGTGATGGTCAGATCAAGCGATTCAAGTTGCCAATACGCACGACGCCATGGGGGTCCATCGTGCCCTTCGAAGGCATGCCAGATCCTACTCTTGACGATCTTAAAGGACAGGAGCTCTGTCAGCAGGCACAATTTCTTGGTGTGCCGGATCTGCCGCAGCCAGCTCTAGTAGTAAGGTCTTCGTAACAGACCAAATAACTGGGCATCAAAACACAAGAACCCTGATACCTGCATCCACTACCGACAGTCTTAAGACGGGAGAAGCGTGTGATGGTTGAGCCTACTACTGAGGTAGTTGAATGTGATGTCTTAATCGTTGGCGGAGGTATGGCGGGGTGTGGAGCAGCTTATGAAGCGGCCTATTGGGCTCGTTCGAAGGGGCTCCGGGTCGTGTTGACGGAGAAGGGCGCCATCGAGCGAAGCGGGGCGGTGGCGATGGGCCTTTCCGCTATCAACTGCTACATGGGTATGAAGCACGGGGAAAACCAGCCCGAGGACTTTGTGCGGTATGTACGCCAGGATCTTATGGGGCTGAGTAGAGAGGACCTGGTGTATGATATCGCGCGGCACGTGGACTCGACTGTGCACATGTTCGAAGAGTGGGGACTTCCGTTCTTCAAGAATGAGGATGGACGCTACAAGCGCGAAGGGAAATGGCAGGTCATGATCCATGGTGAGTCGTACAAACCGATCGTGGCGGAGGCTGCCAAAAAGGCCGTTGGCGAAGGGAATTTGTACGAACGTGTCTTTACGTCACACCTGCTCAAAGACGCCAAGGACCCGAATCGCATTGCGGGAGCCATTGGGTTCAGCGTTCGGGAGCCTAAGATCTACATCTTCAAGGCCAAGGCGGTCATCTGCGCTGCTGGAGGCGCGGCGGGGGTCTTCCGTCCGCATTCTGTAGGGGAGGGGCTAGGGCGCATCTGGTACGCGCCGTGGAATACGGGGTCTGTGTACAAGCTGATGGGCGAGGCTGGTGCACAAATGAGCCAGTTTGAGCATCGCCTGGTCGTGGCGAGGATGAAGGATGGTTACGGTCCGGTGGGGATGTGGTTCTTGCTGTTCAAGGCGGTTCTCAAGAATGCCCTCGGCGAAAAGGTGGAAGACAAATGGGCCCACCTCTTGAAGGATTGGGAACCGTATGGTGGACAGAAACCCATTCCAACACCGCTCAGAAACCACCAGCTATTGCAAGATTTCATAGCCGGGGGGGGACCTCACTACCTAAGGACCGACGAAGCCCTCCAGAAGATGTTTGATTCGGTAGGGCATGACAAAAAGAAAGTTCGGGATATCGAGTCCGACGCCTGGGAAGATTTCCTTGACATGACCATGTCGCAGGCTCTGTTGTGGGCGTCTGAAAACATCGATCCCGCCAAGACCCCTTCCGAGATCGTATTGACCGAACCCTATCTGATGGGGTCGCATGCGGCGGCTACCGGAGCCTGGGTGAGCGGCCCGGAGGACATTGCGCCCCCGGAGTATTTCTGGGGATATAATCGGATGACAACCGTCAACGGGCTCTTTGCAGCCGGCGACGGCGTCAGCGGTTCAGCACATAAGTTTTCATCAGGGTCATATACCGAAGGACGTTTTGCTGGAAAGGCTGCCGTCCAGTACGTCAGCGACAATCCCGATGATTGCAACGTAGAGCAGGATCGTATAGAAGAGATCAAAAAAGATCTGTGGAAGCCCTTCGAGGTGTACGATAAGGGATCCAGCGGGTCGACCCAGCCCGACGTCAACCCGAACTACCTCGTGCCTAAGCAAGCTCTCCACCGGCTCCAAAAGATCGCCGATGAATACGCTGCCGGGATCAGCTCACAGTACCTTACAAATGGAAAAATGCTGGAGCGTGGTCTCGAGATGCTTGATCTCCTCAAGGCTGACCTGCAGAAACAGGGCGCCGCAGATCTGCACGACAACCTGCGTTGTTGGGAGGTATGGGACCGCGTTTGGTGTCTTGAAGCGCACATGCGACACATGATGTTTCGGGAAGAGACACGCTGGCCAGGCTACTACTACCGTTCTGATTTCCCCAAGCTGGATGAGGAGAACTGGAAATGTTTCGTCAACTCGACCTACGATGTTGACACCAAAAAGTTTACCATGGAAAAGAAGCCCTATATCCAGGTGGTTTCATAGGGTTCATTTCGGATGTCACTAGAACAGACCTCAACAACGCCGGCGTCATTGTCTCCGCCACTATCGGGCTCACGCACGATCCTCGTTGTAGGCGCAGGGATAGCCGGTATGAGCGCCGCCTTAGAGGCGGCGGAAGCTGGCTATGACATCGTAGTCATAGAAAAAGAACCGTACCTGGGTGGGCGGGTGGCTCAGCTCCACAAGTATTTTCCTAAGCTGTGCCCGCCCTATTGTGGCCTTGAGATCAACTTCCAGCGCCTGAAAAACAATCGCTTAATCCGCTTCTATACTATGTCGGAGGTCGAGAGCATATCCGGAGATCCCGGCAATCTCGACGTGACGATCACTCAGCGCCCCCGCTACGTAAACGACCGTTGCACTGCTTGCAATGACTGTGTGGCGGTATGTCCAACGGATCGCCCCGACGCTTTTAATTTCGGAATGGGAACAACCAAGGCGATCTATCTTCCGCATCCGTTGGCGTTTCCGATGAAGTATGCGATCGACGATTCTGTATGTGAACTCAATGATTGTGCACGTTGTGTCGACGTATGCACATACGATGCGATCGACCTGAATATGAAACCGCAGACGTTCAAGCTAAATGTCGGCGCCGTTGTACTGGCTACAGGCTGGAAACCGTATGAAGCAGAGCGGATCGACAACCTAGGGTTCGGCAGTTATGCCGATGTGATCACCAACGTCATGATGGAGCGCCTAGCGTCCCCTAACGGACCGACGGCCGGAAAGATCGTCCGATTGTCGAACGGCGACCCAGTGAAGAACATCGCATTCGTTCAGTGTGCGGGGCAGCGAGACGAAACCCATCTTGGTTACTGCTCAGGGATTTGCTGCCTGGGTTCGTTGAAGCAGGCTACCTACGTGCGCGACCAAAACCCAGATGCGAAAGTTTTCATCTTCTACATAGATTTGAGAACACCGGGAACGTATGAGTTCTTCGCCAAAAAGGTACAAGCCGATGATGGCGTGGAAGTGATCAAGGGAAAGGTAGGGCGGATTGTCGACGATCCCGTAACCGGGGAGCTGCTCGTGGAGGCGGAAGAGATTATGTCGCCTAAGAAACGCCAGGTTGCGGTTGACATGGTGGTACTGGCCACGGGGATGGTGGCGAGCGTCGAATCCGGCTTACCCACCGCGGGACTAGTGTGCGACAAAGATCACTTCCTACTTCCTGATCAGCCATCACCTGGTCTTTTTGCCGCGGGCTGCGCTCGGGGACCGGTGGACGTGGCTACAGCGGTGAAAGACGCGACGGCTGCCGCAATGAAGGCGATAGGGGCCATTAATAGCGCCACGCAGAGGCCGAGCGGATGAGTAAGAAGCTCGGAGTGTACGTATGTGAGGGATGCGGTATCGGCAACTGCCTGGACACCCAAAAGCTAGTCGAGATAGCATCGCCTGAGAGCGAGGTATCGGTTGTGCGGACCTCTCCGGCCTTCTGCCTCGAGGATTCGAAGCTCATCCAGGAAGACATCGAGCGAGATGGCGTGGACGGGGTAGTCATCGCCGCGTGCTCACCTCGCGTCAATACAGATGTATTCCGATCCGATTCTGCCTCCGTGGAGCGAGTGAACATCCGCGAACAAGTGGCCTGGTGCCAGCCTCCTAACCACGAGGAGACGCAGAGCCTGGCCGATGATTACCTTCGCGTTGGCATCGTACGGGCACAGAAGACAAGCCCGCCGAGTCCATACACCGACGCCCACGAGCGCAGAATCCTGGTCATCGGCGGTGGTTCCGCCGGTCTTGCCGCCGCCGCCAGCGCTGGGAGGGCAGGTTTCGAGGTTCTTCTTGTGGAAGAACGAGAACAGCTGGGCGGCTATGCCGCGCGTCTCCATCTCTGCTATCCGCAACGCCCGCCGTACCACGAACTGGCGTCTACCGACATTGAGACCAGCATTCGAGAAGCGTCCCTCCTACCAAATGTACGCATGCTGGTCGGGGCAGAGATTGTACAGTTGTCGGGCCAACCCGGGCACTATGACGTGACAATCCGAACCGGTACTGGCGATGAGCAGGCCACAGTGGGGGCCATCGTCGTCGCGACCGGCTGGGTTCCTGGCGATCCTGCCAGACATGAGGCCTACGGACTAGGTGTGTATCCCGATGTTGTGACTACGATGGAAGTTGAGGAGATGGCACAACAACGGGCCATCAGACGTCCGTCAGATGGAGGTCCTGTGAAACGCGTGGCCTTCGTTATCTGTGACACGAGTGCGGACGATATCCACCTTCCGTATGGAGGGAGCGTATGGAGCCTCGTGGCTTTAAAGCAAGCACTGTATGTCCGGGATCTTTGTCCGGATTCGATTGTGTACCTCTTCTACGGCGACATGCAAACGCCGGGACAGCACGAGTACTTCTATAAGCGTGTCCAGGATGACCCACAAATTTTGTTCACTTGTGGTGAAATCCGAAACGTGCGTAAGGATGACGAAGGCTTGATCGTGTTCGACGCCGACCAGACCGTGTTGGGGGGGCAGATAGAAATTGCGGTCGACTTACTAGTGCTGTCTGCCGACATGATCCCCACCACCTTCGATTTCCCGTCGCCAAAGTTGTTGAACCTCCAGTACCAGAAGGGCAAAGAACTCCCGACCAACAAATTTGGGTTCGCCGATTCAAACTTCATCTGCTTCCCGTACGAAACAGAGCGCACTGGAATCTACGCGGCTGGTGCGGTACGCCAGTCGATGGATCTGGCTGACAGCGCTCAGGATGGTACTGGGGCAGCCCTCAAGGCCATACAGTGCATCGAACGGTCCTCGGAAGGAGAGGCTGTGCACCCGCGTGTGCACGATCTCTCGTATCCTGAGTTCTTCATGCAGAAGTGCACATCCTGTGGACGGTGTTCGCAAGAATGTCCGTTCAGTGCTCTGGAAGTGGATGATAATGGTCATCCGGTGCTTGAGACCAACAGGTGTCGTCGCTGCGGCATCTGCATGGGCGCTTGCCCAGTTCAGATCATCTCCTTCAACGACTACTCCGTCGACATGCTCTCCAGCATGATCAACGCAGTTGAGATCCCAGAGGATGACGAGGATAAGCCCCGGATCCTCATCTTTGCCTGTGAAAATGACGCCTATCCGGCCCTGGACATGGCCGGTATCGCGCGCCTCCAATATCCGGCCTGTGTAAGGGTGATTCCAGTTCGGTGCCTAGGATCTGTCAACTCCGTCTTGGTAGCCGATGCCGTCTCACGCGGGTTCGACGGTGTCGCGTTACTTGGGTGCAAAGCGGGTGAGGACTACCAATGTCACTTCATTCATGGCAGTGAGCTTTTAGATGCCCGAATGGAGAATGTACGCGAAACGCTGGGCAGGTTGGCCTTGGAACCAGAGCGGGTGAAGTTCATGGAAATAGAAATTACGGACTCGCATCGGATCCCAGGGTTATTGGAAGAGTTCGTCGACACCATCAAGCAGGTGGGACCTAACCCGTTCAAGGGTTTTTGATTCTAGGGAGTCGAGCTTGCCAGAAACGTCTTTGATCAAGCCAGATTTTGAGTTCAAATCCCAGATCCTCAGTCGGGGTGCGCACGACCTAAACTCCTGCTACCAGTGCGGTACCTGCTCGATCGTCTGTCCTATTTCCAGCCCAGAGAATCCGTTCCCACGCAAGGAGATGGTTTGGGTCCAGTGGGGCCTAACGGATCTAGCGATGTCGAATTCTTCGATCTGAGCGTGCCACGATTGTGCCATTTGTACCGCTTACTGTCCGAGGGAGGCGCAGCCCGCTCTGGTGATGGCTGCCCTCAGGGAATACAGCATTGAACACTACGCGGTGCCGCGCGTTATGGGTCGTATGCTGGGCGAGGCAAAGTTCCTACCGATCCTGTTTGCCATCCCAGCTTTGATTTTCGGCGCCATTATTGCGGGAATCGGTAACCTTACCGCGTTGCCAGATGGCGCCGTCGTATTCTCCAAGTTCATGCCCATCGTATTCGTCGAAGTGGTCTTCATGGCGGCGATTGCGCTCTCAATGATTGGGGCGGTAGCAGGTGGTATGAGATACTGGAGGGCGATGAACCTTAAGATGGTCGGTAACCGAGGACCAGTTCGGCTACTTCCCACGCTCTGGACGATCCTCCGACACCGCAAATTCAGGCGGTGTGCTGACGACTTACCTGGAACCCGCGAATCTCCCCGGACTCCCTTTGCGCGCACCCACCTACTGGCGTTCTATGGCTTCCTTGGCCTCGTGGTGACGACTACGTCTATAGGGATCGGCATCTACGCCTTCGGATATCTTACGCCATGGCCGATCTGGCATCCCGTGAAGATCCTTGGCAACCTCAGTGGAGCCGCTGTTATCATCGCGCTCCTAATGTTCGGCTATCGCAGGATCACCGCCAAGACTAAGGCCGGCGAGAGTACCTATTCGGATTGGCTTTTCCTTGACATTCTGCTGCTGACCACGCTCACCGGGTTTCTCGCACAGGGCCTGAGGCTGGTCGGAGTCGGGGGGGCAATTGCTTACCCGACCTACTTCGTGCACCTCATGTTTGTGTTTTTCCTGCTCGTGTACATCCCGTATTCCAAGTTTGCTCACATCGTCTATCGTACGGTGGCCATGCTGTACGATGCTGCTTCAGAAAACAGGGAAAGTACCGCACCTATTGCCCAAACTGCTTGATGGTAATGGGGCCAAAGCTCACCGTTCAAGTGTATAGACACCATCTTCCGGGGCATGGAGAGCTGGTGTGAATTTGCCGGCGCAGAGCCCTTCGACTACGACTCCCCCCTAGAAGGCCGTAAACCTCGAAACGCGGAGTGGACCCAGGGTCTCTCTTGGGGGTTGTGATTGCCCCCACACGAGCTCCTTCTTCTTTGTGTCCACCCCAGAATGGCCGGCATCTGGTCTGGCATTCTTACAGGGGCGTTTGCAGCAGACCCAGTGCCGCAGCGGCTATCAGCCCTGCAGTTATAAGGCCGCTCCAGGCGAACAGGCGGTCATGGTTATGCCACAGGGTCAGGGAGGCTCGCAGAAGGCCGGGAATAGTAGACAAAATACCCGTCACCATACCCAGCATGATCAGGGTATCACCCCTCCAGCTCGGTGGCAGGTACCAATGGAGATGGCTGCTGTCCATACCCCCTGCCTGTTTTATGGCGGCAAGGGTCTGACCCTGCCAGAGGGCATTAAGCTGGGCTTCTACATTCACCAGGTTATGGCCCATTCCCATGCTGACGAGGCTACCCAGAATCACCAGCAAAGCACCGGCCAGGGTGCCCCAGTAGATCATGGTACCACATTGGCGGCCGGCCAGCTGGCGGTGGCTAAGGGTTGGTTCATCAGGTTCCATGATATGGTCCGTCCAGGCTGGGGCTACAGGCCCTGCAGACCCCGCATAACAAGTTTCAGGGCCGTCAGTACAAGCATGGTGACCAATGTGTTACGCACCAGGCTGGCCTTGACCCGGGTCAATAGGTGGGCGCCAATAATACCACCGATGACCTGGCCCAGCAGCCAGGGGGCGGCCAGGGCCGGAATCAGGGCCCCGTAGAAGATATAGGGCCAGATGGCTGCACCATTGCCCAGGGCCAGCAGGGCCCCGCTGGAGGCGGCTGCGGCCTTCAGGGGTACGGCCATGACCAGATTCAGTACGGGCACCACGGCCCAGCCGCCACCGAGGCCGAAAAAGCCACCCAGAAACCCAACCCCCAGCAGTAACAGGCCGCCGGGCAGGGTCCTGCCGGCCCGGTAGTGGATGGTTTTTGCCAGGCTTGGTTCCTCATAGGTCCCATGGAGGTCCAGTCTGCGGGACAGGGGGTCCAGGGTAAGGGGTTGGGGGTATTCACTGTCGGCCCCCTTGCGCACTAGCAGCAGGGCCACCAGCAACAGTATGAGGCCCAGCATAAGCCGCACCCAGGCATCACTGCGGGCACCCATGGATTGATCCAGGGCTAGGGCGCTGTAGGCGCCGGCAACGGCCCCGCTGGTTATGGGAATGGCTCCAAACAGGATCAGACGTATATCGGCCAGGCCATGGCGCAGCAACGGGCCGGTGGAAATCAGACCACTGAACATGGCGACTATCAGCCCCGTTGCCCTGACCACCAGGGTATCTATGGCAGTGAAGGCAAGTAACAGGGGAGTAAAAATAACGCCGCCACCGATACCGGCTACCACGGCAATAATGGCGATAGCCAGGGACAGTAGAAAAGAGCTTAACATCAAGCCGGCTAACTGGTTGCTGCTCAGTATTCCTGCATGCCCCATGGGGGTGGCCATAAAGATAAACAGGTAAACCCCAAGGCTCAGCAGGGTCAGCAGGGTCAATTCGGGAATTTTAACGAATAGTTTCATCGCTTCTGTGGCCGGGGATATGGTTCGGGTTCTTGTGATGCATCACATATCTGCCCCGATACAGTACCCATTACCCCCCAACGGCCGATGGTGGCCAGCTCTCCGGCTGGTCAGCAGGTGGCCTGAACTCTAGGATCTTAACCAGGAAGAATGAAGTGCCGCTGCTCTATCAGTCCTCGCCCTGGGAGCGATAAAAGACAGAGAGAGTTTCCGCTACTTCTGGCCGGTCGGGATCTCATTGGCTGGCGGTTAGCGTTCGTCAGACGGTACCGAAGCTGGCTGAAGGAGATCCCCGTATCCACGAACCAGTCGGTGCGATCCGTTCCGAAGGGTAGTCGAAGAACGTTTTCGGAGCCCGGCGGCGGGGAGGAAATCAGGAAGACGCCCGGCGGGATGACGTCTCAAGGCTGTTTGCAGCCAGGGATGTTATTCGCCAGCTCAGCGAGACGGGCCTGAGGCGTTTTCATGCCGTAGCGTTGCTCCGACTTACTTAGCCTAATAGCATTCCCCAGACCGCTCTCTGGAGAAATGTTCCGCCTGGCGGCAGTGCTCTCCCCCCCCCGTCCGCACTATGGCTCACCAGACCCAGGCCACGTATTCGATCTCCCGCATTCTACGGGAGCCGACTCTGCATTTCATGCTCCTCGCGGCGCTGCTGTTTGCGATCAGCGCTCTGTTCGGGTTACGAAAT
>Ga0114993_10006304_pt1 | contig 11221 bp, 10 predicted proteins | sample ArcticOcean_MG_C_FD_87042 | JGI IMG/M metagenome (GOLD analysis project Ga0114993, IMG submission 87042) | Marine microbial communities from western Arctic Ocean - ArcticOcean_MG_CB2_150 | ecosystem: Environmental > Aquatic > Marine > Oceanic | place: Arctic Ocean: Canada Basin | collected...
GCAACACCTGCAAAATTGCCGTAGCATCGATCGGAATAGGTGGCATGTCTTCCTCTACATTGGCTTTAATCGAAATAGTCCTTCGCTGGCATGCACCTCGGACTAGAGCGATTGCATCTTCGACGATTGGCTCGATTTGAACCATGGAGATTTCTGGTGCGTTTGTACGAGACCACGCAAGCATATTGAAAGTTAACGCGTAGACCCTGTCGAGATTCCTTGCAAGAATGGGCCAACCCTCTCGAGCAAGTTCAAGGTCGCCTCTGCCGAGCGCAAGATTGATGGCGCCAGCACCGCTGCGAAGTCCCTGCAACATGTTTTTAACGCTATGGCTAATGGAAGCAACAGTTTCGCCCATAGCCGCTAGACGTTCGTGTTGCAAACGAGTACGGGCGAGCGTTGCAGTAAGCAGTGCAAGCGCAGAATACCCACACGCCGTTGCGAGTAGTTCAAGTTGTTCCTCGCTCCACTGTCGGTTTTCGGTGTGAATTTCTAATAAAACTGCGCCCAGAATTTTTCCGTGTGCGACAAGTGGTGCACACAGCATTGATTTTGCGCCGCTCTTCTCTGTTTCTTCATCGTGTAAAAAGCGGACATCGTTTCGGATGTTTGGAATTCGAATGCCACATACCTCGTTGCATGCATGAAATATAATTGCCCTTGAATATACAGTTGCGCCTTCGCCCATTTTAGTACTGTTAGCTTCGATTGAGTTTGCTATTGTGTTCGCGTCGTGCATCAATACACCTACGCATCGGTCTGGTTTGAATTCATCCACAAGAATTGCAACGAGGTGCCTGAGGATTGTGGTTCCGTCGATAATGCCAGCAATTGAAGTTGTGAGGCGATGCACCATACGCAAGTGATTTTGCGCAGATTGCAATGAGTGAGGAGATGCAATGACGATGGATTCTGCACTTGTATCGAAGTTCGGATCAGTCGCAGGCTCTGGAGCATTGAGAGTGTCGTGCTCTGTGAATCTAAAAAGCGTAGCGCCGCAACCAACCTCATCGCCCATGCGCAATGGGACGCGGTCGGTAAGAAGTCGACCATTTAAAAACGTTCCGTTCGCTGACGCAAGATCTTGCAGATACCAACGACCGTTGTCGGGAGTGAGTTCGGCATGTCGCCGGCTCAATGTTGGGTCTGAAAGTTGCAGCGCTTCGGAGGAGCGACCGATTAACTGGGGTTCATTGGAGGGTAATGGGAACACGCCACCTAAATCTGGACCTTCTACAACTTCAAGTACCAACATTCCACCATCGTAACATGGTGCCATCGAGGGGTCAGACCCAGAGTGGTCAGAAGCACCACGGATGGCATGGGCGTAAGATGTACACATGGCAAAGCAGCCAACATTCACGTCTTCCATGCGGATGGCGATTATTCACGGGAAAGAACCCTTTTTGATGTCAAGGTACACCGATGATTTTGAAGACATTCTTGCAACGCAATTTGGCAAAGTAGATCGGGTGGTTTTTGATGGTGCAACAGTCGACTTGGCAACGGTGCTCGACGAAGTTCGTACGTTTGATTTGATGATGCGCCACAAACTCGTCGTAGTCGATAACGCAGACGCGTTCCTCGTAACGAAGGATTCGGGGAAAAATTCAAACAGGCAAGCAATGGAGCGATATGCAAAAGCACCCGTAGACGCTGCGACACTTATTCTCAGGGCAACTACATGGCGGCCAGGAAAACTTGACAAAGAAGTAGCAAAAGACGGCATTGTTTTCAAGCTTCAAAATTTGAGCGAACACGATTCCGTTCGTTGGTGCATGGGACGCTGCAAAAAAGAACACGCCTGTACGCTCGATCCTCAAGCTGCGCAACTTTTAGTGGAGCGCATAGGAGTTTCACTGACCCGACTTGATGCTGAACTTGGAAAACTATCTGCAAAAGTAGCACCAGCGACTGAGATTACAAAAGAAGATGTAGTCGAAATGGTAGGGCTCAGTAGAGAAGAACAAGCGTGGGAAATCCAATCAATACTTCTTTCTGGAAACAGCGGCGCAGCAATGGCGAAACTCGGTGAACTTTTGGACATATCCCGCCAACCCCGCGAGCTCCTTATGTGGTCGGTTGTTGATTTAACGAAACGACTCAGTGCTGCAGCATCCATGCTTCAGAGCGGTGATTCGCCATCACAAATCCGATCGTCGCTTAAATTGTTTGGAGATGGTGGTAATCGAATTTTAACACTCGCTAAGAAACATACACCCCTGCAATTTGCAAATTTGTATACAGAAGCTGTCGCAGTTGACGCTCGGACAAGAAGCGGTGTACTTGACGGTCGCCGCGGTCTTGAACTATTAACAATGCTTGTTTGCCGCGAAATCAAGAATTAACAAATCAACGAATTGCCAGTCATTTCCGAGGGTTTTGGAATGTGCAGTAACTCCAAAATAGTAGGTGCGATATCTGCGAGTATTCCACCATCGCGCAATTTGCATTCAATTCCAACGAGGTGAAGCGGAACGTCGTAGGTGGTGTGCGCGGTGTCTGGAGATTGAGTTTCGTCATTCCACGTTCGTTCAGCGTTGCCGTGGTCTGCAGTAATGAGGAGCGTTCCGCTAGCAGCTAGAGTTGCGTCAATAATCCTTCCACAACATTCGTCGACAACTTCTACTGCTTTGATAATTGCTTTCAAATTACCCGTGTGCCCAACCATATCAGCATTTGCAAAGTTCACGATGAGTACTTGCGGGCAAGGTGCAGTTTCAAGTTTATCGACGACACCTTGGCAAACTTCTGCTGCGGACATTTGCGGTTTCTGGTCGTATGTAGCCACATCAGTCGGGCTTGGCACAAGCAGGCGTTCCTCACCTTTGAACGGTTCTTCTTTGTAGTCGTTAAAGAAAAACGTAATGTGCGGAAACTTTTCTGTTTCAGCGCATCGAAATTGCTGTAAACCGGACTCCGAAAGCACTTTGCCAAGGATATTTTTCATAGGTGGAGGCTTGTCAAACGCAACATCGGAAACGGGCAACCCTGTTTCATACTTCGTCATAGTCGCAAAATATATATCGTTGAATTTGCTGCCTCGGTCAAATGAACCTCTTGGTACGTTTGACCACTCGGTGTCGCTTAGCACAAAAGCTTTACTTAACTCCCGTGGCCTATCGCCTCTGTAGTTGAAAAACAGAATCGCATCACCGTCTTTCACGAGACCTACGGGGCAATTATTTTCGTCGACAATCTGAGTAGGCGGGATAAATTCATCACCGACTCGACTCGCATCGGCTGGGTTGGAGTAGTAGGAACTAATTGCATTTGAAGCATGGAAACTGGTTTGAACTTCTGGAGTTTGGTCTTGCAGCGGGTGCGTCGTTTTTTGACCCGTCAACGCTTCGTACGCAACGGCAATACGTTCCCAGCGATTGTCACGATCCATGGCCCAGTATCTACCAATGACGGTAGCGATTTTTATGTTTTTCCCTCGGATGTGCTCTGCTAATTCTTCCACGACCCCAAGCCCAGCACTTGGCGAGCAGTCGCGCCCGTCTGTTATGACATGTATATACACGGTTGTTTCGGGTGGCGCTGCTTCAAGCAATGCATACAAGTGTGCGACATCGCTGTGAACACGACCGTCGCTCACTAGCCCAATTATATGGGTTGCATTTCCATTGGTGCCAACTGCAAACGCCTTTGCAATAACATGGTTTGTTTTGAACGCTCCACTTTCTGCAGCAACTTGTAATCGCATGAGTTCCTGCGGAACAATTCTGCCTGCCCCAATATTTTGGTGACCAACTTCACTATTTCCCATCACACCAGCAGGAAGACCAACATTAGTACCACACGTTCCAATCATTGTGGTTGGATAATTGGCAAACAAGCCGTCGGCAACCGGAGTTTTCGCTTGCACAATTGCATTGTTCTCATCCATTGTGCTGTTTGGATTCAGCCCCCAGCCGTCACGAATGATGAGAACAACAGGTTTTTGATTACTTGCCATAGTTTTTCCTCATTCGTTTTAACTCGCGCTCGTTCCTTCCACTTGCGTTTTGTAGAGCCTTGTCTATAAGGTCACGAACAGCAAGTGAACCCTTGCGTAACACAATTCTATCGGCAATCACGCGTATATCATCGGCTTGGTATGGGCTTCTAACATTTTCTATAAGAAGTTGAATTGATGTAGATGGCGACGTACCCGCTAGATGCCACAGCATATCTTTTTCAAGATCTGTTGGGGATGCAAGGAGTCGGAAAGCCCAAAGGAACGCATCGGTTTTTTCTTGTCTAAAAAGAGAGCCAAGGGCTGCTCGCGCTGTGGCACCTTTTGCAACAGACCGTTCCATCGCGTGTGACCACAATTGACAAGCGAGACCATCCTTTCCGAGCAGTACCACGGCCTCGATCGCTTTTGCGAACCCCTCATCGGATGGCTCCTGAGCAGCCGATTTCATTCTGGATTGGGCAACTTGGGCAATATTTCGGTAGGGTTCGTTTTTAGCGGGCTTACTCTGGCGAACCATTTCTGCTTTTGGAGGGCAGAGCATAAGTGGGTCGCCGATTGTGTTTATTCTCCAAGGTTTAGCGTACGCTGTTTCGCCCACGCTCCACCTAGAGGCTGGAAGGAAGGGAACCAAACTCATAGTCCGTCGCATTACTTCAGTTTGAGGTACAAACCCAGACAACATCGGCTCATGCGATGATCCAACGTACGCGTAGACTCCACGCGATAACCAAGTTCCGCCAACGCTTGTTCTATCAGTTGGTATTTTAAGCGACCAACTGTGTAAAAAATAAAGAGCTGCAGGCGTGTCTAACAACGGGAGCCACGTCGGCGAGGTTCTTTCGTCAGACATATCAAGAAAATCTTGATTCCCCTTTGACGTGAAGTACATGACATCCGCGCGAACACCACCAACGTTTGCATCACGCAACGAATCGAGCGTTCCTTCGATGGAGGTGCAATGCACTCCGTATTTTGGAATGACCTCTAAGGTAGTTCCAAGACCATACATTGCCCACGCCTTATTGTTTCCATATGTATTACAGAACCAATACGCGTCGCGTTGCAAAAACAGACTACACATCGCCATATACGCAGCGTCTTCTTTTGAACCAAAAATCCAACCTGTCCATGCGAATCGCTCACCGTTATTGTTCCGACCAATTACATCGCTCACGGCAACTGGATTTTCACGAGCAGCAGAAAATGCAACTCTTGCGGGTAACGACATGCAAACGGTGAGCACATCCACTTGGTCGCCAATGGCACTAAACGTACAGCCGGTTGTTTGGAGTGTTTTGTGCACAGAGTCAATGAGCGAAGTGGTTTTTGATTCACTTAGCATTTTGTGCGTCGGCCCCCAATTGTTGTCCATGAACGCAAGGAGTTGTCCTCTACCCGCAGCGAGTGCGACTGCTGCTGTTCTCGCCGAATCATGGGGCGATGTGATGACCACACCAAGTGGTGGGAGTGAAACGTCGGCGAGGGCACTTGCAATGGTGTCATCTCCACCCCAAGCACGCGCAACTGTTTGAAGCATTGCGCTCCTAAGGTCACCAACCTTCCCTACAGATTCCCTGATCCATACCTTATCCGGTGCGAATCGACGAATAAATTGCGATACCTTTGGTTCTTTATTAAACAGAACCGGCCACCGCTCAGTTACCGACCAGCGAGAAATTTCATCTAAGTACGTCGCTTCGTCGGGTACCAGAACGACTTGCCTTCGAACAGGAAGTTTGCGTTGCACGGCTGCAGTTTTTGCACCAAGGACCATTGCTGCTTGGAGTTCCCTGTTTGGGGGTTCGCCGTTTTGCGAGCACACAATTGCAAGTACAAGTGAAATCATGATCTGATTGGGTTTACTACCACGTTGTCCCTGCCGGGGACTAATACGTCTGCAATTTCTACACACTCCTTGAAAGATTCTTGTGCCATTTCTATATTTGCACAAGTAGCAAGGACCATTCCCTTTGCTAGATGTTCACTGGTTGCAACGGTATCGCCACAAATCAATATAGTTCGTTTTGGTGTTGGTAATAAAAGCCCGCAACTTCCGGGTGTGTACCCATGAATCGGAAACAAGTCTACGCCGGCACAAACCCTGTCGGGCGCGACTTCAAAGTTTGCAAGTAAATTTCTGTGTTGTTCTAACAGTTGTGAAAGCTCGCTATCGCCTGATGCTTGCTGCAATTCTTCGCTGATAGCATCTACTGCAGATTGAATTTCAGGTTCATGCATATACCATGTTGCGTGCTCAAGTCCAGAAAGCGACCTTCTTCGGTCTGGGTCAAAGCTTGTTAGAAAAACATGCGTGATGGCGCTTAGGTCTATCCCCCAACGCTCTTGCAGACGAGCATTTAACATTTGGGGCGGTAGCGATGGGTCAACTAAGAGGATAGTGTTGTCGCTCTTTACAACAGTTGTTGTTGCGTGACCAGTTCGTTGAGGTCCCGTTTCATTCCAGAGTGGGTTTGAAGGAAGTGTTCCGATGGAGACTATTCGCCAATCCATAGTTACTCCATGTGCGCGTCTTTACCAAAGGCCTGCAACGAACTTGTTGGATCATCTTGGAGTTTTTTAATTCGTTCTATTACAAGGGGTGGGATAATACTATCGAGCCGTTCAACATCACCACCGAGTGCGGCTATTTGACGAATCAAACTTGAAGATGTAAACGCATAGGCTTCGCCAGTAATAATGAAGACTGTTTCCATGTTTGCAACTTGTCTATTTGTGATTGCAAGTTGCGTTTCCATAGCAAGATCGGTCACGTTTCGAATACCGCGAAGAAGCGCTGATCCACATGATTGCTTCGCAAAATCTACCGTAAGCCCGCTGTACTGCTCCACGCTTACAGGTGCTAGGTCAGGGTTTTTTGCAACAAGAGCATCGATAAGTGTGGTTGCAATTTCAACACGCTCGGCGAATGGGAAAAGGGATTTTTTGTCGGGGTTGTGGCCTATGCCAACAATAATGCGGTCAAACATACCCCTCGCTCTTGTTATTACGTCAAGGTGACCACTCGTGATGGGGTCAAATGAACCAGCGTAGATGGCAACATGTTCGCTCATAATGCTGAATTGTACGGTGAAACAGGAATAATCGTCATAACCCGAATCAAATATGGAGGTAGGGATTTGCTTTTCATGCAAATGTATTGGAAAGTAGTGGCGAATGTAGTCTTCTCTATCTCCTCCATTGAAGTGGTCTGCACCACGCCGCAGACTCTACTTCTCCCCATCGGTCGAACCTCCAATCGACCAAAAAGGACCCCCGCCATCTGTGGCGGGGGTCTGTTTTTTTACCGTGCATTTTTGTGGTCTATTACAAGGTCGCTACTTCTGGAAAATCCACAACGGTATTGTTTACATGGTTATACAAACTCGTAAAAGTCAATACCGATATTCCTGCGAGGATCTCAATCGCCGCTTGGGTGTTGTACCCAGCCTCCATAAACGCTGCAAGCGTTTCATCGCTTACGTTACCGTACGTGTCGAGCGTTTCTGCAGTGAAGTCGATGAGCGCTTGTGTTTTTGGGTCGTCGCTTGTTCGCTTGCGAATCTGCATACACCCTTCTTCGCTAATGCCTGCACCTTGCGCAATTTTTGTATGCGCTGCAAGGCAGTAATCGCACTGCATTTTTTCGGCAGCGAGAAGTTGCACTACTTCTCCTTCAGCTGCGGTGAGCACTCCGCCTTTTGAGCCTTGCGCCCAACCAAGGAATGCTTCGAGTACTGGAGGGTGTGCAGCAAGACCCTTAAAAACATTAATTTGTTTTTCTTTTAAAGGTCCGTTGAGTAAATCAGCACCAGCGCCGGTATCGGTTGTTGGGTCAATGGTTGTTAGTCGTGTCATTTGTATTCTCCTTCTAAGAAATACTTTTACTTGTTACTCTGCAAGATCAGCGAGACCAGCAGTTTCTAGAATCATTTTGAAATTGTCTGAAAAGACGAAATTGTGCTTTGGAAATTCTGTTCCCGCCATATTGTTATCGATGTGGCTAAATAATAACTCAACCTTTCCGATCCGTTCCCAAGCATCTCCCCTTGCAACGCGGCGGTCGATTATTCCTGAGGTAGATGCGCCCGCATCGTCGATGCGCTCAAGTATTGCTTCGTAGCGGAGCGTGTCACCGGCTGTCACATCACTATCGAGGGATGCTTTTGCTATTTTTGCAAGAATAACCTTCTCTTTGAAGCCCGAAGTTGTTCCTACAAGGATGCCTGCTGTTTGTGCCATGCCCTCAATCACGAGCGAGAATGGCATGATTGGTTTTCCGTTTATAACATGGTCGTGCAGTACGTCTTCAGCAAGCGAGACGTTTTTAATAGCAACGAGCCGCTTGTCAGCTTCATATTCAACAATGCAATCAATCCACAGCCAGCGCATCTTGTTATCCAGCGAGTTTAATCTCAACGAAATTCACAAGTGAATTTACGGTGATTAAATCGCCAATCTTCGAGATGTTCCGGTCGCCCTCTTCAATGGAAGCGAAGTCAACATGTGTCATCCGCTCCTTTAACATCGAAAGACCAGCGTCGGTTAGGTTTCCATCAGCCACCCAGTCAGGATTCTCAGTTAGATTTTCAGGAAATAACTCGCCTTGAGAAATCTTAAAATCAAACGTTTTTTCAAGCCGGAAAACAATGTCAAGAAAGTCAATAGATTCCGCACCAAGGTCGGAGGTTAAACTTGCCTGAGGCGTAACCTCGTCCTCGTCTACACCAAGGGCTTCGTCTAAAACTTCTTGGATTTTTTCAAAAATATCATCGCGGCTCATTACCGTCTCCTGTAGTTATGTTGTTACGACATGCGAACGGGGCGTATGGTAAACCGTCCAGCAACTGCTGTCTGTGTTTCTTCGGTGTCATTTTTAAGAACTGTCCCCGTGCCCTTGCAAGCAAACGATCCATCAGTGTTTTCCCTCACGATATTGACCTTGCACTGAAGACGATCGCCGGGTTTGACCATTGCGCCGAATTTGAGCGCTTTTACTTCCCCCAAGACAAGGCGCTGACCCTCATCTGCGCATAAGCGTGATGCGGCTTGCACCATCGCCTCGAGCATCAAGACTCCGGGCAAAATCGGAAAACTTGGAAAATGGTCTCCGAGGTACTCTTCTGCTTGCGTCACCTGCTTTATGGTCACAATTGTGTCGTCACTTTGTGAAAGAATTTGGTCTACGAGATCGAACTTCATACGGCGGAAATTATACGGTGGACAGCCCTCTGATGACAGTCCCCCATATTCGGATGAAAACGGTGCTAGATACCGAAGGGGCTTGGCAAATGGTCGAGATTTAGGTATCCTGTGGCGTTCTGTTGCCCACATTACACAGGGCTTTTACACCCTCCCCAAGAACTCTAAATCTCGGATACAAAAATGTCTCAAAACGGCACAATAATTCAAGTTATCGGTTCAACATTTGACGCACAATTTCCATCAGACTCCCTGCCAAAAATTTATAACGCACTTGAAGTTGAAATCGACAATGCAGGCGAAAAAACGAAACTCGTTGGCGAAGTAAACAAGCACTTGGGTGGCGGTCGAGTCCGCTGCGTTTCACTTGGTAGTACGGACGGTCTTTGTCGTGGGCAAGAGTGCATCGATACAGGTTCGCCTGTAACGGTACCTGTTGGCGCTGGAGTACTTGGTCGAGTCTTTAACTTGTTCGGCGAACCGGTTGATGAACGCGGCGATGTACAGTACGAAAAACGAATGCCAATTCACGCTGCTCCTCCACAAATTTCTGAGCTCAACCCAAACTCTGAAATTCTCGAAACTGGTATCAAAGTTGTTGACCTTCTTTGCCCATTCGTTCGTGGCGGTAAGATTGGATTGTTTGGTGGTGCTGGTGTTGGCAAGACAGTTATTATTCAGGAAATGATTGCTCGGGTTGCACGTGATTTTGACGGTTACTCTGTATTTGCAGGCGTGGGTGAAAGAACCCGCGAGGGCAACGACCTTTGGCTTGAAATGCAAGAAGCAGAATTTACAAACGAGCAAGGTGAAACGGTTTCAGTATTGGACAAAGTAGCAATGGTCTTTGGTCAAATGAACGAACCACCAGGGGCTCGCCTTCGAGTTGCGCTCTCCGCATTGACGATGGCAGAAAATTTCCGAGATGAATCTGGCAAAGAAACTCTGCTCTTTGTTGACAATGTCTTCCGCTTTACACAAGCGGGTTCTGAAGTATCCGCGCTCCTTGGCAGAATGCCATCCGCTGTTGGGTACCAACCAACCCTTTCAACTGAAATGGGTGAACTTCAGGAGCGCATTACTTCAACAAAAAAGGGCGCGATTACTTCCGTGCAAGCCATTTATGTTCCTGCGGACGACCTGACTGACCCCGCACCAGCGACAACATTTGCGCACTTGGACGCATTCGTTGTTCTTGAACGTAAAATTGCTGAAAAAGGAATTTACCCAGCTATTGACCCACTTGCATCATCCTCACGTATTCTTGATCCCCAAATTGTGGGTCAGCACCACTACGATGTTGCTCGCCGCGTGCAAACTATTTTGCAACGGTATGACGATTTGCAGGACATTATTGCAATTCTTGGCGTTGATGAATTGTCAGAAGATGATAAGTTGACGGTTGCCCGTGCTCGCCGAATCGAACGATTCCTCAGCCAGCCGCTCTACGTTGCAGAAACATTTACAGGCTTACCTGGCGTGAGTTCATCGCTTGAAGAAACGGTTGATTCGTTTGAACGATTGTGCGACGGTGTGGGTGATGACCTACCAGAATCAGCATTTATGTACGTTGGTACGCTTGAAGACGCAAAAGCCAAGGCAGAAGCCATGGCTGCATCAGTGGCATAACCAAAAATCAACACAAAACGCAGAGTCCGCGCAATAGCGCGGGCTCTTTTTCAATATACACTACACGGCTCAAAAGAAGGAAACCCCTATGTTTATGAAATCACTACTTGTAATAACCACCCTACTGGCAACGACAGCATTCGCCGATCGACCGATTCCAGCGACTCCAGAAGAGTTGACGTCTCGCGTTGCACAAGCGTTCGCCAACGCAGACGTTGAGGTCGAAGCAATTATTGCTGTCCCTACGGACCAACGCACATTTGCAAATACAGTTGGAGCACTTGATGACATGATGGCGCGTCTTGACGGCGATTCAAACATGATGGCATTCATGGCGTATGTGCATACTGATGCTGGCATTCGGGAAGCAGCACAGGGCGCTGAACAAATGTGGTCCGACTGGTCTATTGATTTTGCTACAAACGAAGA
>Ga0114993_10006306_pt1 | contig 11220 bp, 7 predicted proteins | sample ArcticOcean_MG_C_FD_87042 | JGI IMG/M metagenome (GOLD analysis project Ga0114993, IMG submission 87042) | Marine microbial communities from western Arctic Ocean - ArcticOcean_MG_CB2_150 | ecosystem: Environmental > Aquatic > Marine > Oceanic | place: Arctic Ocean: Canada Basin | collected...
AGACGATGGATCACTTCTCCGGGCATGCAGACCAAAACGAGCTACTTGAGTATGTTGGTTCCAATCCTCCTGAGCGCTTGGAACATGTCTTTCTTGTGCACGAAAAATTCTGCCCCGCGACCACTTTCGAGGTGTAGGGAGAATGGACGGATTCACTATCGTCATCGTCCTGCTCTTCGGGGTGTTTCTTGTAGGGACGATCCTGCGCATTGTGAGGATGCTGGAAAGCAAACGTGCAGGGGACGAGATCGGTCGGGCGCGGCTCGTCTTTTTCTTCACCGGCTGTCTGATGCTCGTCTGCCTGATTCCGCTTCGGCTGTTTGATCTGCTCAGCGGCCCCGCTCTGGCGGGTGATCTGGCCGTGGTCATGTCCAATTTTCTGGGCTATGCCCTGACCTACCGGTGGCGGAAGGGAAGGGGTGGGTCAGGCAAGGGATCGGAAGCCCCCAGACAATCGGTCCGTGCCTACCACATCCCCTACAAGGGACGGCCCTACGGAATCTGCACGAAGGAGAGCATCGATCTACTGCTGGCGCACAAGCTGCTCAAGCGGCGTGCAAGTGTGGAGTTGATCGATGACTTCAAGAGCGAAGCGCTCAAGGTGGGCGTAACGATCACGATTCTGCAGAGTAAGGATGGTCAACAGACCTTGATCAAGGTTGAAGGACCGCCTGCGCCGCCGGCGGCCGACAAAAAGAGTCAGACACAAGACGAGGGGCCGCCGCCTAGGTGACTGCCCCTCTGAGTCCGTTGGCCGTCTGCGAGCCCTCCAAGAGCCGGAAGCTCTAATTCAGTGGAATCGCCTCGTCGATGAGCATGATGGGGATTTCGTCCTCGATGGGATAAAGAAACTTTCCATCCTCCCGTACCAGCCCACCATCCATCTTTCGCTCCACCTTCACACCGGCGCGATTGGTGAGTTCGCCACGCTCGGCTTTGGCGTTCAAATCGTCGATCAGGCTCTGTTCGGCGAGCTTGACCGGCTCCTTGGTCTCAGGGCAGGCAAGAATTTCAAGCAATTCGTTGTCTATCATTTTCCAACTCCATCCATTTTCCAACTCCGTCCATCTGTCAGCACTGTCACCGTCGGTTGCTATGTGGCGTGATTCGCCGCATCAAACAAAGATAGCCCCCCTTGCCGATTGTCGCACTGTCGTGTTGCCGTCCAACCTCAAACTCCACAACCGGAACAATGGTTCAAACGGGATACGACAGCGGCACTTTTTTCCTACGCTGGTAATCTCTTTCCTACAAATTCCTTTCCAATCCCGGCAGGCATGCCTGTTGAATAAACAGTGTAACTATTTGTAAAATATAGAATTGGAGAAAGGAAAAATCGACAGAGTTTGCGTACGGCCCGTCCCTTGCATTAGGGACCCGCAGAGCCGAGGAGGACAGGATGTCCGCCTCAAGAAAACAGCATTGCGGGTACCACGATTACACAGAGCAAGCGAGGACCAAAACGTGGAACGAATCGATCTGCACGCGACTCATAACGAGCGTCTCGCCGTTATCGTCGACCGTTGTCTCGAGAGCGAAGCAGCATACAAGCTCTTTGATATGCTTGGTGCGGTTGCACAACTGGAAATGGAAGACCGAGTAGCCTACGTAGAAATGGTCAAGGATTCCGGTCTGTACACCGAGGAAGAAATCGGTGCCATTGAGCGTCTGATCGTCAGTGGCACGGCTGGTTTCTTCAAGCAGGTGATTGATCAGGTGCGTGATGAACAGGTGCATCGCGAAATCGACGAACTCGTCGCAGCGTAGCGTTCACGCCAAATGCATGCGACCTGTACTCTTGCCAGAGTACAGAGCCTAGGCGGTGGCGAGGGCTTCTGGTTGTCCGGCGATCTTGGCGATCGCCTCGGCAATCTGTGATATATCCGAATCAGTGCCGAGAAGGAGGTTCTGCGTAAGCCAGACCGCTTCGTCGGCACATATGCGTTCTGTCACGGGACAGTGGACGTTGCTGTAGTCTGGACGACCACCGAATGCCGGGCTGGATAGTGGGAACTCAGAGAACCGAGCTTGAAAAGCAGGCTCGCGATAGAGCGGCTTGTATCCTGCCGCGGCGGGGATGCCTTCCGCGGCCAGCGTCTTGAGAAATTGCTCGCGCGATGCGCCACCCAAGGCGTCCGAATCGAAGCGAAGCACGTAGAGATGATATGCATGGCAGGTGACCCGATCGTCGACCGCCAGGGGAGTGATTCCCTCAATTTCGCTCAATTGCTCGGTCAGTAGTGCTGCATTGCGCGTGCGGGTCTTTGTCTGCTCCTCGAGTCGCTGCATCTGGCTCAAAGCCAGAGCCGCTTGCATCTCGGTGAGACGATAGTTGCCGCCGACCAGTGGATGCTCATACCACTCTCCACCTGGGGCACGACCGCAGTTGTGGATCGACCAGGCGCGCAGATGCAGCTCGTCATCGTCACTGACGACGAAACCACCTTCTCCGGCATTCAGATTCTTGCTTGCCTGGAAGCTGAAGGTGCCCAGATCACCGATCGCACCGACGCGGCGCCCCTTCCAGGCGGCAGCATGAGCTTGGGCAGCATCCTCGATCAAGCGGACATCGTGCTTGGCCGCAATCGCCGTGAGGGCGTCCAGATCGGCAGGCTGACCGGCTAGATGAACAGCGATAATCGCCTTGGTCTTCTCTGTGATGGCCGCTTCCACGCCTGAAGGATCGATCAGATACGTGTCAGGATCAACGTCGACGAAGACGGGGATTCCACCGACAAGGGCGACGGACGAGGCCGTGGCGATAAATGTGTAGGATGGAACGATTACCTCATCTCCGAGCTCCACACCGGCCGCTTCGAGGGCTACCTGAAGGGCTACGGTGCCGCTGCTGACGGCGACGCCATGTTTTGCCTCGCAGAAATCTGTGAATGTGCGCTCAAATTCAGCGACACGATCTCCAAGAAACCACTTACCCGATCGCAGAACACCGAGAATCGCATCCTCCTCGGTAGCATCGAATACGGGCCAACCAGGGAAGGCAGCCGTGCGAACGGGCTTGCCACCGGCCACGGCCAGGGATTGAGAATCAGTTGTCGTTGTCATGAGCCGGATCTCCGGTCAGATACCAAAAAAAACAGGAAGCCGCCGAATGGAGGCTCCCTGAATGAAAACTAACTTGGGAACGAGCGCGAACTTGCTACAGCGCCAGCGAATCTCTTCTGTGCTGCCGTGTCAGATCCTGACGCCGCAATGTCAGATCGCCGCCGAAGCGTTAGACTTTAACGCTGTAGCATCAGACCTTGATGCCGTAGTCCTTGAGGACTTGATATACACCCTTCTTGTTCATCGTACGCAGAGTGCGGGCCGATATCTTGAGGGTGATCGTCCGATTCAGCTCAGGGACAAAGATCTTTTTGGTCACGAGGTTCGGGCGCTGGACGCGTCTGGTCTTGCGCTGCGAGTGGGAGACGTTGTTGCCCACCATGCGGCGCTTACCCGTTACCTGACAAACTCTAGCCATTTTTCGGTTCTCCGGTAAGAGCACAAAAATAGATATGCCTCCCCAAATGGTCAATACTCACCTTGACACTCATATCCCCGGCGGAGAACTTTCTCTTACTCTCAGGCATCTCAATACGAAGCAGCAGCGACCTCGTGTCTGCCTCCACGGTTACCTCAACTTCACAGTGACCTCATCACGACTGACCGCTATCTCACCCAGCGTCTGCCCAAAATCCATGCGCCGCAAACACAATGTGCGGGCTCTGTTCGTCGGGATCTTGGTGGCGTTGCTGCACGTCGTGGGCCCTGTCCGTTCACCTGCTCATGCACAGGCGGCACTGCGGGGGGCGCCGATTCCGCAGACGAGTATCACGGTTCTGGCCACAGGCAAAGGCTTCGTGCGGCTACAATTCGAAGCCTCTCTCGAGGCAGGATCGGGCTCCGTGCCCAACCTTGTGCCGCATACCCTCAACGCGCCGCTTACCCTGCCACGCCATTGGGTGCAGACCGGCCTGGTGGGCCTGCCCCCTGAGGCCAAACCCACTCTGCATGTCCTGGAGTCGATGGAGGCTCCTCAATGGACCATTGAGAAACCTCCATCGACCACTGGTCAGATCCGCGAGGATCGGCTGCCTGGTCACCAGGCGCCTGACGAGCAATGGCCCGTTACCGAGTCCGGGGCCGATCTCCCGCGTGATCAATCTCTGACAGGCCCCGTCAGCCTCGGTGACCCCGTGCAGTTGCGCGATCAATATGCCATCCCCGTGACATTCGCTCCTCGACAAAACGACGATGGCAGCACAACACCCTATGAGCGAGTCGTCGTCGATATCGTCTTCGACGATCCCGGGGCTATTGCAGGCTGGCCGGCCTCAAAAGATCACTTCAAATCAGTTTACGAAGCGGTCCTCATCAACGAAAAACAGTCGCGTCCGTGGCGTCGACGACAGATCCGAACAGCCAAGGTGGCACAGGCCGGTGTCTCGCCGACAACGGGTATGATCCGCGTCAATGTGCGGAGCGAAGGGATGTATCGTGTCACGGCCGATGAATTGCTCGAGGCAGGGGCAGATCTGACAGGTATCGATCCTGCCCGAATTCGCGTGCTCACGGGCACCGGTTCGAGTTTGGGGCTGGCGGCGCGTGTTTCCAATGGTATCCGGCTCAACGAGCAACCTGCCGAGATTGACGGCGGCCAGGACGGCGTCTTCAGCGGTGACGATGCGGTCATCTTCTACGGTATGGGGGCCCAGCGATGGGACTACGATCGCGGCCAACGAATCAACTACTGGCGGCGCAATCTCTACACCAAAGACAACGTCTATTTCATCGACCTGCATGCCGCCAACGAAGCGGCCCGGCCCATGGCACGGGATGGTTCCATCGCGCAGACGCCGGCCGTCGTCGTTGATGCCTATCGGCAGCGTTTGCACGAAGAGGATGAACGGACGATTCTTCGCCAACTCTATGGAATGAACTCAGGCTACGATTGGTATTGGGAGCCATTCAGTGGCAACGCGCGGCAATTTACCATCACCATGAGTCACGTTGTTGCCAGCGAGCCCGTAAGCATTCTCGCCGGATTCTGGGGGTGGACGAGTGTGGAACACGTCTTCGAAGTGACGTGGAATGGTTCCTCTCTCGGGAACCGATCCTACTCAGGGTCAGGGCATGCGAAGATCTCCGCCAGTGCTCCACGCGGCCCGATCGAAGGTCTCAACCAACTCGGGCTCTTCCACCGTACATCCCGTCTGACTCGCCTCGACTGGTTTCAGATCCAGTATCTGCGGCATTTGGATGGCAGCGATGGGATGTTCGCCTTTGATTGGCCAGAGCATGGAGATGGTGGCGCTCTAATCGATACCAGTGTCGGCGCCGTGACACAGTTCGAAATGCGTGGATTCGCCGCAGACGAGGGGATTCCGCGCGTCTACATCGTCTCCGCCGGTTTGCAGCAAATTGTCGATTTCGACTACGACGCAGAGGCGGGCACCCTGCGTTTTCAGGATTGGTACAGTGGCAAAGGACGTCCGCCACGTTACGTGGCCGTCCAGACACCGTTCATGCGACGTGTCTCCGAACTGACAGTGGACACGCAACAGCCACTCAGGGAAACGTCCATCGGTGCCGATGACATCATAGTGACCCACTCTGACTTCCATGATGCCGCGCAGCGGCTGGCCGATTGGCGAGCGAGCGATCGTCGCTTTGGTGATCCCATCTCGACAATGGTCGTCGACGTGCAGGATATCTACGATGACTTCTCTGGAGGGCTGGTTGATCCGATGGCGATTCGGGCCTTCGTCAACCATGCCTACGACAACTGGACACCGCGGCCAGCCTTCGTCACCCTCGTCGGTGATGGGACCTATGATCACAAGAACAATGCGGGCACTAGTCACACAAACTGGATTCCGCCGTATCAAGACGGTGAAAGCACCTACGATGAGTGGTATGTGCGGGTCGAAGGAGAGGATCGTGCGCCCGAACTGGCGATCGGCCGCCTGCCGGTCACGTCAGCGGCAGAGGCTGAAGCACTCGTCGACAAGATCATCGCCTATGATCGCGGCGATACGCCCGGGCCATGGCAAGGTCACATGCTGTTAATTGCCGATGATCTGGTCAATCCTGCCGAGGTTGGTGCCTTCGAATCGTATTTCCTCATCGACGCGGAGCGACTGGCGCGCAATCTGCTGCCGGAGGGCCTCGATCTCACCAAACTTTACATCGCCAATTACCCCCTGGAAGGTCGCATCAAACCCAGGGCGCGTGATGAGTTCATCCGGCTCTTCAACGAGGGGGCCTTGATCGTGACCTACCTGGGTCACGGCAATCCGGAGACCCTTGCGCATGAGCAGATGTTCCAGCTGAGTCGAGATCTGTCGGCGATCGACAATGGCGGTCGGTTGCCCTTCATGTACACCGCCGCAAGTCAGGTCGGCGTCTTCGATGACCCTCAGCGTCAATCGATGCCTGAGGTACTGCTCAATCTCCCCATGGGGGGGGTGATCGGTTTTATCTCCGCCACGCGGGTAGGATTTCACGATTCGAACGTGCTTCTCGCGCGCAATTTTCACCAACAAATGTATCGCTCGCAGAGGCAGCATGTCCCCGTCGGGATCGGCTTGCTGGAAGCAAAGATCCTCACCCACCCCGTCGTGTTTCGGCGTGATGATGTGGCGAATGTCTCCCGCTATTCACTGATGGGGGATCCAACATTGCGTTTGGCGCTGCCGCGTTTGCAGGTGGTCATCGACATGCCAGATACGCTTGAGGCTCTTCAGGAAGCTCAACTGACAGGGCGCATCCTGGACTCCAGCGATCAACTGCAAACCGACTACGATGGCGAGGTGTTGATTCGAATCTTCGACTCATCTGCATCGACCGATCTCGACGGCTTGACCTACAGGCAACTGGGCACGCCGATATTTCGCGGCGTCGCCCATGTCAACGACGGCGTCTTCAGCGCCACGTTCCGAGTACCCAAAGACATTACCTATCGTGCCGTATTTGGGCGGGCAAGTGCCTATGCGGTCCCCAGGTTGGATGGTTCAGTCGACGCAGCGGGCACGTTGGGCATGAGCCCGGCCTTCGGTTCGAAATCCGGGATCGTGCTGCAGGGAACGGCAAGTGGCATTGAGGAAGACGAAATCGGCCCCCAGATCGAGATTGGATTCCGCGATCAAACGGGCTTCACTGACGGCGACTTTATCTCATCACTGCCCGTGTTGGCAGCGATCCTGACTGATCCGAGTGGGATCAACATTGCCGGCGAAACGGGACATGAGATTGAATTGGAAGTGGATGATGTCGTATCCATCGTCACCGATCGCTACACCAGTCAGGACGGGGACTATCGCAGCGGTCTGCTCGAGGTGCCACTGCCTTCGTTGGAACCCGGCGATCATTCCATTCGTCTCAAAGCCTGGGATAGTTACAACAATTCGGCAACGGTCAGCGCTACAGTAAGGGTCGCTGAAGCGGCAGATGCTACCCTGTCCGACGTGCTGTTCCATCCAAATCCATCAACCGATGGCAGTGGACACTTTACCTACATCCTGTCCGCTCCCGCCACATCCGCCCGACTCAGAGTGTATACGCTGTCAGGTCGACTCGTTGACCAACTCGACATGGATGCGGGCTTAGGTTACAACCAGGTGGCCTTTCATCCACCTGGTTCAATGGCGGGAGGAACGTATCTCTACCGCCTCGAAGTCTACTTGGAAGACGGCCCAAAGATTGATGCAGACGGTCGCCTTCAGGTGGTGCCGCAGTAAGTTTCAGGTGGTGCCGCAGTAAGAATGTGTAGAGGATTGTCCAGAACACTCCACAGCAGAAGTCGCGCAGCGACTTCAAAGGGACACGAAGTGTCCAAAAAACACAAAGTGTTTTCTAACACATAACGGAATCGCAAAATTGGGTTATCTTACGACATTACAGAGTCTTACGCGGACCCCCGAGCCATCCTTCGACCGCTCGTTCAGGTGCGGCTGTCAAGGCAGCGATACGATATCTACTGGAGGTAAGAAGTGAAACGTCAAATCCCAGTTGCCCTGCTGCTGGCAGTCAGCTTGTGCGGTCTCGCTCCAGAGCGAGCCGAAGCCACTCCTGAGTCGAGGGCTGCCGTCCTTTTTCTGTTGATCGAGCCTGGAGCGCGTGCCATTGGCATGGGTGAGTCCTATGTGGCCATCGCAGATGATGCGACAGCGAGTTACTTCAATCCCGCCGCCCTCGCCGGGCAGACGACTCGCAACGTCAACTTTACGCACGCGAAGTGGTTGCCTGGTCTCGCCGACGATCTGTCCTATGAGTTCTTGGCTTACTCCCAGCCCGTGGAAGGGTGGGGGAATATTGGCATCAACGGTGCCTTGTTGAATCTTGGCGAGCAAACACGAACCGGTGAACGCGGCGAGGTGCTCGGCACCTTCTCCAGCTATGACCTGGCGCTGGCCGCCGCCTATGGTGCGGCGATCGGTGACAATATAGCCGCCGGAATCGGACTCAAATTCATTCGTTCAAATCTGGCTGATCAAGGTGCGGGTATCGAGCGTGGTAGGGGGGTAGGCAATTCCTTCGCCGCTGATCTAGGTCTACTATGGAGAATTACGCCGGCGCTCAGCTTTGGTGCCGCCTTGCGCAACCTGGGCCCGAAGATCGCTTACATCGACGCGAGCCAGGCGGATCCACTCCCACAGCATATCGTGCTCGGTGTCGCTTACGAGGTATTGGAGACGGAGTTCCACAATATGCTCCTTTCCATGGACGTCTATAAGCCGCTGATCGACAATCATTCCTTTGCCAAGAATCTGCTCACGGCCTGGACCGATGAGGCAATGAGTGACGAATTCAAGGAGATGGATCTTCACGTGGGTGGCGAGTATCGCTATGGCTTGTCTGCGGTGAAGGACCAATCCTTCCTGGCATTGCGCGCTGGATACTCGCTTGATCATGATGGTGATCTGAAGACGCCGACCTTTGGACTGGGTCTGAAGTACAATCTTTTCCAGGTCGACGTTGCCTACATCACTGGCGATGATACACCGATGCAAGACAATACACGTTTCTCTCTCAATCTGACTTTCTAGATAGAATCCACGACCATTTCCGATCCATCGAACACCTCACCTATGGCGCAGGCCGGGCGGGAGAAGGAGCCGCAGGCTCTGCCTCATCCGGCCGGCCTACGGTCATTTTGGTCACACCTATGGGGCGGTGTTCTCGCCCTTGCGGTGATTATCGGGCTCTGGACGACATCGACGCTCTCGGCGCAGTTGCAGCCCGATTCCTGGCGCGTTCTCGTGCTACGCGTGGACTTCGAGTTCGAGTTCCCTGATGAACTGTCGACGAGTGGCAGGGGAACCTTCGATCTCCGCTCGATTGCCGAAGCAATCCCTGACATGCGTCTGCCCTTTGATGGGCCTCCCCACGATCGAGCCTTCTACGGACACCATATGGAGGCCCTCAGTCACTACTACGACGTGGTCTCAGAGGGACGTGTGCAGATTGAGGCGGAGGTGTTCCCGCAGGATGACACGCTCGCCTACACGCTGCCCGGATCGATCCTCGACTACGGCGCGGGTCGTACACCTGAGGAGATCGGTCAGCTGTGGTGGCAACTGATTGCCGACGCGACTCACCTGGCAGAGATGGACCCAAGTGGCCCTGTGTTCGGTGACTACGACAGCTATCTATTCATCCACGCTGGGCTGGGATTCGAGACAGGGCAACTCAACGACATTCGCTCAGTTTTTCTGACGCCCACCGATCTGTCCGATTATGGTGATCCCATCGTCGTTGACGGTGGCGCGACAACTATCAAAGATGCATGGATCCTGCCAGAGGTTGTCGTCGCCAATGGTCGAGCTGGCCTAAATGGGATTCTGGCGAAGTTCTTTGGTCACCAATTGGGTTTGCCCGGCTTGTCGAATTTCGCCGCGGGTCTGCCCGCCGTCGGCGGCTGGAGTCTGATGGATGTGGGGGCCAACCGCCTGGGCTTCATTCTCTGGAATGGTGTGCTCGAGCCGATTTTCGGATTTGTTCCACCGCATCCGATGGCCTGGAGCAAAGCTCGACTTGGTTGGGTCGAGCCTGTTGTCGTCGAGCGAGATACGACGCTCAGCATCCTGGCAGGCGACGCGCTGTCCGCAGACTTTCCCGGCAGGGCCAAAGTTGTCCGCATCCCTCTGTCACCGACGGAGTATCTGCTACTGTCGAATCGACAGCAGCGTGGGCGACCTGAGTTTGATCTTCCGGAAGGCTCTCTGGCTTTCGATGTAGAAACCAGTTGGATAGATACCAACGAAGTCGTCTTTGCTCGTCAGATTCAGACGTCACAAATCGATACACTCGCCGGGCGGGGGACAGGACCGCTGCTGCGAGTCGTCGGTGATTCCTACGACATGTTCGTCCCCTCCTCAGGGATCCTTGTGTGGCATGTCGATTCCACCGTCTTCGTAGATACGCCAGACTTCTTCAACAGCGAGCGACCACGACCGGCGATTATGCTGCACGAGGCTGATGGCGAGCGCGATATCGGCAACGCCTTCTTTGATCGCCAGGATCGAACGGAAGGCATTCGGGCGGACGCTTTTTTTGCAGGGTCAGGTGTTGACGATGTGCAGGGCACGGTTCGTTTTGGTGCCAACACACGCCCCTCATCGCAAACGCACACGGGGTTAGCTTCCGGCGTTGAGATTGAGATTCTCGATGAAATCGCTGAGCTGATGCGTGTCAGCATTCGCTTTACCCACAGCGCCCCAGGGTGGCCGGTTTCCACTGTGGAACCGGCCAGACTGAGCCTGTTGGATGTTATTGGCAGTGCCCCCCCACAGATACTGGTCAGCAACAACCTGCACACGAACGCCTATGATGCAGCAGGTGGACAGTTGGGTAACTGGCCGGGCAGATTGCTCGCAGTCAAGAACGGACTGTTTCTCGCTGACGAGGATCTTGTCCGCTACATAGATCCCCGTACTGGCACCGAAGCTGGTTCGGTCGGCACCGAGGCTGTGTGGTCGGTCACCGCCGATGGCGCAAGATCTGTCCTGGTCGCGCCACTTGCTGGCTTCGCAGACCCTGTCGTCGTCATCGCAGGGCCGGGAAGTCTGCGACTGCTGAATGCCTCCGATGGTGTCGGCCTCGCCTCGCATCCTCTGACCGTCAACGCCATGTCTGCTGCAGATCTGCATGGAGACGGGCAGTTGCATCTGCTTCTCGGTGCTACGGACGGCCTGTATCTGGCCGACGCAGATCTCTCGA
>Ga0114993_10006307_pt1 | contig 11219 bp, 12 predicted proteins | sample ArcticOcean_MG_C_FD_87042 | JGI IMG/M metagenome (GOLD analysis project Ga0114993, IMG submission 87042) | Marine microbial communities from western Arctic Ocean - ArcticOcean_MG_CB2_150 | ecosystem: Environmental > Aquatic > Marine > Oceanic | place: Arctic Ocean: Canada Basin | collected...
CGCCGCAGCGTTCACGGTAGTTCTCTATCGGCAATATCAGTTCCTGCAAACGCAAACCCTCTGCAAATTCGCCCGCCGCCAGCGCGGCGTGCATCGCCAGCGTAATGTGCGGGCAAAGATTACCCGCGCCGGTCGTGTATCCGCTCGACCCGGTCAGCATGTAGAAGGGAGCAAACCGTTCGGCCGAACCACATAACCATTCCATCCGCCCGCCATCCGCAAGCACTGCTTTCCGGAAGTTGTGCATATTGTTTTGCGCGTACTTCGTGCCGACAACGTATTGGTCGTCTGCCAGATTGAGCAACAGTTCGTCGCTGGGAATATCGGCCTTCTTGTAGATCAATGTCGGAGCTTTCACCGCATCGATGACCGCACGATAGTAATCGTGCGCGCCGGCGTCGCTGAGGTAAGGATGACAGAACGGCATGAACATGATGCCGCTCGCCCCCACTTCCATCGACCGTCGTCCAACGTCAATCGCATTCCCCAACTGCAAGCCGACGGGAGCGAACACTTGAGCGTCCGGGCCTGCTGCTTCACGCGTGATCTGAACCAACTCGACGACTTCATCGGCCGAAAGGCTGTGGAACTCACTGGTGCCGGCCGCTGGCATGTAGACGCGAATTCCAGCCGCCGCCATCCGAGCGATATGCTCCGCCTGCTTGTCGCGATCGATCCGCCCCGAGGCGTCGTACGCCGTCAGAGGCACCAGATGAACCGTCCGCAGCAATTCCAGATCGTAATTCTTGCTCATCGGTGTCGCTCTTCCAACAGTCAACTATTGAGATGTGAATTCACCTAGATCATTTTGTACGACGCGAAACCGTGGCGGTCAACCGTCATCACAATTGCTGGCGTAGTCAACGTTCCAATGCTCGCTTGCGGTTTCGCGTCCCCTCAGACAGCGCCTAACATTCATTCGACCGATGAACTTTCCGCGCCGGTCTCTCGGATTGAATTAAAGGATTCCAAAAAATTAGCCAAAATTGTCTAGTTTTTTTTGAATGCACCAATGCACAATGACATTACGTCCTCTCACTTTTCGCGACCGCCATGATGGAGTGCGCCGCCATGTTAACACCGGACAATCCCCAATTGAGTTCTCCGACCGACCGTTCCGTGAGAATTGCCGCCGCCGTTCTGTTGCCGACGGTGTTTGGATTCTTCGTCGTTCGCCACATCTGGGTGCTGCCAGAGGTGAATCGGGAGCGTCCGACGGTTTCTGTTGGACTTCCGGGCGACACGAATCACATTGAGAACCAGACTCCGGTCGTCGCGGTCGAGCAGCCTACTCCGCAAGTTGTACAGACCATTGAGTTGACACATCGACCAGTGTTTCTCCGCGTTTCCCAAACGACCTCGGTTGATGCAGCAGGGGCAACTTTGGCACTATCGCACGCTCCGCTGGAAGTCACCGATGTTGGGCGAATCGTCGCCGATCCGCTCGCCTTCGCCCCCCGCTCGTTACCCGAACGCGAACCGCAGGTGTTGCACAAGGAGTTGGCCGACGCCGCCGAACTCAATCTCTACGGTGACGAATTAGATTCCAAACGCCGGTTTAACAACTTCAAACTCGATGTCACCGCCGAACACGAAAAGTTTGCCGCGAAGCAGAAGAAGGTCTCTCAATTGGCAACACGTGGTGAACTTGCTCGGCGTCGGGCCAGAACTGAACGCGGGCGTCGAGATATCCAGGCCGAAATCTCCGCCGCGCTGTACGGAACCGCCGATCCGTTTCGGGCAAGTTTCCAGCCGCTCAAATGGTGGATGAACGGTCGAATTGATTTGCAGGGACTGCCGCTGGCAATGGGTGACGACTGCCGCTGGCAATGGGTGACGACTGCCGCTGGCAATGGGTGACGACTGCCGCATCGATTCGTCACAGGCAGAGGAATTGCAAAGCGTCTCCGCAACATTTCAGATGTTCCGCCGGAATCTTTTGAAGCTGTCAGACCCTGTCGCCAAGGAAGCTGCTCTGCTCAAAGCGGTCAAGGATCAGCGCTGGCACTATCGCCACATTCCCGGACTGATGCAGGTGCTGTCGGCTGAAAAGGAACCGTTGCGTTTGGAACTGGTACGGATTCTCGCGAAAATACGTTATCCTCAATCGACATCGGCACTCGCGCGCATCGCCGTGTTCGATCTCTCTGCCGATGTCCGCGCACAAGCCGTGGATGCCTTGCAGAAACGACAGCCCGAACATTATCGCGACAAGCTGCTGTCTGGTCTCCGCTACGTCTGGCCACCGGCAGCCGACAATGCGGCCCGCGCGCTGGTCTCGCTGGATGATCGGGACGCCTATGAACAACTGGTCGAGATGGTTCGTGAACCCGATCCGCTCGCTCCCTTTCAAACGGCCGATTCCCACTGGGCAAAAAACGAATTGGTCCGCGTGAATCACATGCAAAACTGCTTGCTGTGCCATGCGCCTGCTGTCACGTCCAATGCACGCGTGACTGGTGCAGTTCCCTCGCCGTACGACCCGTTGCCAAGAGTGTATTACAATAGTCCTGGCGGGTTTCTGACGCGGGCTGACGTGACCTACCTGCGGCAGGATTTCTCGGTGGTCCATGCCGTCGAAGAACACGGGCCGTGGCCGGAACAACAGCGATTCGATTACTTCGTCCGAGAAAGACAACTCACCGAACAAGAAGCAGCCGAATTGTCACAGCACGCCTCAAGTGAAGTCTACCCGCAGCGTGCAGCCGTCCTGTTTGCCATGCGCATGCTCCGAACGAACGAGTCGGATGACGGTCGGCCATCATCCAACGAGCTGTTACTCTTGTCGGCGGATTGACACGACGATCAAATGACGACATGCCACAGCCAACCGCCGACCTCACTCGTCTGATTCGCTGCGCCTGCATTCTGGAAGCGACCGCTCGCAAGCCGGGCAATGTTCATCCGGAGGTCGCATTTTCTGATTTGTGTTACGACGATTTCGTCAACGCGGCACGTGTTGCTGCGCCGCTTTTGGCAGAGGCTCGACAACGGGAAGTTGGCCAGTCGATTCTCGATGCCGTCGTCGCCACCGGTGAGGCGACCGGCGGCAATGTCAATCTGGGCATCATTTTGTTGCTCGCTCCGCTCGCCGCCGTCCCTACGAATCTCAGCCTCGTCGATGGCATTGCCGATGTTCTCGGCAGTCTCACACAACAGGACGCCTCGCTCGCCTACCAGGCAATTCGCCGCGCCAACCCCGGCGGAATGGGTCGCAGCGAAACCGAAGACGTCGCCGCCGAACCAACCGGTACGCTGCTTGAAGTGATGCGGCTTGCCGCCGACCGCGACGCGATTGCAATGCAGTACGCGAGCCGATTTGAACTCGTCCTTGAAACCGGAGTTCCGATACTCGCCGCCGAAAGTCATTTTCAAGAGAATTGGGAACAGGCGATAATTCGCCTGCATCTCACATTGATGGCAACATGCCCCGACTCGCTGATTGCCCGCAAACGGGGAGTCGATGAAGCCCATAAGTCGGCCGAACTTGCAAAGGCCGTCCTCGAAGCGGGATGGCCAACGACTCGCCCCGGTGCGCAGAAACTGGTAGAACTCGATGTCTGGTTGCGCGATCGGGGCAACTCTCGAAATCCCGGGACCACCGCCGACCTCGTCGCCGCAACGATCTTTGCCGCCCTGCGTGACGGGTTCGTCGAAATGCCGCCCGGAGTGGAATGATTTTCGGTTGTCGAAGGGCTGCTAAACCCCAAGCGAGATTGGTAATCGAGGCATATGTCTGAACCGCGTTTTCATGTCCGCGTTACCAAAGATCATTTGGTCTTCAGTGCGGCACACTTCATTACGTTCAACGGCAACGTTTGCGAACGGCTGCACGGACACAACTGGCGAACGGCGGTGGAAGTTGCCGGTCCGCTGGACGAGAACCGTTACGTGTTCGACTTCATCGCCCTGCGCGATGCGCTGCAGTCGATTGTGAACGAACTGGATCACCGCATGTTGTTACCGACAGAACACCAGTCCATACACGTCACCGAAACCGAACGTGAAGTGGAGGTGACATTTGCCGATCGCCGCTGGGTATTCCCGCGCGAAGACTGCGTGCTACTGCCGGTCGCGAATACCACCGCCGAGGAGATCGCCCACTGGATCGCCGGCCGCTTGCGCGACGAAATTGCCACTGCCGATTCCAGCCAGATCGAGTCGATGCGTGTCGAAGTGGAAGAGAACTTTGGTCAGTGGGCTGTTTGCGAGTTGCCCATCGGCTGAACGAAACGGCACAATTCCTGTAGCAGTTTCTTCCTTCACTGGTATCATGGAAGTAGCGGATGATCGCGCTGGGCCGGCGTGAAAGTGTTTGGCGATTTGTTGGTTGTGCGCGATCGCTTCGCGACAACACGATAGATCGCGGTTCGACAGTGCCATCAGCGAAATCTACGGAGTTTGTCATGCCACGTTCGTGTCCTCTCTTCCTGTCATTGGCGTTCACCGTTGGCATCGCCCTCTTTGTCGGCTCGCCGTCGGAAGTCAACGCCCAGGCCGTTGGCGGCAATGTCGGAGGCGGAAACGTCCAAGGGGGGAATGTCCAGGGGGGCAACGTTCAAGGCGGAAACGGTCAGGGAAACCAGCAAGCAGCCGGAATCCATATCGACGCGAAAGGTGTCGTCCAACCGGTCTTTGTCTCAACAAAGTCAGCCGCGCTCTCCAAAAAGAGGATGGACGCAATTGCGAAGAAGCTGCTGTCCGGCGACGTCAATCGTCCCAGCAAACTACGCAAGGTGTCGCTGGTTCGTTTGGAAGCGGCCTGCAAAGAATTCGTAAAGCAAGGCAAGCCCGCCCCACCCGACATGCAGTTTCTGGCCGGTGTGCAACGAATTGATTACCTGTTCGTCGATCTCGACGGAAAAGACATTGTGATTGCTGGGCCGGCTGAGGGATACGCCAACGATTCATCCGGTCGCGTCGTTGGTTTGACGACCGGACGGCCGCCGTTGCGGTTGGACGATTTGATTGTCGCGTTTCGAGTACTGCAGCGCAATCAGATGATTGGTTGCTCGATCGATCCCGATCAAGGGCGACTCTCTTCACTACTGCAATATATCAAAACCAACACCAACACGACTTCCACCAGCATTGCACAAAAGAGATATCGCCGCATGCGAGATATTCTTGGTAAGCAAAACGTCCGCCTGTGGGGTGTCGCCGGCGAAACGCATTTTGCCGAAGCGCTGGTCGAAGCCGACTACCGCATGAAACTGATTGCACTCGGACTGGAACGACCTCCGGTCCGCGGTTTGACCAGCCACCTGCAGATGGTCGGATCGAGTGGAAACAGTATGCAGCGGTGGTGGTTCACGCCGCTGTACGACGCCTTCAACACGACGGAAGACCGCGATGCCTTTCAGTTTGCCGGTCAACGGGCGCAGCTCATGTCGCAGGAAGAACAGGTGGGACCACAGGGGCAGCGCAGCAACTCGCCCTTCACACGCATCTCAACACAGCGATTCGGCAAGCTCTTCACGGCGAAGTTCCCCGAATTGGCGGCACGTTCGCCTATTTTTGCCGAGTTGCAAAACCTGATCGATCTCGCCGTTCTCGCCGCCTTGCTCAAGAAAGAGCAGTTGCCGCAAAAAGTCGATTGGGAAATGTCTCTGTTCCTCGACACAACCAAGACGAAAACTCAACAGGGGAACGCCCCCCGCGAAGTTCCGTCGGCTGTGAATTACAAGAAGGCGCGGCGCGGCCTGATTGTCGGACTGGTGGGAGGCGGAGTCACCATCAATGCGGATGCCACCGTCCGCGCGATCGAATTCAAGGTCGATCCTGCCGCACGGCTCGGCGGCCTGCGGACATCTGCATTGAAGAACAAGTCAGCCAAAGCGCATCCGTGGTGGTGGGACTGAAAACGGAACGATGAATGCCGAATGGTGAATGAGGAACAACAGACAATCTGCACTTTTGCGGCGTCTCTTAACGGCTCCAACATGTCTCGATTCCAGCGTCTCCGTCACTTCATCGCCATTCTTTTCATCGGCTCGTATCTGCTGCTCACTGGGTTTTTCCTCGTCCGACATGCCCTCGGCGACTCGCTTGCTCATCCGATTGGCTACTTCTGGACGTGGGATATGTTTCCCAATTATCCCACCGAGTCGGCCAGACGGTGGGCTGTCGGGGAAACAGCGGGCGGCGCATACGTCCAACTGCTGCCGAATTCCGCGCACCGTTTTCGCTGGGGTGTTCACGGAGACGCGACGCGTTTCGACATCGACCGCCGCCAGTTGTTCTTTCGCCAAGCCACTCTGCACGCCATAAAACGGCACAACGCAACGGCGTCCGACGATCCAATTCGTTTTGTTTACCTGGCAGAACAGTATTGGCCGGAGAAGTTGAATCTCCCCGACGAGTTGTACCACGGTTTTTACTACGACGAGGTGACGAAAAAGGTCTATTGGGCATCGCCAGCCAATGCGGGTGAAGTCTCCAAGCGATTTTATTGGCGCGTTCTCGATGAGGCGGATGTCGAGACCGACGGCCGCGTGATTGCTTGGGAGCCGTCGCCGTGAAGGCGTTTTTCTTCGCCCCCAAAAGTCCCCGGCCGCTCGCGTTATTGCGAATCGCCACTGGGATGGTCTTCCTCTACGATGCCGTCGTGCGTTGGCCGTTTGCGGTCGAATTGTACTCGACCGATGGTTTGCCGATGCCGGTCTTTCCCTCGGAACTTTTCCCTGGCACGCACTTCGCGCCGTTGCCGCTTTCCGCATTTTGGACGGTCGCGCTGCACTCGCTGTTGGTGTTTGCCCTCGTCTCAGTCACGATCGGATGGCGAACGCGGACGAGTTTGTGGGTCGCGTTTGCCATTTCGTTGTGGCTGGGGCTGCTGGATCAGGCGGGAACTTTCAAGAAGTACTCCGTCATCGGCCTGCATCTCATGCTGCTGCTCAGCTTCACGCGCTGCGGCGGCGCGTGGTCGGTCGATGCCCTGCTCATCAGGGGGCACCGACAATTCACCCGTTTAAGTTTCGCCTGGCCCAGACGGTTGATTCAGGTCCTTGTCATTGCCGTTTATCTCGGCGGAGCGATGACGAAGATCCGGCTGCCGGACTTTGCCAACGGCGACTTGCTGATGTTTTCGCTTCTCGACGACCAATGGGGGGGTGGCTATCTCGGCCATTGGCTCAGCACGCGGCCCAATCTGCTCATCCTCGCGAGCATTGGCACTGTTCTGTTCGAAATCGCGTTTCCGTTGCTCATCTGGAATCCCCACCTGCGGCGGCCCATGCTTGTTTTGGCGGTCGCGTTTCACCTGATGTTGGCAACAACAATGCACCTGGGCATCTTTTCATTCGTCATGCTGGCGGCGCTACTCGCGTTTGTTGAAGAACGTGATGTGAACAGGTTGATTGGCAACGGCAAATCGGCTTTCCCAAAACACGCTGGTTCCGTCGGTCGAACCTCCGCGCTCAGCGCTGTCAGTTGGGCGCTCGCAGCTGGGCTGCTGATCTCTGCGGGAGTCGCTCTACATAACGACGGAATGGGAACACAGCACAGCAGAACGGTTTTCGAGCCAATTGATGAAGAAACGTCGGTCGATATCCTGGCTTCGCTCACGCCGGCGCAGGAAGGCCGGTACGACGACTACTTTCACCACGTTGAATTGGGCAACCGTCTCTCCAGCGATGGAACTAGGGCGCTGGGAAGCGCAAGTCGGTTCCAGCGGGGGATGACCGTCCACGCCTGCGCACGGCTGATCCAGAACCATCCGCCGTTACAAATCGAATGGACGCTTATCCGACCCGACGGCGAGAAAGTGCAATTCGCGTACCAGCTGGCGGCCAGCGTTTCACATGCCACTGTCGGCTTCGCTCTCACCGAGAGGGACCAAACGCCAGCCGGCGAATATCGCCTCATTTTGCGCGCCGACGGTTATGACGTCGCCACACGCGGATTCATACTTCGCGAATGAAATCTCGACTGCTTCAAGCCGACATGTCAAACTGCCCGCCGACTCCCGCGCCGCCACTGGTTGCCGCGACCGATTGCCCCGGTTGGTCTCCACCGAACGACTGGCCCAACTGCGAAGCCAACGCCAAACCCGCGAGCAATCCGATCGCACCCGCGGCTCCACCGCCCCCGCCGCCTTCCTTGTCGCTCTTGTCCAACAGCGCGAGAATGAGCAGTGTGAACACAAGATTGATGTCCCCAAAGTTCTCAGCAACATCACTCAACGATTCCAAACTGGCGGGAACGGTTCCCTGCAGAAACGTTCCCTCGAGCGAACCGGGCGCGTCGAAGCCTGTCGCTTCCGCTCCTGCCGCCCCAGAACCGGCTGCCGTCGAGCCGGCTGCCGATGCAGCTGTTGTCGTAGCCCCTGCGGTTACTCCGGCTGCTCCAGCCGTTGCGCCAGCCGTTGCGCCAGCCGCGCCGCTGGCACCGGCACCGCCCACGGCTCCCCCGCCCATTGCCATTCCGCCGACTGCTGAAACTTGCATCGCTTTGCCCTCATTTGCTGGAACGCCCTGTTTCGTTGCCGTGCCATAATGCAAACGAAGGACCGTACTCAGGCAGAACTGGCAACAATTGACCTAACATGTGGTGCATAGACAGATTGAAACGATCCAATTGCATTACCGGCAATTCGTCCGCGTCGCCAAATTGCATCATCCATTTGCGGCGACGGCAATTTGATGTTGCCGATTCGCCACGTTTGCCGCCGCCGCCCGAAAGACATACACTGCGCACTTGGCTTTCTCTGCCGAGTCGCACGCCGTTCAAAAGTTTCGACGGCTTGTTACGCCGAAATCCCCAAAGGGAACACTCTGCATGTCCGACCAATCGCAATGGATCATTGAGACAACTACCGACCGCTTCGAGTCCGACGTCATCGAGCGTTCGGCACAACTGCCGGTGGTCGTCGACTTCTGGGCACCGTGGTGCGAACCCTGTCGGCAGTTGGGACCGCTGCTTGAGAAACTGGCCGTCGAGTACAACGGTAAGTTCTTGTTGGTGAAGGTCGACATCGAGGAAAATCAGGAAATTGCAGCGGCCTGCCGCGTCGAATCAATTCCCTACGTGCTTGCCTTCCGCGACCGGCAGGGAATCAATCAGTTTGTGGGCCTGATGCCCGAAGCTGAATTGCGTGAATGGATCGGCACGATTCTCCCCAGCGAAGTCGATTCACTGATCAAGCAGGGACAGGAACTCGAACAAACAGATGCCGCAGCTGCCACCGACATCTTTCGCAAAGCGTTGGAATTGTCGCCGCAGGATGACGCCATCAAGATTCATCTGGCGCGATCGCTGGCTGCCCAGAACCGCGGCGACGAATGCCGTGCCATCATCGCCGAACTCGAACAGCGCGGGTTCCTCGAACCTGAGGGTGAGGCAATCAAGGCACAAATCGAGTTGCGCGAGGCGGCGGCCGAAGCCGGCGGCGTTGTCGAAGCCCGCAAGGCCGCCGAAGCCGCACCGGACGATCTGCCCGCGCAGCTGGCGCTGGCCGACACATTGGCGGTTGCCGGCCAGCACAGCGAATCGCTCGATATCTGCCTGTCACTGATCGAACGCGACAAGGGCGGCATCGGTGGCGAAGCCAAGGAAACGATGGTCAAAATCTTCGAAATGCCCGGAACGCCACCGCACCTCATCAGCGAATACCGCCGCAAACTCGCCACCGCGTGGTATTAAACCCAGTCGCGGGTCGCTTGCGGTTTCGCGGGTCCCTTCTAAGTAGTCCGAAAACCCTCTGACGGGTCTTACGGACTCTTATATGGATGTCTCACGAACAACCGCACCCGGGTTTTCGGACGGGTTCTAGCGCGAAGACGTCTCAACACGCGCCGGCAACTTCCCACACTTCGACAGCGCCAACAACGGGTACGCCGTGCCGCTGTATGTGATGAAATGATAGCGGTCGGTATTGAGTGATCGCGTCCACCACCGTCCCGATTCGCGTTGATTCGACAGCAGCCACTTCACTGCCGATTGGATTCGCGGATCATCGGCCGACACACCGGCGTCGCGCAGCGCAATCACCGCCAGGCCAGTCATGTGGCCGTCACTCTCGGGATTGCCGAAATTCGATTCACCACGAAGTTTCTCCGCCCGATTTCCGCGTCCCCATTCTTCCGGCTTGGCGAACGTCCGCATCGACCACCCGCCATCTTTGCGCTGATGCTTCCAGACGGCATTCACCAACTGTTGCTGCGACGAATCGTCGAGCAGTTCCGGCATTCGCGTCGCAGTCCACAGCAGAAGCAGCCGCGCGTAATCGTGCGGCGGCTTCGTCTCTCGCAGGTACTTCTTCAATTTGCCGACGCTTGCCTGCAACGCTTTGTCTTCCAACCCTTTCAACCAACCCGGCGCAGTAGCCGCCGCCATCGCTGCGACCGTGGCTTCCTGAAACGCCGACGATTCAAACGGCGGCCAGCAGTCGAGCGATCCCCAGGTTCCGCTTTCCAACTGCAAGCTGAACATGAACTTCAAAGCCTCGTCAGTTTCCGGCGACAATTTGCCGCCGATGTGTGCGTCCCATTCCGACAGCCCTGCTGCAATGAAGATTGCCTGTGCCGGCCGTGTTCCCGCCATCAGTTTATCGGGCGCGGTCGACTTCAGCTTCTGAAGTTCCGCAACGTAAAACCGGCGGATTTCGTCGTTTGGTTTTCCCAGTTGCGCGGTCAACGCCGGACGAACAATCATGTAGGTACCGTTGGTGTGACAGGTCACGCACTTGCGCCCGCGCGTCCACGCCAGAGCGCCCCGCTCCAGATATTCGTCGGCTTTTGAAAGCGAGAATCTGGCTTCCTTCGCCTCGGCGGCCGTCGCCGCCGAAACGACTATGTCGCCCGCCCGGTATTGAGGTGCCGGTGCTTTCGCTTCCTGCGCTTCACAGGTTTCGTGCGACAGCACGACCGAACCAACCAAAACCAACACGATTCGCAGCGTACGAACAGTCACGATGGCATCTCCTCAGATCAGCCTCAATTGCAAGAACCACTTCAAGCAAAAGCAGTTACCGAGATGTTAACCGGACAGCCAGTCAGCCGCCAGCAACACCTTTTTCGATTTCGTAGTCACGCAGTTCAATTGTCCAGTTCCTGACAGCAACAGCTGGTTGCCCGTGTTCTTGCACTCAAACTTCACAGGGCGGCTCAGAGAATGGCATTGGATTTGCCCTGATAGTCTGCGTTGGGAATACGGCCGCTGTTTTTGGTCGTTTTTGCAGAATCCGATGCCATTCTTACAAAACTGGGGAGAACCACCAA
>Ga0114993_10006310_pt1 | contig 11217 bp, 10 predicted proteins | sample ArcticOcean_MG_C_FD_87042 | JGI IMG/M metagenome (GOLD analysis project Ga0114993, IMG submission 87042) | Marine microbial communities from western Arctic Ocean - ArcticOcean_MG_CB2_150 | ecosystem: Environmental > Aquatic > Marine > Oceanic | place: Arctic Ocean: Canada Basin | collected...
GCGACCGAGTATTACACCGGCATCGAGCCGGTCTTCGGCATCCAGGTCAAGGCCATCCCCTACATCGGTGAAGCCAGCAAGACCGGAAGTGCGACCAACGCGATCGCAGGTCTTGCGGTCGGTATGCAGTCGGTGTTCATCCCGGTCATCCTCATGTGCATCGGCATCTATGTGGCCTTCGAAGTCAGCGGCCTGTACGGCATCGCGATGGCGGCCATGGGCATGCTCGCAACCGTCGGCGTCACCATGACGGTCGATGCATATGGCCCCGTTGTGGACAACGCGGGTGGCATCGCTGAGATGAGTGGACTGGGCAAGGACGTGCGAAAGATCACCGACGAGTTGGATTCGATTGGCAACACCACCGCCGCGATTGGCAAGGGATTCGCAATCGGTTCCGCTGCACTCACGGCACTTGCGTTGTTCGCCGCATTCAACTCCAGCACCGAGAGCGCGCTGGGTCTGGACCTCGACGGCAACCAGATCATGCTCGACCTCTCTCTGACCAATCCCATGGTCGTCATCGGTCTGCTGATCGGTGGCTCGCTACCCTTCGTGGTCGCGGCCATGACGATGAAGTCCGTCGGTCGCGCGGCTGAAGAGATGATCGATGAGATCCGCCGCCAGTTCCGCGAGATCGATGGTCTGCTCGAAGGTCGTGAAGGTGTCGAGGCTGACAGCGCGAAGTGCGTGGACATCTCGACCAAGGCCGCCTTGCGTGAAATGGTCGCACCGGGTATGGTCGCGATTGCCAGCCCGGTCATCGTCGGCATCGTGCTCGGCAGTGAATCCCTCGCGGGCATGCTCGCGGGCGCAACGGTCACCGGCGTGCTCATGGCGCTGTTCATGGCCAACGCCGGCGGCGCATGGGACAATGCGAAGAAGGCCATCGAGCAAGGACACATCGAAGGCGCAGAGAAGGGCGACGACGCCCACACCGCTGCGGTGGTCGGCGATACGATCGGCGACCCCTTCAAGGACACCAGTGGCCCCTCCCTCAACATCCTGATCAAGCTGATGAGCATCGTCAGCCTGGTCATCGCAACGCTGGTCGTGAAGCACGGCGGCCTGCTCTGAGCCAAGTGTTCAAGAGAACCTGACGGCAGGGGTCACCATGCGTGCGCCCCTGCTCGTTCTGCTCATGCTCGGCGCCAGCCTAGCGGGCTGCTTGGGCGGGGATGATGAATCCAGCGAGGGGATGGGTGAGCCCGACCTGTCGGTGGCGGCCAATTGGACGGTCGGCCAATGGTGGCTCTACACCTTCTCCACGCCCGAGTGGGAGGATGATTCGGCCCGCTTGGTCGTCGCAGAGACTGATGCTGAATCCGGCACGGCATACATGCTGGCGATCTCAAGTCAGCGCGAGGCGCGACGTCACGCCGTGCTCAATCACAACCCCTTCCTCGGTAGGATCACACACGACAACTTGTCTGCTTTCGAGAATGGCGAGGCCCAACCCGTCTTCACCTTCCCGTTGACCGATGGCAAGACCTGGTCGTTCACCCTGTTCGAGGTCGAGTGGAATGCGGAGGTCATCGGCATCAAGGATGGCAAGGCGACAATCTCGGCAACCTCCGGTGATGGCCAGACGCTGTCCTATACCTATGATGGGTGGGCCGGCTTCGTCGGTTCACTCACCTGGTATGATTCCCAAGGAGAGTTGCGTCTCCAGATGAGTCTCGCCGGGTCGGGCTTCAACCATGAAGGCGAGGTCTGGTTCATTCGCGCAGGCGATATCTTCGCTGATGAGTGGGATCATGACTCGGGTACGCCCGATGTCGAGATTACCGACTCCTTCTTCGTCTCCGGTCATCCGAGTCAGGGCGATTATGACGAGATGATCTACTGGCTTGATGCGGAGATGGGCAGCGGCTCGAGCAGCGGCACGCTCACCCTGCGTGACCACAACAGCGTGACCGCATTGTCAAGACAGTGGGGACCGGGCATCCAGGAGAATGGACAGATGGGGACGATTCCCTATCCCAGTGGTGAATACACGCTGACGATCACCCAATCCGGGGATTCCTACATCCGTCTCATCGTCGCCGGTGGCCTGACTCAAACCTGGTCACTCTGAGGTGGACTCAACGCGGGACTCTGAGGGTACGGTTCAAGAAGGGCAGAGGACGGCGACCGGTCATGAGTGACAAAGTGAATGCAATCCTCGCCCGCGCAAAGACCGACTTCGTGATGTTCGTCACCACCGTCTGTCCGTACTGCCACAAGGCCAAGCGGATACTTGACTCACGCAAGTTGTCGTGGGCGGATCACAATGTGCAGAAGAACCGTGGCCTGCAGATGGAAGTGGTCGGCATGACCGGTCATCGAACCGTGCCCGCGATCTTCGATGTGCGTGGCAGCGAACCCGTGTTCGTCGGCGGCTCCGACGATCTCGAGTCCTACCTCTGAAGCCGTGCGAAACGCGTGCCGCCGATGAAGGCGACAGGTACGAGCAGGAGCGCGACGCTGCCGATTAGGATGCCGACGGAGACCCCGGATGATTCCATCTCGGTCTCTTCAGTCTCCTCCATGGTGACGTTGCGGTCCCACCAGGCCAGCGTCGCGATGATGTCGAGACCGGTCTGCAATCCCGCCTCGACATTGCTCTGGCCGCCAGCGAGCCGATTGATGGTGAAGACCGAGTCGGTCTGGGCGTGTTTGGGCGTCTGTTCACAGGTATCCCCCTCCTGGTGGATATACTGGTGCTGACCGCGCACCCAGGTCGCCGTATGACCGTTCATGATGAAGTTGTAATGGTCGGAATTCCCTGCGGTATCGTCAATCACCCGAACCCATTCCTCGGGGTGTGAGAGGTTTGCGTTGATCTCCTTCAAGTCGTCTTGGAAGGCGACCGCATTCGATCGCATGTCATCGGTGACATCGAGGCCCTCGTTCTCGTAATAGGACCAATCCGAGACGGGGCTGGTGAACATGTACAGGGTCCAGTACTCCTCATTGCAGGCGGCTTGCATCGTGCCGGGAATCTGCACAGGCCAATTGAGCGCGAACATGTCGAGGTTGACATAGGTGACATTGACATCCTCAGGAATCTGTTCGGTGACGAAGTGGAGGCTGCCCTTGCCGCCGCCTTCCGCTGAACCGCTGCCCTGCCATTCCTCGTAATCCCACCAACCCAGTTTCCAGGTATGTTCGGGTGTGATGTTCCATGCGGCGAAGGTGCGGGCCAATTCGAGCAATGCGCCGCTGCCCGTTCCGTCGTCGTAAGCGCCGCTGCTGGAGCAGGTTGGGTAGGTGATTCCGCCCAGGACAGAATAGCAGATCGCATCGTGATGGGCGCCGACGACAATCCACTGGTCATCGAGTGTGCCATTGATCGTGACGACGATGTTCTCGCAATTGTCGCACTCCGCGGTGGTGAAGGGCTGGCGTTCGACCTCATAGCCATAGGATTCGAGTTCAGCAGCAATCCAATCGCGGCCGTCCTGATTGGCCTGAGTATCGATGCGGCGGTAGCCGATGCCCGCAAGATCGGCCATGTTGTCATAGGCCGCGGCACCCGTGGGCCAATCCGGGGGTTCCGCAGGCGGATCCTCAGCCGCGGCGGGAACCAGATCGCCCGGCATTCCCGCCGTCAGCAGAAGCGTCAGCACGAACAGTGCGCCTCGCTGCATCCGACGCGCCATCAGCACCACGACGCATTGAGTTCACCTTGAGGCTTCGCCTCAAGCGTACGCCCGCGAGAGGCGGCGAAATCAAGCGCGCAGGCGTGCGATTTCGCCGCCCTCCCGGATTGGTGAATTCCCTCTTGAATATTCCAGAGGGAGGGGTGGACTGAAAGTGGTGAAAGTATTCGCCGAGGCATGGCGGATTGGATCGTTCCGGAAGTCCGCACCCAGCCGATCAACCGGGGTGCGGAACTGCGCGCCGAGATGGAGGCCCCGATCGAGGCGAGTCTGGCGGCCTGGTGGCTGACCCAGGCCAGTTGGATGGTGCGATTCCGCGACGGCCCGCTGGTGCTGATCGATCCGTGGTGGCGCGACCTGTTCGCGGGCGATCGCTGGGGCAAGCTGCTCGGTGAATTCCCACTCGAACCCGAGCAGCATCCCGAACCCGATCTCGTGCTGTGCACGCATTGGCATGATGACCACATCTGTCCGGAATCGATTCCACGTTTGGCCGCGCACTTCCCAAATCTCCGATTCGTCGTCCCGAATCGGTCTGTGGATCTGTTCACCGGCTGGGGTATCTCAGCGGATCGAATCTTCGCGATGAAGGGCTCTGATTCACTTTCGATCGGTGAAATCACGATTCATGCCGTGCCCGCAGCACATGAGGAACTCGACATCACTGATGAAGGGGCTTGGTATCTAGGATATGTGGTTCAATACAACGATTCCACCGTGCTTCACATGGGCGATAGCCGACCCTATCCGGGTTGGCACGAGGCCTTTCAGGAGGCCTCAGATCACTATGACCTGGTCTTCGCCTGCATCAATGGAAATGACAACCTCCGCCATGATGAGGCGGTCGACCTCGCCTTGGCGTTGAATCCGGGTCTGATCGTGCCGATGCATTACGGAATGGATCCGGGCAATACGGTGGATCCGCAGATCTTCGTCGACGAGATCGAGGCCCGTGCGCCGGAGCAGACCTATGACATTCCCGAGGTCGGCGCGAGAATCCTCATCGATTGAGAATCGATTGAGCATAGGCGTATCCTTCAGGGTTGCCCACATCCACGTATGCCGTGTTCACAGGGCAGGCGCGTAGAATCCCCTCTGAGGCGAGGACGCGCAAGGCCTCCACCTCGCCCTTCTCCGCGAATTCCCAGAAGTCCGCCGTCCAGACATAACGTCCAGTGATACGATGCTCTCCAAGCGGAAATGGCTGTTCTTTTCGCTTGTCTGCGAGGCCGAGAATCCGATTATCCTCCATCGATGTCACGCGGCCGGTATCGTGCAGCAATTCACCCCAGGGTGACTCCGTTCTCACCGTCACCAAGGTGGTCATGCCCTGCCAGGTCTTGAGCAGAGCCGCGCTTGGATTGAGGTCCGGAAACATCCCATCGGGCAGGGCGACGAGCATCGGTTCATCGCCAATCAGAGGTCGAGCACAGGCCACTGCGTCGACCAGACCGACCGGTTCGGATTGGTGGACGATGTGCACACCACGGCCTTCGAGTGCGGCGTCGATCGCCGGCTTTGCCGGCGACGAGACGACGACGATATTCTCGATTCCGGCCTGCTCGAGTTCACGGATCGTGCGCTCGAGCATCGAGCAGCCCGCGACCTCGACCAGCTCCTTGCAACCGGACGCATGCAGCCCTGACATGCGGGTTCCGAGTCCCGCAGCGGGCACGACGGCCCAACTCAAGGTCGCATCATCCGCCATGCCACCCGCACGTGTCCGAGGGAAAAGACATGACCCTGAACGAGAGTCGCCGCCCATGCGTAGAGGGGCGGAGGCGATTTTCTGTGCGATTCCTGCGCGCATTGGCCTGCTCGGAAACCCCTCGGATGGCTACAATGGACAATGCATCTCCGCGCTGGCTCGAAATTGGCGTGCGAGATGCGTACTGCGCCCCCATGAGAATCGCTGGGATGGCTCAATCACGTTGAAGGTCAAGGGCCAGGACGACATCCAGGTCGAGTCGCTCAAGAAACTCGCTGAGGACCCTCCCGATGTCAGTGAGGGTGGGTTGGAACGCCTCGTGCTCGGTACCTTGCTCCATTTCCAGGAGGAATGCATCGCCAGCGGCTTTGCGATGGAGGCGAGCGGATTCGAGATGGATGTGGAGACCAACGTCCCCCGTCAGGTCGGGCTGGCGGGCTCCTCTGCGGTGATCATCTCCATCCTGCGCTGTCTTCTCACCCACCACGGCCTCGGCACTGCACTTCCGCCCCATGCCGTGACAGACCTTGCGCTCAAGGTCGATACCGAACGACTCGACATCCACGGAGGTCTGCAGGACCGCCTTCCACAAGCCTACAATCGCATGCTCCACATGGATTTCCGCGAGGATCTGATGGATGGACGTGGCTGGGGCGCTTACTCCCACATCGATGACGCCCTCCTGCCCGACATGTGGGTGGCTCATGCGGCCATGGGCGATGAATCCGGCCGGGTTCATGCCGACCTGCCGGGACGGTGGGCCGAGCAGGAACCGGTCATGGTGCGCGTCATCGGAGAATTGGCCTGGTGCGCGCACCGCGGCAAGGAGGCGCTCGAATCCGCCGACGTGAACGCCCTCGCGACCGAGATCGATCGCAACTTCGACCTTCGCACCGAACTGTTCGGCCAGGAAGCCCTCGGCGACAACATCGCCATGGTCGAACTGGCCCGTGAACTGGGCTCGTGCGCCAAGCAGCCCGGTTCCGGAGGAGCGATTCTCGGCATCGTCCCCGACGACGACTTCATCGAGCGTGCAACCCCAGCCTTCGCCGAGCACGGGTGGACCCTTGTGCGGCTGGAGCTGTAGGGATGGCAGAGGAGCGCATGCGAATCGCCTACGTGCACGATTCTCCACTGCACGGCGCAATCCAAACGGTGTACGATGACCCGATTCACCTGCAGAAACTGGGCTTCACCGATGTCGTGGTCGCCGACCAGATGACCGGTTGTCTGCATTCCGTGAATGAGGCACTGATCTCTCGTATCGAACAGACGCAGAACGCGGGTCTCAGGGTCTGGTTGATGGATGACCTGTTCACCCTCTCCTCCGCATCCTCCTCTGGATGTCCGGGCCTGGCGTCCACATGGGATGAGACCGCAGAAGCCATCACTCAGTTGTTCGAATCCGTGCCTACGATCCGGGGCATGGTCTTCCGGTTCGGTGAAACCTTCGTTCACGCGGATGCCGACTTCAAGCGACACGATCTGCTCCGATGTGACTGCATCGACTGCTCCGCCCTCACAGGGGTTGAACGCCGCCGGATGGTGGTCGAATTCCTCGAGAGAGTCGTCTGTCGCGAGATGGGCAAGCGCTGCATCCTTCGGCTTTGGGATCTGGATGAGACCGGTGTCCACGCCGACCGCAGCCTACAGGAGAGGGTCCTGTCAAAATGGGCTCAAGACCCCCGATTCATGGTCTCGGTCAAGCATTCCCAGACCGATTATTGGCGCCATCAACCGTGGAATCCTTCGATCGGCATGGAAGGGCCCGCACGCATCATCGAATTCCAGTGTGAACGCGAATACGAATTTATCGGCATGCTGCCCAATTGGCAAGGCCCGGAATGGAGTCAGGGCCCCATCGAATGCGGCGAGCGAGGTCGCACGGGCCTGGCCAACCTCGGACCGATCGACTGGGCCGGCTGCTGGATCATCCCGGTCGGAGGCGGCTGGTCCAAGCGACAGGCATCATCGACGCTGTGGGCCGACATGAATGTCCACGCGGCGCTCGCGCTGTGTACCGATCAATTGCGTGATGCGGATGAGATCCTCTTCGAGTGGATGTCTCTCAATGAAATCCCAGAGGAGGCGCACTCGCTCCTCAGCAAGAGCGCCGATCTGATCCTTCGACTTCGATATCTCGACGTCTGGCGCGTCATCGCCGACCAGCGCTGGATGCCGGCGGAGAACTGGTTCCGCGACGACAATTTCGTACCCGGCGCCTGCGCGAGCATCGCCAATACCGTTGCCGAACAGGGCATGACAGATCTATTGTTGTCCGAACGGGAATTGGCTTCGGCGATGGCTCGCAGTCACCTGATGGAGGCCTCAGCAATCGAGTGGGGACTACATGCGGATTTCATCCTCAATTCCTATCGATGGGCGCTTGAGTTCGCGGAGTGGACCGAACGAGTGTGGTCTGAACTCTTGTCTTCGGTCCCGCTGCGTCGCAACGATGCCAAACGCATTCTCATCGAAGCCGAACCTCCAGCACCCCTATCCGTGATGGACTGAAAGGCCACGCCATGGAACGCGCCCTGTTCGCCCGACTGTGGCAGGAGGTCGACTTCGATGATCATCCGCACTCGAGCGGCCATGGACCTGAGCCCGAGGGCGAACTGACTTGCACGGTCAGTGAAGGCTCGATTCACATCTCTGATTCGAGACTCTCATTCATCGTCGGTTCCGGAGATGATGCGGATTCCATCCATCGATGGACGGCGGAATCCGTGCAGATGAATGAGGGGCCAGAGCGCTTGGGAGAGCATCGCTGGTCACTCTCACCGAAGTGCGTCGTCCCCACGCTCTCAGCCTGGATCACCGAGCGCATCGGTGAGGCCGAACCCAGTGACCGACCCAATCTGAAAGAGACTCGACGCCTTCTGCGCCACATCAAGCAGCGACTCGAACCGCTGCTGCCCGATTGGACCTGGCATCTGGAGGTCGACAACAAGGCCGACCGCATGGGCTGGTACGTGCGCGCACCCGCAGAATGGACCAGCCTGTTCACGATCTTCGTCGGCTTCGGCTGGAACCAGAACATCACCAAGCGCGGCTTCCTGCTGTTTGAGCGCGCGCCACCCGGAGAACTCGACCGATCCGATGAGGTCGAGCCCAATCGCCTCGATGGACTCAGAACGGTCGCCCTGTGCAACGGCGCCCGAGGCGCGCTCTCGAAACTCGTCGGTGACATGCACTGGGCCTCGACCCCGCGCGCATACGCGCTCGAGGACCTACCGGGCGAGGTCCATCTGTGGCCGCCCTCGATGGGACGTTGGCCACTGTTGCACGGTAGGTCGGAAACGATCGAGGATGTCGTCGAATGGAGTGCGAAGATCATCGAGGCCCTGCAACCGGCCCTCTCAACTCTCTCCGCCAAGATCGAGGGCCTCAGCTGGCATTGACGACGAGTCCCTCGTCGTCATAATCCCAATCGATGAGCGTCCAACCGGCCGCCTCGCAGGCGGCCTTTGTGGCTTCGATGCCCATCGGACCCGCGAGCAGGGCGACGCAACCGCCGCCACCGGCACCGAGCGCCTTCCAGGCGGCGACGTCCCGGGATGCGAGCAGTGGGTCGACCACGCTTCGAAAAGGGTCGTGAAGTGCCGGGTCGAGCGCATCGACGCCGTTGCAGACCTCATTGAAGGCCTCGACGACGAGATCGCGTCGATCCTGGTCGAGGCCCTGTGCCATCTTCTTTGCAGCGAGCCGAATCGTCATCAATCCGCTGATCGTCGATTCATCACGCTCGGCATATTTCGCCCAGATGGCATCGTGCAGATCGCCGGAGACGTGCGGGATTCCCGTGTTGGCGACGATTAGGTGCTTGTGCAGCCAGAAGCGTGCGCTTCTCGGTGGCTCAAAGGGCAGCGGCTCGACGCTGTCCGCGATGAACATCAGATGGTTGAAGCCGCCGTGTTTGGCCGCCCATTGGTCTTGGCGGCCGCCGGTATTGCCGAGCAGCGCCTCGAATTGATAGGCGGCTTCCTCGGCATTCTCAGCACCGTTGATGGCGGCCATCAAGGCGACATTGATCGCTCCCGTCGTGCCCAATCCAGAACCCACGGGTGCATCGCAGGAATACTCCACCTTGAGAAGTCCCTGATCATCGATCGTCAGCACGGCTGAAGCGTGACAGTTGATCGCGACATTGACGACCTCGCCTCCCATATCGTGGGTATAGGGCGGCACATCGGTCCAGCCACCAGCCAGGTCGAGGCGCACTGGCGCTCGGGCTTCGATGCGCTTCATGCTCCCCCCTCGGACAGGTGGTTGATTGCATCTTCGATGATCGCTCTGCTGCGTTTGAGAATCATCACCCTCCATTTCGCGGAGTCCGGACTGAATCCTTTGAGCATCGCGCTTCGCTCTGGGGAGCGCAGCCGGCGCAGCGGCGGCTTGCCGCTCCAATGGGTAAGCCTGTTCTCCGCGCGGGCGAGTTTGAGCAGGGGAATCGGCTTGATTGTGCCGAACTCCTGTGTGATGCAGGTCCAGTCGATGTCGGGAAATCTCGCTTCGATGCCGGACTGGATGCCGCCTCGGATTTTGTAGGCGACACTCTTCGCGGGATCGAGAACCTGAACCCGTAATCCGTATCTTGCGGTCAGAGCTGAAGAATCAGCAGATTCAGAGACGAGCAATGAGTCGACACCGAATGGCCCGAGTCCCGTATGGAAATCGATCCACACGATCCTCTGTACCGAAGAGATGTTCGACGTACACCAGTCGATGAAGTTCTGACTGGATTCACACAATTGTGAGCCTCCGTACTGGATGGCTCTGGGTCGAGTGTACTGGCCTTCCTGAACCGCTTGTTTGGCATTGGCGAAGCCGAGTCGGAATGAGAGCCACAGGGCTCGAAGGGTGAAGAATTCACCGCGTTTTGGGAATGATTTCGGATTGAGGAAGGGGTCGAGTCTCGCATAGTTCGCCGGCTCGCCCTCATAGGCCTCGCCCGGTGGCAGGAAGTTTCGATTGAGGTCGACATGGTCCTCGTTGTAGCGTCGCAGCCAAGCCATCCCCCAGGGATTGACGATGTGGGCGAAGGCGATGGCGGTATCCTCGGGAATCACCAGTTCGCCGGACTGGATGCCCTCCATGATCCACAGCGCGGATGCCGACCCCGGATAACCCTCGACGCCATGGACGCCCGAGGTGTGGAGGATCAACTTGGACGCCTGATGGTTTCCGATCCAGACGAAGTCGGTGGACAAGTTCTCCTCTTGTGGTCCCTTCTCGGTGATTGCGATGGATCGCACCTTCAGATCCATACGTTCGGCTTGATCGAGGAATTTCTGACGAGCTGTGACGTACTGCTCAGCGAACAGGCGGTCTGCCGCGTCATCGGGCATGGCCGAGTCCTCAGTTGAATCGCCAGGAGCCGATCGCCTTCGCATTGAGTTTGACCGGCCATCCCGATTTTGAGATGCGTGGTTTCGTGGTCGCGTTCTCAATCAGGTCGCAACCTCGGACATTGAACAGCGGCAGGTCGGTCTCGATGCGACCTTCCCAGTTCACATCTGTGGGATTGTACAGTCGAACAATCGTTCCGTTGCCGTCCGCAGCCGGTTTGATGCTGGCGATGATCGGCATCGGACCGGTGCCGACCAGTCGAATCAGCTGCATGCGTCGGCCACGCGGCCCGTCGGTGCAGACCTCGTCGAATTCCCCGTCGAGCTGTGGCTTGGGCAGGGCCGAGAGCACGCTCGCCTTGCAGGCGAAGGTCTCGGCGACCTGATGGATGCCGGCCTCGGCCCAATCATCCTCGTAGGCCATGACCGCCCAACGGGTCCAGTGTGAGCCTTTGCATTGAGCGCCGGGCGCTTCATAGACAGGTCCTGCGCGGTTGCGTCGGCTGGCGAAGCC
>Ga0114993_10006312_pt1 | contig 11214 bp, 9 predicted proteins | sample ArcticOcean_MG_C_FD_87042 | JGI IMG/M metagenome (GOLD analysis project Ga0114993, IMG submission 87042) | Marine microbial communities from western Arctic Ocean - ArcticOcean_MG_CB2_150 | ecosystem: Environmental > Aquatic > Marine > Oceanic | place: Arctic Ocean: Canada Basin | collected...
CGATGGTTGCCCTCGGCACAGGTCCCACGCCCGAGCCCATCGAGCATCCGCTCATCTTGATTGAGCCGAAGTTGCCGTGGCGGCTGAGCGGCTGGCTGCTCATCGTGTTTGGAGCTTTGAGCGCTTTAGTGTGGATTCAGGATAGTAATGATGGTCAGGGTGGTTCTCTCAATGCTCTGTTCACTGACACATTCATTGTCGGCGTAACGGTTAGTCTCGTGTTGGTGGTATGCGGGGTTCTGATACTTAGACGGGTAAGAAACGCCACATGGGTTGCTTTAGGGGTACTGATTGTAAATGCCCTACTGGTACCGTTCCTACCGGGTAACCAAGGAAGTGGGGTGCTCGGTGACAGTAATACAGTGGCGTTCCTAACTGCTATCTGTCAAGGTGTGGTGTGCGGAGGGATTGCCTTGATTCCTCTGATTTTTGGATTGAAGAAGGGCGAAGAAGGGCGGTTTTGAGCAGAATCGCGGGGGCTCTTCATGTTCAGTTTCGGATTTGACGATATACAAACTGAAAGTGAAAAAAATAGTGCAGTGGTCCGGTTTCACTTTCCCAATCACTTTCAACCGACTCGGCACCCTCTATCTTTGGTTGATATACCCCTGCGGTTGAGAACCGGTCAGCGGAGAGAGAAGAATGGCTGCAAAGAAAAAGACAAATGAAGATGAGATTGTAGAGGAAACCGACTTGATGGATGAGGATCTTGACGAGGTTGTGATTGAGGTGCCAGACGGGGAGCCGACGATTGACGACCTGCCTGGTGTGGGTCCTGCGACCGCGGAAAAGTTGGTGGAAGCCGGCTTCAACGAGTTGCTATCAATTGCGGTGATGTCCCCAAGTGAGTTGGCAAACGCCGCCGAACTTGGTGAGGCGGTATCAGCGAAGATTATCTCGGCCGCTAAGAGATTGGCTAACATCGGTGGATTCCTTAGCGGAAACGAATTGTTGGAACGCCGAAGTCAAGTCATGAAGTTGACAAGTGGCAGTAAAGCAGTCGACGAATTGCTCGGTGGCGGCTTTGAGACTCAGGCTATCTGCGAAGTCTACGGTGAGTTTGGTTCAGGCAAAACTCAAATCGGACATCAGCTAGCAGTCAACACGATTCTACCTATTGAACAGGGTGGTTTTGATGGTGAAGTATTCTACATCGACACAGAAGACACCTTCCGGCCTGAAAGAATTGCTCAGATGGCTCGTGGCGTCGGTCTGGAACCAGAGATGATTCTAGAGCGAATTCATGTAGCACGCGCTTACAATTCTGCACATCAGATGTTGTTGGTCGATGAGATCAAGCGGATGTCGAAGAATATCGATGTCCGACTAATCATTGTCGACTCGCTCACCAGTCACTTCCGTTCTGAATACCTCGGTCGAGGCAAACTTGCCGAGCGTCAACAGAAGTTGAACAAGCACTTGAAGGAGTTGAAGCAGTTGGCAGATGTCACCAATGCTCTTGTCTTGGTTACTAACCAAGTACACTCGAAACCCGATGCAATGTGGGGCGACCCAACAAAACCGATCGGTGGTCACATCGTCGGTCACGCATCGACATTCAGAATCTACTTGCGGAAATCGAAAGGCGGACGCAGAGTCGGCCGATTGGTCGATTCTCCAAATCTTCCAGAAGGCGAGGCAATTTTCAATGTCGTAGCCGATGGAATCAGAGATTGAACATCGACTGCAATCAATTGTGATTGACTGATTGGGGCCCGTTGGGCAACTTTGTGTCAGTGCGGTTCCACTTTGTGCAACGCCATTCAGCCAAAGCAGCGGCTGCGGCCGCTCGCATGTCGGAAATATCTGGGTGGTCGGGGTTTGTCTGTTCTGTAAAACAGGCTAGACAGTGCCTTTCACCTGCAATGTCGAGAAAGTGCATCGAGACACACTCCGTGTTGCAAACAATGCAGGACCCGAACCCGTGGAACTTAGGCATGTAAACCGGCTTCCGTCTCCGCTCTATGAACCCAACGATAGTTCAGATTCCTAAGTCAGCCATAGCGATGTGAGTCAAACAGGCCGACTCCCAAGTTGCTATTTCGGGAGTTTCGGTATCGAATAACCCGAGCCTCTTCGCCCCTTCGTCCGTTGGTGCAGGTCGTTCTGGAGATAGTTGTGCATCAAGCCACCCCATCAATCTCTCAGCAACAACATCGTTCAAAGGATCGTGGCCAATTAGTTCACTCTCCGTCCATTCTGGTAACCTAACCAACCAAGCCTTGGTGTCACCGACAGCGAGTCCGGCTCTTGTGAATGCGACCTTCATCTGGTGTGTACCGGAAAGAAGTCTCAAAAATTCGCCATCAATCGAATTGCTTACCATCGTGTCCGACGCAAATCTCGATTTTACAGCCAACCAGGCAGTCCAAAGGTGGCGCTCACTCATCACTGTTGGATAACCCAAAAGCATCCATCGAGAATCTTCTCGATATTCAATTAGAGTGTTGGCGACCTCTCGTGGGTCATCCACTGGCTTGGCGAATTCGATGCACCATGCTGGAAACCAGGGTGGATTCGTCGCCTCCATGAGAGTACCTCGGGCGGTTCCTCAGCAATAAGGCATTTTAGTTTCGGAAAAGAGGAGAACTTCGGTCATTTTGCTCGACCGGAAACTTGTCCAGCCTGCTTGACAATTCCGTCGACTAGTCGTATGCTCCAACCTTGATTGTCAGCGAGTTTCCTCCTGTCAGTCGAGGTCATGTCTACAATATCTGCGAGAGATTCAAGCCCCATCTTCGTCATCGTTCGAGCCCTCACTCTGCCTACATTACGAAGCGAAACCAACTGCAGCAGGTCAGTATTGCAACCATGCCTGACCCTCAATCTCACCTCATCGATGAGTTCGACTAACTTCTGTTGCGCTGGCTCGACTAACTCGCCCCCGGTATCATCGAATCTCACAATTTCACGACAGGCGTATAACAGCCATTCGCACAGGTCAATTCTCAATCTCAAGTCACCCGGAGCAACACCGAGTTTTGACTCAATTTGTCTGGTTGACTCCTCATCTATCCACGCTTCCAACGCTGCAGCCGACTTGACATGGGTGAGAGGGTCAAGGTCGAGAAACGAATCTTGGAGTTGCTCGATGCTGACCAATCGCTGTTCTTCAGTAGCCATTTGTTTTTCCTGCAGGAAATCAATCTCAGATTTTCTAGGCCAAAGTTGCATGAAGTCAGGGACAGTAGTGATGAGGTGCAGCAAGCCAAATGGCGAGAGTGTCGTCTCTTCGTCCAGCCCCGCTAAAACTGCGGAAGCCCGTCGGATTCCAGTTCGGAGTATATGACCGCTAAGTGGGTCCAGATACAGTCTGCTGATTCTCTCTCCGAAAGGGGTCGGAGCATATGTCATCGCATCCTGCTCTGGCGCGGATGGCTCCAATCTGCTCCCGCGCATGACATCAGCAGCCGATTGAAAACCGATTACAGCAGGCCCCTTGCGCTTCGGCCGTTGTCTATCCTCCGTCCGAATGTAGTCATCCAAACGGACACCGGTAACAGATTGTGCAGCACGCGCCCAGGCTGGCATCTCATCGTTCCAATCCTCAATTTCCGATTCCGAGGCGGCGAGCGCCCTTTTTTCCTCCTCGCTCGCATCGATGTCAGCCGCGAGCCGCTCGTCGATACCCAACCGTTCGACCATTTCGTGCTCTGTTAACCAGTCGAGAATTCCGTCCACATTGTCGGCGAGGGTCTCCTTGGGAAGGTCTTGGGCGAGGAAAGTGAGTGAGAAAAATTGGCCTAGGGAGTGGCGGCTTCTTTGGCCACCGGTAGCGACTGCGGCGAGGACATGCATTCGCATCGGGGATTCCATGTGAAGTTTTGAGACAATATCTTCCGGTTCACCGAGGAAGTAGAGGTCAGCGTATTTGTCCGCCAAATCCTGCCGTTTACAATGCAACCACGCTTCACCCCGAGTGTCGTACCCCGGTCTTCCCGCTCTGCCGAGCATCTGCTGCACTTCCATCACCGAAAGAAGGTGACTTCCGCTTCCATCCCACCTTGAAAGGTCACGAATCAAAACTCTTCTCGCTGGCAAGTTAACCCCTGCTGCTAAAGTTGGAGTTGCACAGAGGGCGACCAATTTTCGCTCCTTGAATGCCTGTTCTATGAGTTTCCTTTGGGCGCTGGTCAATCCTGCGTGGTGAAATGCGACTCCACCGGTCATTGTTTCTGCCAACACATCTCCCATGCTGGAGCCTTCATCGCCACTTTTTACTTTCTGAGAAAGGCTGGCTAATTGGTTGATGAGTTCATCTTCTCCTGCTGCAATGAGGGCTTTCAGTCGCCGTTTGGCAAGGTCCTTTGCTGCTGCTTGAGCGCCCCGCCTTGTTCCAACGAAGACAAGCAATTGCCCACCATCTGCGATGGTGTCCTGCAAAACTGCCCACACCGGAGCACTTTTTGGGCCCTCAAGTGTTCTCGGAGGTGGTAATTTGGATGGTTTTGCATCGGTACGAATCTCGCTTCTGACTTCGACAAGAAGTTCAGTTTCGGTTGCATATCGTAGTGGTACAGGCCTCCAATCGGATGTGATGAGCTTCGCTTTGAGCCATTTTGCAACCGCCTCTCCGTTGCCTACCGTCGCTGAGAGTGCTACCAATTGTGCATCGGGACACTCGTGCATGATTCTAGCAAGATTGACTTCAAGCGTTGGACCTCGACTGACTTCGTGGACAAGATGCACTTCGTCGGCGATGACAACCGTGACCCTTTCCAAGAAATTTTCACGGTTTCGAAGTAATGAGTCAAACTTCTCCGAAGTGCAGACCAGCACATCGGCTTCACCCAATTTGTTGTTTTCACTGCTGCGGTCGCCTACACCGATGCCAACTGTCAAACCGACCGCAGAACACAATTCATTCAATTCGTCGACTTTCTCTGAGGCAAGCGCTTTCAACGGCACGATGTAAATCGCCCGACTGCCGGGCACCTCAACCAAAAGCCGACGCATGATTGCTAGATAGGCGACAAGTGATTTCCCACTCGCAGTCGGCGCTGCTAGCAGCACACTTTCGCCAGCCAACACCGCTGGCATCGCGGCCGCTTGAGGTGGGTACAATTCTTCGATTCCCCACGCCCCCGCGAGGTGCTCCCGCACTTTCGCAGGCAGGTCGAGGTCAGCGACTTTGCATCTCTCCGCTCCTGCCATGAGTAGGCATCCGCGCCTCACCGCTCAATAGGATAGCGGTCCAACAGAGTGGTTTTTCCGCGGCTCAAAAGAATTTTTCCCGCCACTCGTCAAATCCAAAAGACTCTACTGAGAGGCGGACATTCACAGTACCGCGGGTTTGCTTGCCTCCACTTATCTTGGGAGGTTGTTTCCAAGGTACTTTTTCAAGGGGGTTTGGGGTTTCTCCGGGAATGCTCAATCGGGCGAGGCAGGGGCGTAATCCACATGCAAGGGGGTTACCTTGAAGGGCTGATGAGGGCCGTGAGGAGGCGATGAGCGAGGATGAGGGCGACGCTGGCGAGTTCGATGACTACGCCGACGAGCGTGATGTCAACGACTGGTTGGAGATGTTCTGGGGCTCGCTACTTCTCGTCATAGGACTCAAGCAACTCATAGACCCGGGAACCCTACTTGCAACCCCGACAATGCAGTGGCTCGGCGCTGGTGTCGTGGCACTTGGACTCGCATGGATTGGACACGGCTTGAAGGACATGGCAGTGAAGGAAATTCGTCAGAGCCTCGGTGGCGTTGCAGCGAGCACCCGTCGAACGGTTGACTATGGACTCATCAGAGATGTTCTCCTCCACCCAGACCAATACGGCAAGTTTCTACTCGAAGCATATCGGGTCGCTTACGAAGATGGGGTACTGACCGACGAAGAGTTGGGTGACCTGTCTACGTTGACTGAAATGTTAGATATTCCACCTCGTGATGCAGCAAGAATCGCTACCCGCGCAGCAATCAATTGTGCCGTCGATGATGGTGTTGTGACAGTCGCCGAGATGGCTCTCATCGAGGGAGCGATGGAGGGTGCTGGCCTTACCGACGACAACAAGCAGTTGATTCGTGATGCTCTTGATGATGGTGTCATCGACGAGGACGAGAAGAAGACGCTCGATGATATCCTCGGAAAAATCTGAGAAATTTTCCACCACCCACTCGACGGAGTTTTTGGTTTCCAAGTCTGCCCGGGCCCAAAGAGCCACATTGATGAACTCGATTTACAACCCAATTCGTTCAAGTTTTGAGGTGACGGGAGTTAGTCTAGAAGAATTCGTCAGCGAGTTTCTTTGCACCTTGAACTCGCAACCATTCAATTGCTCCAGCAATGAACAGGATTCCGAATCCTGTTGTCACCCAGAGATTTTCATTTGGCACAATTCCATCAGCGATTGAAATCCCTCCGCTTTGCGGAATGCTGCTAGCACTCATCTTGGAATTTGACAGCCAGGTAACTTCCATTCCATCTGTTCCGCAATCGCAGTAGGAAATCGTCAGAAGTTCAGGGTAGAGGTCATTTTGCAACTCCTTCCAGTCTTTGTGTGAAATCACATCTGGCCGAGACGCCCAAATCGGTTCAGTGGCCGAGCCAGAAGGTTCACTCGCAGCAAGTTTCCATTTGATGTGGAGAAGTTCACCATCTGGTTTTTCATCGACAACAAGTAGCGCTTCCAGCATCAGTAGGTCGAGAGTGATTGCCCGCCCGGATTGAAGAATGAATCGAATTTGTTCCTCTTTTCCCATCGGATGTTCGGAAAGATACCCGAAGACAAAACTGTCCAAGCGGATTTGAGACAACTCCTCTGTGTGGACTTGCCACCTTCCATCCCCGGTCTCGTGCGCGCCGGTCACATGCAACCTCAAGTTCAGGGTCTGCCCGGGTGAGAGCCCGAAAAACCCGCTGGCTGCGCCTGCATTTTCTCCGGTGCGGCTCGCTTGTTCAATGACGGCGAGGCGAGCCTGCAGCGCTTCGTCGAGTGTCACTTCGTCGCTGAGCGGCGCTTCATCGGTCATCGCCCAGACCGGCGAAGCGACTCCACCGACTACCAGAATGAACAGGGCGATGGGCAGAAGCAGTCGTTTTGACCAACGGAAATTTGACGGCACGGCGAATCCAGCGAATACAGCCGCCGTGCCGAGTAACGCAATCACAACCGTGATTGCCCCGGAGCTGGAAACTTCCATCACTTCGGTAGATTCGCCGACATATGCTTCGCCGGCAAGCCAGTTAGCCTCCCCCAAGAACTCGGAAGGGCTGGAGGAACCTATCCCCATGAGCGATAGCCTTGCGAACCATGAGTAGGCTTGGAAGCGGTTAGAACTGCCAGTCCAACAGGCGAGATAAGACCCCTCTGGCGGCTCCTCGTAGCGAATTTCCGAAATTTGTTCACCCGCCTCGTAAGTCGTTTTGACCGCCGGATTTCTCGGTGTTGCGCCCCCTTGCCGAATCAGTTCGGGGGGTGTGTGAGGCTGCTCGATTTCTAACGGGACACTAGACCAATGGACGATTATCGTCATCGCTCTGAGGTTTTTTCCAAGTTGAAATCTAAAACAATCTTGGTCAGCATCGAGTAGTGCGCCGTAAGTTAGGTCTTCAACATCCGAAAGTTCCACAGGAGAACCCGCAGAACTAGGCTCGTCGACATTTGATGCGGCGACATCCACGCTCCACTCGATTGGAAGAGAAACTCTTGAATCTCCTCGAAGATAGAGTTCCCAGGTGACTGGTTGGTCGATTTCGAAGGAGATTCTCATACCGACTGAATCGCCCGGTCTCAACAGGCGACCCCGGCTCAAATCGAGTTCTGCATCAAGAATTCGATACGCTCCAAGGCGAGGTGATGATGGACTACCGCCATCGAGTGTCCACTGATTTGTGCTCGGTCCGAGCCAAAAGTCAACGATAATATCTGGTGAATTGACGCCGCCGATTTCCTCTTGAATTACAAGGTCAATGACCAATTCATCAATTGTAGGCGGCAGTAAAGCGAGTTGAACTTGGTCGGGATTCATCACAAATTCGATGCTGACCGTGACCGGTGAGGCAGGAGATGCGCTGGTTTCCTGCTTCGACATCTTGTCGACTCCAATCGCCTCATTGTCGAGAAGGCAACTTGAAGCGGATAGGCAGGAGAGGTTCAGAGTAGAATCTCCAACTCCAACTTCCGCACCGACATCTGCTGGGATAGTCCCCATCATGAGCAGCGAAATTAGCAGCGTCAGCCTCACGCACATACGCGTAGAGAGCGCTCGCTCCATGAGCGAGCGGAGCATACACTATCTGTAATGGATTGTGGTTCGATGTATTACAAAATGCTCATCAAGATGTTGAAATCGTCAATTCAAGTGATTCATCAACTAATTTCACTCGGCATCCTCGGCAGAGATAACGGCCCCGGGATTTCACCGAGCGAGCGGTATTCCAGCCACACTGGGGGCAAAGCCAGCGCCACTTTGCGTTTCTCTCACGAAGATGAGTTCCGAATGTTTCACCCATCTGTGTCGCCTCATAATCGGGCCAATCCGCCTCGAGTTTTCGAAAAATTCTGTCATGTCCAGCATGTCCGAGAGCGTGGAGGAACTCGTGAAAGAGAAGGAACTCAGCGTACCTCTCCCATTCTGGTGCGAGGGCAACGGGGTGTACTGCTACCTTCCGAACATCGTTTGGACCAAGGCTCGGGTCACTCTTTTGGACTCCCTTGTGATAACGGCAGACTGCGTGTAATCGGGTGGCGTCTACCCGCAATTTTCCAAGCGGAATATCTGCGAGTGGAGTCAAGTTTTCAGAGTCGAGAGATTCCATGCTTGCCATCGTTGCCAAAACACGATAGCGGAGCAATTCCAATGTTGGGTCAACAACCATTTCGCCAGCCACCTTTAATTTCCGAATTGGTAACCATTGCGCCACCTCAATTCCATCTGTGAAAAGCGGGATGGCCTTCTCTCACAGCGACGAATAATCCTGTGCCGGATGCGCAGACTTTCCCCTCCGCCTGAAGTTCCATTTCGACTTGCGCTCGACCTTCGCTTAACTCGACGACCTTCGCCGTTACATGGAGTGGGACACCGGCCGGGGTGGGACGCCTGAGTTTGATGGAGTAGGAGGCGGTTACCGTGCATGGAGGATGGTCATCACCAGCCGCGTCCATCAGCGCAATCGCAGCAGCCCAATTTCCGTGACAGTCGAGCAGTGTGCCGATTATTCCGCCGTTCACCATACCGGGAAATGCTTGATGTTCTTCCGCCGGAGTGAACCAAAGTTCGAGACCTTCCGCAGTCCTTGTCGAGTCGATTCGCAACCCTTTTTCGTTTGCTGGTCCGCAGCCGAAGCAGATTGAAGACGCCGCATATTGCCGCTGGACTCCGACCTCGGATTCTCCCATATCCGCCGCTCAGCGCGGCCCGCTTTTCGCTATTCCCCACTCGACCGTTCAAGCCCGTCCGGTTCTGCCGCACGACAGTTCAAGCCTGCCCTGTCACTGTTCTTCTTCAGAAGATTCCTCTTCGCCTACGGCATCAGCCGTAGAGTTCGCAGCACCACTTGCGAGTGATTCCGCATCACCGAGTCCCGGCTGGGCCCAGTCACGCTGCCATTCGGCATCGACTGCGCCACCGCTCCATGAGCCTTCGATTGCGATTTCGTCGACTTCAGCCTCATCGCGCCATGGCGGCTCGTCGGCGCTGCCACTGATGATGAGACGATTTTGAGCGTCGAGTTGCCGCTTGACGAGTTGCACCCCTCGATTAATTGGAAGCAGGTGACCGACCGGAGTGCCAGCGGTTACGAATGGGTTGTTGGCGGTGCAGATGAGGAGGCCCCTTTCAGGAGAGAGAATGTCAGCGGATTCGCCTGGCCGTTGGGGGTCCATGATTCGCCCGATGATGTCATCTTTTTCGACGAATGAACCGGAACTGACGAACATATCGACAAGACCACCCTCGTCCGCCCTAACCCAAGTTGAGCCAGATGCGAGAAGTCTGAACCGAGGCCTGCTCGGATGTCCGGGGATAACATGGAGGCTGCGAAGCACATTGAGTACGCCGTAAACTGCAACCTTGACCGCTTCGTGGTCGGTGAAATTCGCGCCACCACCTTCGTAGGTTACGCTGCCGATTCCATGGTCGCTGGCAACTCTCCTGAGTGTTCCGCGCGGCCCCTTCGAGTCAAGAATTACTTCAAGTCCGAAAGCGCGAGCAACCCTGTTGCTCTCCGGGTGGACTAAATCTGCCCTAATCTGTGGAAGATTGGTTCGGCCTCGCGCGGCTGTGTGAAGGTCGATGAGATAGTCGCAATCTTGTACTAAACCATCCCAAATGTGGCTAGCAACTCGCTGAGTGGTGTTACCATTTTCTCTTCCGGGGAATTCTCGATTCAAATCCCTGCCGTCTGGGAAGTAGCGGCTGTTTCTGCGGAATCCGGGCGGATTGAGAATCGGTGCGATTCGTACTGTGCCTGCCATTGTTGCTGCATCCAGTGCCTTGCCAATTCCAATCATCGTCTCTTGACAGAGCATGCTGCAGGCAAGTGGTCCAACTAACTCATCACCGTGCACCGCACCAGTGACCGTTACGACCGGACCGGGTCGGGCTCCGTGAATGACCGTTACTGGGGTTGCCCAATCGTCACCCATCGTCACATCGAGTAGTGGCATCTTGATTTTTCGAATTGTACCTGGTTTGATTCGCTTCTTCAAAAATCGATGTTGCTTCACGCCTCCAGCACGGTCCCACTCGCTGCGCTTCTTGCCCTTGTGATTCGACAGAGAGCGCTCAATCTTGGCTCGCCTCTCTTTTGGAATTTGATTGCTGACCTTGAGAGTCGACTTCGGGTTTGATTCAATTTCGTTCTTCGACTCCAACGCTGGCGAAGTCGTTTTTTTCGGTTTGGTTGACTTCGCCGCCGGCTTCTTCGTTTTCGTCGATTTAGCCGGCTTCTTCACCGATTTAGGCTTGACCGAACTCACATTGCCTTTCTTCGACTTGGCCGCAACCGATTTCTTCGGCTGTGATTTGGAATCAGCCGTTTTTGACTTCGTTTTCATCGTTTTTGGAGTTGAAACTCCACTTTCAACTGCTCCGCCCTTGTTTTCAGACGCTGTCTCCACACGGTCAACGGGCGAAGCGTTGCCCTTTCCGGGCGTTTCTTTGGGCATCCAATTCCCCTCGGGTTTGGGGTGCGTAGCACCCCTCCGGCAAGACTCCCTGCACTCCGAGGCAATAAAAGCCGATGGATGAACATCCAGCCTAGAGCCCTGTTTC
>Ga0114993_10006314_pt1 | contig 11211 bp, 11 predicted proteins | sample ArcticOcean_MG_C_FD_87042 | JGI IMG/M metagenome (GOLD analysis project Ga0114993, IMG submission 87042) | Marine microbial communities from western Arctic Ocean - ArcticOcean_MG_CB2_150 | ecosystem: Environmental > Aquatic > Marine > Oceanic | place: Arctic Ocean: Canada Basin | collected...
AGATGATAGTGGAGGCCAGATTGATTTTATTTCAGAAATTTTTAAAAGTTTTAGATTTAAATTATCTGAACTGGTAGATTGATTGAATTCTAAAAAATTATTATCATTTAAACTTAAAAATAAGTGCCCAGTTTCACGATAATTTGGATTTACCCCAAACTCTTCAGAAAAGTTTACCCAGTAATCCTTACTTAACAAAGACATTTGAATATTATGTTTGGATCGGTGGGCAAACCTTATACCACCACCCGTTTTAGTAGATTGGCCGGAGCCGGGTTGATTTTTCTCCATAATTCTTACTTTAAAACCTTATTTTTACCAATTGATAGCCACATGAAAGCCCAATTATACTAGCTCCTATGATAAGAACATCTTTCAAATTCTGCGCCTTCAATGTAAATAATAAAATAAAGTTAAGTTAAGTTAAGTTAAGTTAAGTTAAGTTAAGTCGCTTATTCTTATCGTTAACTTCTTTAAAAATTTATTATAAAGTAACTATAAGAGGGTCATAATAAAACCTTAACGCTAATTAAATATTAAGTAGTTATAAAGAGAGTTATTATATATGTCTGCCCTAGTATTTATAGTTAAAATAATACTTAAAGTTATAGGTAAGTCAGGAATGGTACTCTTGACGTTGTTGTTAGTAGTATTGTTATTAATGTTTTTAGGTATTGGTGGTTGAGTAATAACTTTGTAGAAACCTGATTTCTGATTTAACTGTTGCATCGAGAATACATAGAGAATTCTAGTCCTTTAATATGGCTTACTAATGGATTATTATGTTGATTTTAGCAGTTGTTCTACTCGATCAATTTTCTCGTCTTTTGCATAAAGATCAAAGTAGGCTGAGTTCATTATATGAGGGGGCCCAAAGAAAAAACGTTCATATAGGTTTTGGCGATTGCCAAAACCAGAAACCGCAATGTCGTGTGCTAGCCGATAAAGTGCTACGCGGTCACGAGACTCCATGTTTTGAAGTTGAAAATACTTCTCAACATCATTTGATATTGCGTTTGAAAAATCTGCTTCCGATGGAGTTGCCATTAACGAGGAGGATCCGAGAAGTTGCATTACCTCGATCATACGCGGATACATTTTGGGGAATAGATTTCGTGAAGTGTCTAGCGGACTACGTAGAGGTATGAAGTTCCCCCATTGATCTTCGTGAGCCTGTTGTTCTGAAGAAAAGAGCAAGGCTCGAATTGTCTCCACCATCATCATAACCTCGGCAATCATTCCTTTCGTGTTAGGGTCTTTATCACGCCCTGTTGCTTTCGTGATCGCACACATAATGCCGACCATAAACTCTGCTTTAGCAAGCTTACCATTTGCTACCTGATGGGCCATGTGAACCACGGCATTTGTGGCTCCAAAGGCTTGGTTGCAGAGTTCTGGCTGACCATACAAAAAGACACGCTCCCAAGGAACTAGAACGTTGTCGAATATCACAACAGCATCCATTTCCTCATAACGTGAAGCTAAGGGGGCATCGAAATTTGACTTTCCGTGATCGTAGGAGTCTCTACAGATCATTTTCAGTCCGTTGGTGGCTATCGGGATAGCAAACGCAAACGCAAACGGAATATTATCTTCATGACTCTTTAAGACTGTGGATGGAAACACTTCAATTTCATCGGCAGAAGGCCCGAGGGTGGCAAGCAAGCGAGCCCCGTTAACTATTATTCCAGCATCTGTTTCTTTAGTAACGTGAAGGGCTACCTCACTTGAAAACTTACCTTGTGACGCCTGTAAATGTGAGAAAGTCGGATTAACTAAGGTATGAGTTAGAACTCGGTCATTTAGGCGTATCTCATTATAAAAGCTATCCATATTTTTGACAAAGTTTGCCTGTCCGTTGATGCCTTGAGCTAGAAAGCCGGGCGCAGCCGCAAAAGACATAACAGAAGCATTTTTGTAATCTGGTGTTCTCCCAAACATGCCATTTGACCATTTCGCCCATTCATAAAAAGCCACCCCTCTTTGTAATATATCTTCCTTTGATTTTGGAATCTTGTGAGACGTAGCACAGCGAATGCCGTCTTCATCAACATATGTCACCTTATCCTGGAATCCAGTTTCATGTTGCCGGTCGAGGAATTTAGCTAGTGTTTGGGTGCCGCGCATAATTCCAGGGGTAACGGTTACGTCTTTAACCCGCTCACCTCTTGTCCAGATTTCTCGATCATCTCGCAAACCCTCGATATATTGTTTCCCGGTACGAATTCCATTATTTTGCATGACTTCGTCCTTCTTTTAATGTTGATAAAAATTTATTCAGTATGCTATTTATCTGTATCCAGTCTTCTGTAGAAAAGTTCTTTTTATTTAGCTCCTGGATCGATTGCACCCTTGGCATAACTTTTTCCTGCAATTCTTGACCTTCTAGTGTGATTGCAATATGAACCTGTCTCCTGTCCGACTTAGATCGGAGCCTTGTAACTAGACCTTTGTTCTCTAAGCGATCTAAAATGCCAACGAGAGAAGGGGCTGGCAAGAGAGTAAGGTTTGAAATTTGGGATGATGTAAGATGTCTTTGTTCCCAAAGTACTCTTAGGACCCGCCACTGTTGTTCTGTGACCCCAAACTCTTGAAACAAATCACGATATGGGGGCATTATTGCATCGAGTGTGCGATGTAAGACCATAGGTAGAGAGGTTATAAAGTCGATCGTATTTTGATTAATAATTGAATCATTCATATATTAAGTAAATAAGGTTAGCAGCTATCTGTCAATCTATTTTTTTGTATTACCAAAAATTTAAATTTTTTTTTAATGATTTTAAAGCGAAGAGTATAAGCAAAAAAAGAAATGCAAGAGAAAACACTTGATAAAAAGTTGCATATTTTCTGTCTGCGAAATAACATCTTCTGATGTTAACCTCTATGTGCTACGTTAGTCCGGCTCATCTGATAAAGCCCAGTCCCAATACATATCTTTAGCCATTTTAGTGATCGGTCCGGTTTGATAGCTTGTATTTTCAAATGCTGTAATAGGAGTAATTTTCATCATGTTTCCAGACATAAACACCTCATCTGCACGATGAAAATGATCATATGTTAGAACAGTTTCGTGAACTTTGAGGCCGTTATCAACGAAATGTTTTATGTGTCTTTGCCTCGTAATCCCCACTAGGAATGTTCCATTAGGGACCGGAGTGAAAACCTCATTATCCATCGCCATAAATATGTTCGCTGTTGCCGTCTCTGCAACATTACCGACAGCATCTAACACAAGTGCGTTTCCAAAACCCTTGGAATGGGCTTCGGCCAACATACGGGCGTTGTTGGGATATAAGCAACCGGCTTTTGCGTTGACAACGTTGTCTTGCAAGACCGGCCTCCTAAATTTTGTAGTAGTTAGTGTTGATGTTTTGTCAAGATCAGCCATCGGGATTTCCTCGAGGCATATTGCAAATCCCGTGGAGCCTACTTTTGGGATAACTGCTAGCTCACCACCGTCGAGAGCCCAGTACATAGGTCTAATGTAAACCGCAGTGGAGGAGTTATAAAATTTTAAGCCTTCCCGGATGATTTCAATCATGTGTTCAACTGCAACTGTTGGAGTAATCATCATGGCTGTAGCAGATGCGTTAACTCTATTACAGTGAGCTCGCAAATCTGGGGCAACTCCCTCAAAAAATCGAGCTCCGTCAAAAACACTGCTACCGAGCCAAGCTCCGTGATCAGCTGCTCGCATGATGGGAACATCAGCATCATGCCAGCTACCCTCAAAATAGGTTCGAATGTTCTTTCCAGTAGCCATATCGATTCCTCCGGGCTGTGAGTCTAGAAGGGAAGTTATTCTTGGTCTATAGGAATTATAATATTAAACGACTAATTCAGAAGATAGAATAACTATTTAGGGTTTCCCGGAAAGAATTCCTTCAATAAGTATCTGCACGCTTAATGCTTCGTTAACGGTGGCAAGACGATGAGGAAAACCATCCATAAGTAGTTTTAGGTCATCAAGTTGTGCTCCTAGACTACTTGCTCTTGGATCTTGGGGTTCCTCGCGGACAGAAATGAAATCTCCTCCAGTGGATTCTGAATCACGATAAAAATCGGAAACCCGTCTGCTTTTCAAAGTGCCTTTTATTGTTAATTCCTGGCGGTCAGGTTGAGTGCCACCCACACTTGCCATAATATTTACTGGGCAACCATTTTCTGCTTCAAGTCTGGCGTGCAAATGAGATTCACACAATAGTGGGTCAGTTGGAAAAGTTGGGTTTGACCAAATGATTTTTAATGGTCCTAAAATTCTCTCGGAGAAAAACAAAAAGTGTGAAATTACTTCGCGAGTCATCCCTCCCTCAGCCTTAAACCTTAGCCAATCTGCAGCTTTCTGCCATTCTCGCGGCCAAGCCCCATACGTTAAAACTATGTCAATTCCTTCGAGATTTCCAAGGCGACCAGAGTTTTTTTCTTCCAATACGCTTGAGAGCGCGACACCGGCCGCTTGAGTAAAGTTAACAGCTGTTGGAATACCGTAATTTCCCAATTCAGAAACTAGATCTCTACTGCTCGCAATATTTATACCTAAGGGTTTTTCCAGAAAAATAGCTTTTCCCAATTTTGCAGCCTCTATGGCGTATGTCCTTCTAATATCCGGTGGACATGCTAAATAGACTAAATCTGCTGAAGAGATAGCGAGGCCGGCCGAATCCGTGATGGTAGCAGATGGGTCTTCAAAGAGTGCCAACGCACAAGCTTCGGCGCTTGGATCCCATATATAATTCGGTTCAAATGCCGTATGATTTCTCATTTGTGCCAGCATACGTCTGCCCATGATACCGAGGCCTATTATTGAGGTTTTGATTGCCATTTTTAACCTTTCAGTTTTTTAAGCCATTTTGGATCCATAAAGTGTGGATTAACAAAAAAGAATGGTTAGTTTTTGTAAACCATTTACTATCTTATCCCCACCGCCATGGGTAGACATACTCACCGAGCACCTCAATTATTTCTTTTTCAGAGGTTTCAGGATTATTTGATGACAGTTCGGCAATGAGGCCAAGTTTGGTGTCTTCAATGATTTTTGAAACAGTAACATTAATTTGTGCGCTCTCTAATGCTTGGTTGTAAACTCTAGTAATTGCCTTTTTTCGAAGTTCTGGTTTAAAAATCTTACCTATTGCAGTTTTAGGCAATTCACTCAGTACCTCTAGGTATTCCGGTTGAGCATTTCTGAATGTGATTTTAGTTTTACAATAATCCAGTAGCTCGGTTGATGAAATTGTTGAATTGGCGTTAAGCTCGATATAAACGCATATTATCTCGCCTGATTTTAAATCCGGCTGACCTATGGCCGCTGACATTGCTACGTCAGGGTGTTCTGCGAGGGCTTCTTCTATTACACTGGGGTCAATATTATGACCTCCCCTAATAATCAGGTCTTTTACTCGACCCGTGATCCAAAGGTAGCCGTCTTCATCGATTCGACCTAAGTCACCAGTTCGCATATAGGTTTCATCTGTAAATAGGTTTTCGTTTAATGCCTTTTCGGTATAAACTTCTCCAACGTTAATTCCAGGATTTGAAGCACAAATCTCGCCGCTTTCATTCACACCGAGTTGTTTTTTGAAATTCTTTAACTGGTCAAATTCACAAATTTTTACCCGTGTATGAGGAAGAGGTATCCCAACTGACCCGACTTTGCGTATGCCATCCTTTGGATTACAAGAAACTAAACAAGTAGCTTCAGTTAAGCCGTAGCCTTCGATTATTTCAACACCAGTAACTTCTTGAAACCTTTTAAATAATGCTACGGGTAGGGGTGCGGAGCCACAAAAGGCAGCGTTTAGGGATGAGATATCACTGTCTCCGACTGGCCTCTGTAAGAGAGTTGCTGCAGCCGCTGGTACTGTGCATACAAATGTAGCATTCCAACGCTCAATTAACTTCCAAAAGTTGTCATACACTCCTTCTCCTCGGTAACCCGCCGGTGTCGGGAGGACCATATGAGCGCCAGACAGCAAACATCCTGCCCAAATTGGATAGACTGCAAAAACATGAAATAAGGGGAGGGGACATAGCACCACATCCTCGAAGGAATATAATAAAGATGCTCCTATCCAGCCGTTATAAATGACACCGGAGTGACGGTGCTGGGCTATCTTCGGCCTCCCAGTTGTACCTCCCGTATGGAAGTATGCACAAAAAGGATCAGATTCGTCTTCTTCGAAATCTAAGCTATTTGCATTCTGAGAAAGAAGAGACAATTGAAAGTCAATAATTCGAGCTTTGTGAAGTGGTTTGTTTTTGGGTCTAATAATTGGAATAATCCAGCTAATTGGTGGCGTGAGGAGAGGGCTTAGGTCTATTTCAATAAGAGTTTCAACACTGGGCGCTAAAGCGACTGCTTGATTTGCTAGCTGTGCAACGTCAGACTTTGGAAAAGCTCTTAAAGTGACAAGAGTTTTTGCACCAGTTTTCCTCAGGAGTGAAGAAATACTCTCGGCATCAAGGGTTGGGTTTATGGGGGCGACTATTCCAGCTGTCATTCCGCCCATGAGGGTAATTAGAGTTTCATGAGTTGTTGGAAGGAGATAAGCCACAACGTCTTTGGGCCCGACACCTAAACTTCTAAATAAGTTTGCGGCCTGAGTAACTTTAGAGGTCAACTCTGACCAATTTAGAGTTAATGATTTATCATTTGGACCAGATTTTAGTTGAAAACTTACCGCTGGACGGTTTGGGTATTGGTCGCGCGTTTTACAAAGTTTCTGATAAACGGTTTTTTCTTCCCACGCATTCTCTAGTGGTATATTACTTTCCAGTTGCGCAATATCTGATGGATTTCTAAAAGGGTATGGCATTTTTCCTCACTAAGTTTTTAATTGTTTTCGGCATTTCTATATGACGATAACTACACTAACCAAATATCGCAAAGGTTTTATAAAAATTTAAATTCAGTTCTATAACTTTTAGTTAAGCTGTCTATGGGTTAAGATCATTAGTTAATAGCGCTCAGTTTAAATCTTTGCTTTATAATTGAGAATTTTTCTTATAAAAAAGCGTTAATTTTAATTTGATTATGGGGTAAACATGAAAAGTTCTGTTCTGATAGTAGGTGCAGGGAACGGTCTCAGTGCTTCATTAGCTCGATTATGCTCTAAAAATAATATGTCTGTGGCGCTTGCTGCTAGGGATATAGAAAAGCTTAGGAGCTTGGCTCGGGAAACAGGAGCAACGTTACATAGGTGTGATGCAAGCGATATTGATGAGGTAAGCAATCTATTTGAAGATCTTGATGCGACGACTGGAACTCCTGAGTTGGTTGTTTATAATCCATCAGCACGACTTAGAGGTTCAATATCTGAGTTGGATCCTAAAACTACATTAAATGCGATTAAAATTACATGTTTTGGCGCTTTTCTAGTCGCCCAACAGGCTGCTAGGCGCATGGAAAAAAGGGGTAACGGAAGTATTTTCTTTACGGGTGCCTCTGCTGGAGTAAAAGGTTTTGCAAATTCGTCTGTTTTTGCAATGGGTAAATTTGGACTTAGAGGACTTGCACAGTCTTTGTCACGAGAGTTGCATCCTAAAAATATCCATATCGGGCATTTTGTTATTGATGGGGGTATTTCTCAAGAAGCTGTTAACAATAGCTCCTCTGGTGGAGATGACCGGATGCTCGAACCTGACGAAATTGCTAAAACATATATGAGTTTTCATAATCAGCACAGAAGTGCTTGGGCGTGGGAGATTGAACTCAGGCCTTGGGTGGAGCGTTTTTAAATTAAATAAGCCTCAGAACACTAAATTAATTATTTGGGTGGAAACTGCTAAAGCACGCTGGTTACTGTGCCGCTCCAGAGTAAAAAAATCTACCGGCACCAGTTGTGAATATAATACACCCCCCGATAGCATGGAGTATAACTATATCTAAGAAGTTTCGGTATTTTTTGTAAAAATGAGCGAACCCTACTCCTCCTGCAAAAGTAACGATCAGGGCTATCCAATTCCAGTACATGAGGTGAACAAGGCTAAATGCTCCAGCATTAAGTATTATAATCCCATTACCGATAGGAAGAATGGAAGCATACCGGGTAAAGAAAAGTGGCCTAAAGATTAACTCTTGCGGCAGTACAGATACGATGGGATAGGCCAGCACAATAATAAGCCAAAGTATTGGTATGTTTCGGGGAAGTGTAAAAAAAGACTTAGGAATAAACAAAAATGTTATAAGGCTGAATAACGCCAAACATCCTACGGCATGGAGCATAAAAAAGTTTAGTTTGAGTTTTCGCTTTTGTATTATCAAGCTCTTCCAGTTAAAGTCTGGGGTCTTATTTAGCAAAAAAAGGCTAAACACGGTAATTGTAAAAAGAGCGATAAACATAAATTTCGGCGGTAAAAAGAAAGCAACTAATATTGGGGCTATAGCAAAGAGCGCGATGATTTCCAATTTAAGAAGGTGGGGGCGCATGAGATTTGAACCTTAATGATGAATTTGAGGTCAGTTCTTTTACTACTTGTAGAAACAATTCAAGAAAATAACTTGGGGCTGTCGCGTTAATTCAATTGAGTTTAGGTTGACTAAATGTTCGATAGCTTGGTTTCGATTGCTTTATAGTAACTTTTAGACCAAGTTTGCGGAGAAATCGAATGACTATTATTTGCCCTTTAAACGAATTTTAAGTATTTGGCCTTTGAATATTATAATTGTTCATAGGCTTGGAGCGAAATAAGAATTGACTAAGTTGAGAATGTCTACCGTAATAAATGACTTACTATACCCCCAGCAGGTGGGGAATGTTCATCTAGCAGTAATATTGCTGTTCTTTCAAATAGTACTTACGATATGTATTGCAGGATTGGTAAAGCAATTGGCACCCGATGTTCCAGTTCTATTTATTCTATTTTGTAGATATTTCTTTTGCTTACCATTGCTCTTACTTTTAGGGTGGTTTCAGCGAGGACGGAACCTTTTTCAAATCAACCAAACGGGTGTTCTTTTAAAAAGAATTATAACTGGTCTGTTGGGACTCTATTTTTGGTTTTTAGCAGTTATTTATTTAACGTTAAGTACCGCTACTGTTTTGTCTCAGACCATGCCAATTTTCATTACTTTATTAGCCCCATTCTTAACGTCAGAAACTATTGGTGTAAGGCGTATCGCTGCTGTGTTTGTAGGTTTTTTGGGTGTTGTAATCTTAATAAACCCTAGCTGGGATGGTAGCTCCGCATACCCTGCACTTGGTTTGTTATTTGGATTGGCAGCGCCTTTTTTTGGAGCTCTGATGTTTATATTTTTGCGTGTTCTGGGTTCAGGAGATGCCCCAATATCTACTTCTATTTGGCATAATCTGGTGGGATCAATACTGTTTGGTATTTTGTTTTTGATTAACGGAGAAGGCTTACCTGATCTATCATTTGACAATGGGATCATTTGGACTTTCTTGATTGTTATCGGTGTGGCCTCAAGTTTTCAACAATTCACAATGGCTCTTAGCCATAAATTAGCATCCGCAACGGTTTTAGCGCCTGTGCATTATAGTTCAATACCTGTCTCAGTTGTTATAGGTATTGTTTTTTTCGGTGATAATATTGATGCGCGATTTATAGTTGGAACAATAATTATTATCGGTTCAACTTGGTATATCTTCCTTCGGGAAAGAAAAAAGGATTTGGTTGATTTAAGATAGGTTAACCGTCATTTTTTCAAGCAATGCGCTTAGCGCATAACGGTTAGCAAATAATATCCGTATTACTTATTTAAATTCAGCTTTATATCGCCCTTATTGAATTGGTCAAATTCTGACCTATAATTGAAAGGTATCATAATGATTAGAAGTTTCTGGAAAAGAGTAGTGGAATCCCAAGAAAGAAGGGCGACTTTCCATACGCTGCAAACTCTTTCAGACAAACAATTAATGGACATCGGTGTGACTCGTGCAGAGATTAAAGCGCGAGTATTTTCTAAATAAATTCTATAAGAAAATAATTTGGTTATTCCTGTGTGATCATACGGATTTTTCAAAATGGGTATGATATGACGACTGGAAGGTGTATCTCTAAATTGATTACCTTGTAATTTAGAGTTTCCTAGTATTTAAAATCGCCTTAGCATTAGAGAATTTGCGATGACGCTTAGGGAGAAGTATTTTGAGTACACTTAGAAAAATAGCGCTTGTTACTGGCGGGGGAAGTGGAGTGGGTCGGGCTGCAGCATTGGCCTTAATCGTAGCTGGATACACTGTTGTGGTGGCAGGCCGTAGAGAAGTTCCCCTTCAAGGGACCTTGGCGTTGGCGATTAAAAAAAAGGCAACTGCTGCTAGGTTCTTTTTATCTGTGCCTGCCGACATAAGTAACCCAAAAGATGTTGATATGCTTTTTAGTAGAATAAAAAAAGAATATGGTCGTATAGATGTACTGTTTAATAATGCGGGCGTGAATTTACCAAGTACTATTTTTGGTGACCTAACTTACGAACAGTGGAAGTCAACGGTAGATATAAATCTTTCGGGTGTGTTTTTGTGTGCAAGGTCGGCATTTAACTTAATGCGTGAACAGTCCCCACAAGGTGGTAGAATTATCAATAATGGATCTATATCTGCACACACACCCAGACCAGGTTCGGCGGCATATACTTCTACTAAACATGGGGTAACGGGTTTAACTAAAACAATTGCCCTAGATGGTAGGCCTTATAGAATAGCCTGCGGACAGTTAGATATTGGTAATGCCTTAACACCGATGGCCGCAAGAATGTTGGACGGAGTTCCTCAAGCGGATTTCTCTATTAAGGCAGAACCTGTAATGGATGTCGATCAGGTGGGAGACGCCGTAGTGACTATGGCTAATTTACCATTAGAAACGAATATATTAAATATGACAATAATGGCCACGAATATGCCTTTTGTTGGACGGGGTTGATATACGCGGTCAAAATATTTAAGTCTTAAGACAAAGAGAAAAATGATGGCTTCAAGTGTTTGAAAAAAGTTCAACTGTTCTGGTGGTGGCTTTAGAAGATGAATTGTCACAAGCTATGCTCCCTGGATGGAGAGTTTGCTATACAGGTGTAGGCAAGATTAATGCAGCATTTTATCTCCTTCAGGCCATTAGGAAGTATAACCCCAAGACCATTGTTAACTTTGGAACTGCAGGATCCCTAAGGAAAGATCTTTTGGGGTTACATGAGGTTTCGATTTTTAAGCAAAGAGATATGGATGCAAGTGGTTTAAGTTTTCCTATAGGAGAAAC
>Ga0114993_10006320_pt1 | contig 11200 bp, 7 predicted proteins | sample ArcticOcean_MG_C_FD_87042 | JGI IMG/M metagenome (GOLD analysis project Ga0114993, IMG submission 87042) | Marine microbial communities from western Arctic Ocean - ArcticOcean_MG_CB2_150 | ecosystem: Environmental > Aquatic > Marine > Oceanic | place: Arctic Ocean: Canada Basin | collected...
AGGTATCAAATTGATCGTGATGATTCCACACCGCGCGGATCACCTCGATGTGCGCCTGCAGACATTCGCAAATGGCCGCGCCAATCTGCGCATGGGTGACGCCAATAAACTCTTTCTCCACGGCAACGTGGCTACAGTTTCGACGTTCGGCGGCAAGCAAGATATCGGCAAACTCATCAGCAAAGTACCGTTCCAGAAAAATCTTGCCGCAATCATGGAGCAAGCCCGCCAAGTACTCGGCCCCCGTACTCGGGCGATAAGCCTCTGCAACCTTTTCGGTCAACCGCGCCACAAGCACGCTGTGTAACCAGAATTTGTCCCAATCGACACCGCCTTTAACATCATCAAATTTTTTCATGACCCCCATTGCAAAAGCAATGCGGCTGATTTGTTTCATGCCAATAAGCATCAGTGCCTGTTCGATGCTTGAAATTCGCCGTGCAGCAAACCCTGCTGAACTGGCAACTTTGGTGCAGTCCGCTGCAAGACCGGGATCCATTTCTATTACCTCTCTGATATCCTCCATCGAAACGTCCGGATCACGTGTCAGTTGACCCAGCTTGATAGCTGCAGAAGAAAAAGCCGGAATCACCCCGTCACTACCCAATAGCTGGATAATCTTTTGCGCAATCCATTCCTTGCCAGGCTGATCGCAGACGAGATATTTCTCGAGTTGCTTAGGATTGGGCACCGCAAATTTATGCAGGGAAACAGTAACTGCGCCAATGAAAAAACTGGCCCGAATTCGGCTCCCTCAACCCATCAGTCCGGGGATCGGGTCGCCGTAATAAATCTTGTGGGGCCGATCCAGCGAGTCGTGCCACATCATGTCCGGCGGGATACCAAGCGCCTGGTAAATGCTCGCGCCCATGTTCTCGGGCGTCTGCGGGTCGCTGGCGGGGTAGCCGCCGAGCTTGTCGGACGAGCCGATCACGTTGCCGCCATTCACGCCGCCACCGGCAAAGAACACCGTCTGCACCGCGCCCCAATGGTCTCGCCCTGGTTTCTTGTAATGCTTGGGCAACAGCGAAATTTTCGGCGTGCGCCCAAATTCGCCGGCCATCACGATGAGCGTGTCGTCCAGCAGCCCGCGCGACTTTAAATCATCCAGCAGCGCCGAAACCGCCTTGTCCGTGGGCGGGTACAGGTAATCTTTTAAATGCGGGAAGGCGTTGCCGTGCGTGTCCCAAGTCTCGTTGTTGCCAAGATTCACCTGCACCATGCTCACCCCGGCCTCCACCAGCATGGCCGACATTAAAAGCGACCAGCCGAAGGAGTTTTTCCCGTACATCTCCTGCCGCTTTTCGTCGGCGTTCATCACGTCGAAAGCCTTCTGCGTCTTCGGATCCGATAGCAGCGACACGGCCATCTGCCGGTAACGATCGAACTGCTCCACCTCCGCCGCCTTCTCCAGAAACGCGCGTTGCTTGTTCAGGTGCTGGAACAGTTCCAGCCGGTTTTTAAACTGCCCCTTGCCCAAGCCCTGCGGCAGCGAGAGGTTGGGCGCTTGGAATTTCAGTTTCTTGTCCTCCAGCTTGCCTTTCGCGTGGTGAAACAAATACTCGGGATACGCGCCGTAATGCTCCGTGTGATACGGCGATGCCTCCAGAAACCACGGGTCGCGCAGGGAACCCATCTCCCCGGCGAACTGCCCCGGGATGACCCGGCCCGTGCGATGCACAATTTTGTCGGGCAACACGATTGCCGGTGGCAGGTTGTTGCGCGGCCGCATCCGGTCGCTGGTGATCGCCGCGATGGACGGGAAATCGCCGGGCTTGGGCTTGCTGCCGTTGAAGCCCGTGGGCATCGGCGTGCGCCCGGTGAGCATCACGTGATGCCCCTGCGAGTGCTCGTTGTACGGATGCGTCAGCGAGCGTACCAGCGCCCAGTCGTTGCTGCGCTTGGCCAGCCCCGGAAGGTGTTCGCAAATATGGATTCCCGGAGTTTTTGTCGGGATGGGATTAAACTCCCCACGCACCTCCTTGGGCGCGTCGGGCTTCATGTCAAAACTGTCGTGCTGCCCCAAGCCGCCGGAGAGGAAAATGTAGATGACATTCTTTGCCTTTTTAACCCGGCCATCCGTGGGCGCGGCCGCCCGCAACGGATCCAGATGGTTCATGCCCAGTCCCAGCAGCCCAATCGACCCCGCCTGCAACGCGACGCGGCGCGACATTTCCTGATGGGGCAAAAGTGAATGCTGATGATGGGTGTGCGGCGTCATGACAGTCCTTTGGATTCCGGCTGTTCCTCATTTATTCATAGCAGCCGCCGCAATTTTCGTAAAGGGCGAACTTGCTCCCCGACCGGCCGGTCAACCGCGCTTCTTGGCTCCGCTGTTGGCCCACTGGTAGGCCATGTAGTTCAGCTCCGAGATGGTGCGCATCCCCAGCTTTTTTTTTAGGTGATTGCGATGGGTCTGCACCGTGTACACGCTCATACCCAGCGCGTGCCCAATTTGATGCGTGTTAAACCCCTGCCCCAGTCGCGCCAAAACTTCCAGCTCCTTGGGCGTCAAGGCAGACAGCGTGGTTTTCCAGTCTCCACCCGGCAGGGCGCGCGATGGTTCTCCCGACCCGTTTGCGCTCGGCATCTTGAACTGGATCACCTTCTTTTGTCCCTTGGCCTTGACATTGCACTTGCGCGGCACGCAAACACCCAACAGCCCCAAGACCTCTCCCGATGGCCCCTCCAGTGGCACTGTCCGCAACCGGACGGAAAACACATTGCCAATCCTATCTTGATTGAGCAGCTCGCCTTCCCAGCCACCGCGACTGGTGCTCGAGGCGATCGTGGCGAGCAACGCGGCCGACACTCCCTTGAGGTTCATGACGTCCGCCGATTGACCCAAGACTTCGCCGGGGGCATATCCGTATAACTCCAACCAAGCCTGATTGACGTAAACCAGCCGATTCCCGGTCGGCTCCGAAATTGTCACCGTATCACTAACCAATTCGTAGCCACGAGCCAACTGTACCAAATAATCCGCCTGCGCATCTGTTCCCATCAAACTACGCATCACTCTAACACGAAAGCTCGGGCTGCGCTTTTTCGCCGTTTTTTTTCGTTTTTTGCTGGTTTTTTTCGCCATTACGCAAATTCCAGTGTTAGCTTCATCCCAAAAAAACTATCCCTTCATATACTAGTTTGCAATTGGAACCCGTTTTCTTTCAAAAAAAAAGAATTATTTTTCGCCGTGGAACTGTTAAAATCCGCTGAATCCCAACATGTTAAATATATTAGCTGGATTCAATGGTTAAAAAATCTCCGGCCCGAGCAACGCATCACTGGGCTTTACATATGCCTCGTGAGCTTTATCCTGCGGGTGATGTCTTTGCGCGTGTTCTTCTTTTTTGCCTTGGCTGGCGTGGTGACAGCGGCGCAGCCGGTGTCGTTCCGGCACGAGGTGGTTCCGCTGCTCACCCGGCAGGGCTGCAACTCGGGCACCTGCCACGGATCACCCAGCGGTAAGGGCGGGTTCGTGCTTTCGCTGCTGGCGTTCGACGTGCCGGCCGATCACTTGTCGATGACACACGACTTGGCGGGCCGGCGGGTGGATGTGTTTGACCCGGACTTGAGCCTGATCCTCCGCAAGCCGTCCAATGCCCTTTCGCATCGCGGCGGACTCAAGCTGCCCAAGAGCGGGCGGGCATACAGGATCATTCGCCGATGGATTGCCGAGGGCTGCCAAATGGATCCGGCCGACACCCCCGCCTGCACGGGCATTGAGCTGCAGCCCAAGGATGTCTCGGTACTGCGCTGGCCTCGGCCGACCGCGCAACTGCGCGTGAAAGCGAGCTTCGCCGACGGCACCACCCGCGATATTTCGCACTTGGTACAGTACACGATCTCCGACGAGGCGATCGCGGAGGTGACTCCCGACGGCCGCTTGACCGGCCGCAAGCGCGGGCAGGCGGCGGTGATGGTGCGCTACCTCGAGCACGTGGTGGCGCGCGCTTTCACCTTCGTCAAGCCGGTGCCCGGATTTAAATGGAGCAACCCTCTGGTCGCGAATTTCATTGATGAAAAAGTCCACGCCAAACTACGCGAGCTGCAGTACCTGCCCTCCGGGTTGTGCTCGGACAGCGAGTTTGTGCGGCGCGTGCACTTGGATGTCATCGGCCGGCTGCCGACCATTGATGAAACCAAGGCATTTTTGTCAGACAAAAAACCGGACAAGCGTCCGCGCCTGATCGATTCTTTGCTGGAGCGGCCGGAGTTCGCGCCGTTCTGGGCGCAGAAATGGGGCGACCTACTGCGGCTCACTCCCAGCGCGGTGACGGCGGGCGGCGTTCACAAGCTCAACCGCTGGCTGGTGCATTCGTTACGCGACAACAAGCCATACGACGCTTTCGCGCGTGAGTTGCTGACCGCCTCCGGCAGTACCTACGCGAACCCGCCGGCGAATTATTACCGCACCGCCGCCGACATGAACGACGCGCTGGAGACGACCACACAGATTTTCCTCGGCAGTCGGCTGGCCTGCGCCAAATGCCACAACCACCCCTTCGAGCGCTGGACGCAGGATGACTATTACGGACTGGGAGCGGTGTTCCAGCGGGTGCAACGCCAGGCAGGCGCGCGGCCGGGCGAGATGTTCATTACCATGGCGCGCAGTGGCGAGGTGAGACATCCGCGCACCGGCCGAGTGATGAAACCATGGCTGCCGGGCGAGGGCGTGATGGACGTGCCACCGGGAGATGATCCGCGCCGGGTGTTCGCCAAGTGGCTGACGCAGCGGGACAACCCGTGGTTCGCCAAGGTGGAGGCCAATCGGCTGTGGGCAGCGGTGATGGGCCGCGGGCTGGTGGAACCAATCGACGATTTTCGCGATTCCAACCCGCCGGTAAACTCACCCCTGCTCGAGGCGCTGGGGGCGGAATTTGCCAAGAGCGGCTTTAACCGGCGCCACCTGCTGCGACTGATTTTAAACAGCAACACCTATCAGTCCTCGTCGCAGCCCAATGCTTTTAACGCGGACGACGAGCTGCTCTTTTCACATTACCGGCCGCACCTGCTTACGGCGGAGCAACTACTTGACAGCGTCTGCCAAGTTACCGGCGTGCCGGAGAACTTCGCCGGGCTGCCGCCGGGCACGCGCGCCACGGCACTGCCCACGCCGCAACTGAACAATGCCTTCCTGAAAGTTTTTGGCCAGCCAACCCGCTCAAGCGCCTGCGCCTGCGAACGCCCACAGGAACCAAGGCTGGGCCAGGCGCTGGAACTTTTAAACGGAAAATTCCTCCATGGCCGACTGGAGCATCCGGCCAACCGAATTCAAAAAATGGCGGCGGAAGGGAAAAGCGATGATGAAATTATCACCAAACTATACTTGTCGGCCTTGGCCCGGGCGCCGTCCACCGGGGAGCTGGCGGCCGCGCGCAAGCACCTCTCGGGCGCATCCAGCCGCAAATCGGCGGTGGCGGATTTGTGCTGGATTGTGCTGAACCTCAACGAGTTCCTGTTCCAACACTGATGCGTTTTTTAATGATGATATTGGCGGCGGCGTGGGCGGTTGGCTGCACAACGGCGAAGCCCGAGGCGGTCAGTTTCCGGGCCGACATCGCGCCCTTGCTGCGGGCCAAGTGCCAAGCGTGCCACGGTGAGCGCAAGGCGGAGGGGGATTTCCGGGTGGACAGTTTCACGGAGCTGATGCGCACGGTGGCGGATGAACCAGCACGGGTGCTGGCGGGCCAACCGGAGGCGAGCCTGTTGCTGGAACTGCTGGTGACAGAGGATGCGGACGAGCAAATGCCGCAGAAGTCGGAGCCGTTGGAGGCCAATGAGGTGGCGTTGTTCAGAAAATGGATTGCGGAGGGGGCGAAGTTTGATGGCGCAGACCCGGCACTGTCGCTGGCACAAGTCATCCCGGCGCGCGAACATGCGGCGGCCCCGGTTAAATATCCTCGCGCGCTGCCGGTGACGGCGCTGGCTTTTTCGCCGGATGGAACTGAACTGGCGGTGAGCGGCTTGCGGGAGGTGACGGTGTGGAACCCGGCCACGGGCCAGTTGCTCCGGCGCATCCCGGGCATGGCGCAGCGAACCTACGCGCTGGCGTGGAGTCCGAATGGCGGCACGCTGGCGGCTGGCGGAGGCATCCCCGGCGAGCTGGGCGAGGTGCGGGTGTTTAACGCGGCAACAGGGAATTTAAAAGCAGTGGCGCACAAGGCGGGGGACGTGGTGCTGGATGTGCAGTACGACGCCAACGGCACGCAGTTGGCGGTGGCGGACGCGGACAATCTAATCACGGTTTATCACGCGGACGATTTTTCCACGCGCCTGCGCATCGACAACCACTCGGGCTGGGTGATGGCGCTGGCGTTCAGCCCGGATCTCCGGTTCCTGGCATCGGCAAGCCGCGACCGGTCGGCGAAGATTTTTGAGATTAAAACTGGCGAGCCAATCAGCACTTACGGCGGGCACGGGGCGCCGGTGCTGGGGGTGGCTTTTCGCGCGGACGGCAAACAGATGTTCAGCTCGGGGCGGGGTGGCAAAATCCACGTTTGGAAATCCGGGCTGGCGGACATCGACGGCAAACGGTTTGGGGCGGAGAAGGTGGCGGAGATCTCCGGGTTGGGGCGCGAAGTGTACAAGTTGGTGCTCCACGGAAACTTGGTTTTCAGTGTGTCTGCGGACGGCAAGGCTCGGGTTCATCAGGCCACGGATCGGCGGTTGGTGCGGGAGTTTTCCGTGGCTGACGGCAGTGACTGGCTGCAGTCGCTGGCATTTCACGCGCCCAGCGAACGACTGGCCACGGGAGTGCACGATGGCACGGTGCGTGTCTGGGACACTAAAACCGGGAAGTTGTTAAAGTCCTTCACGGCCACGCCGCGCTGAGGTGGTTTTTTACTCGGCCTTTTTCTCATCATCCAGCGTCTGCTGGCGCGCCTCATATTCCAGCGTGTCAGGAGCCGCGGGTAATGGCGGCAGACCGCCCGGCGGTGTTGGCAGGGGCGGGGCACCACTTGGGCTTGGGGGCTGAGGCAATGCCGGGGCTACGCCGGGTGGTTTGGGCAACGGGGGGGCGGGTGAGGCTGCCGCGATTGGCGCGGGAACATCGGGAAGTGGAGGCGCGCTGCTTGGTGGCTCGGGCAACGGGGGTAAGGGGCTGCCGCCGGGGGGCTTGGGCATCGGAGGCTTTTTAGCTTCCTCTTCCTCGCGCAGCATCGTGGCGCGCTGATCGGCCGCGCGTTGGAGTCGCGCTTCCATTATTTTTTTCTCCGCCTCAAAAAAATCGCCGGTGGGCAGTGGCGGCAATGGGTCATCAGATTTGGCAGGCGGCTTGGGTAAATCCGGTAAACCTCCGGGTGGCTTGGGCAGTCCGGGGGGTTTGGGCAGGTCTGGCGCGCTCCCGGGAGGTTTTGGCAGATTGGGGAGCTTTGGCAAATCGGGTGTACCGCCACCGCTGGGCGGCTTGGGCAGGCTCGGTGGTGGAGGCAGATCCGGCGCACTGCCCGCGGGCATTGGAAAATCCGGCAACCCTCCTGGAGGTTTCGGCAAGCCCGGTGCCTTGGGCAAACTGGGAGGTTTCGGCAAACTGGGAGGCTCGAACAGATCCGGTTTGGCCAAGTCTGGCTTGGGCAGGTCGGGCAGCTTGGGCGAGTCGCTTGGCGGAGTTGATGAAAGCGTTGGCACGGGCAACTCCGGTAAATCCGATTTGGCTTCGCCGAGCTTGGGCAATGGCGGCAACACTGGGTCATCGCCATCGTCGTCATCCAAGAGCTTTACCTTAAAAGGCTTGAGTGGCGGGGCGGGTGCCTCGGGCGGCGGGGCGGGTGCAGCACTGCCGTCACCATCAGCCTTGTTCTCGAGGGGCTTGAGCGATGGAATCGGTGGCATCGGCGGCTTGTTGGACGGCGTGGATTTCTTGGGACCACCGGGACGAGGCACGCTGGGCTCGACCTCGGGCTCAGCTGACTTGATCTCCTTGGCCACTTCAATCTTGGCCTCGGCGATCTTCTCGGCCTCCTCCTCAGCCTTTAAAACATCAACCTCGCGCTCCTCGATTTCCGCCTGCTGCTTGCGGCGCGCCTCCTCGGCTGCCATGCGTTTGCGGATACGATCCTTCTCGCGCACCTCGTCAAGGTCTTCCTCGAGCACCTTGGAATCATGTTCAAATCGATCTATCGCCGTCTTGCGCGAGGACACTGCCTTTTCATGGCGCGCCGATTCCTTAGCTTGGTTGAGGTTGCGTTCGCGTTCCTCCTGTTCTTGTTTATCACGAAAAGCAGTGTAATCCTCAATCAGTTTCTCCTCTTCGGATCCGAGGCGGTTGTTGACATTCTTCGCTTGGGCCAGCGTGTCCTCGTGCACTTTCACTTGCTCCTGATAACGCCGCTCGTCCTGTTCATGCCGCTGCTCAAGTGCCTTGCGTTCCTCTTCAAATTGCTTGCGGCGCGCTTCCTCCTTGGCATGAATCCCGGTCAAATTCTCTTCCAACAGCTTGGACTTGTCATCCACATCCAGCCGCTCAACTTCCTTGGTGCGGATCTGATTGTTGTATCTCCCTTCCTCACGCACCTTGTTCTCCGCGCGCGCCTTGCCCTCCGCATCGTCCTTTTCCTGACGGGTCAGCTCGGACTTTTCCAAATCGGAAATTTCCATGTTCAGCCGCTGCAACTCCGCGCGCGCCTTGGCCAGCGCCTGCTCGGTAGTTTGGATTTCCTCTTTGCGCCGCATCTCCAAACTCGCCATCGCCTCCTCGGCCTCACGCCACTTGGACTCGGCCTGCGTCTCCGCCGCCACGCGCGACTGCTTCCGCTCCAGCAAAGCATCGAGCTGCGCCTTTAAAGCCGGGTAATCAACCAGCACCTCATCTACCTTTTCATGATCCTCAGGCTTCACCTTGGAAAGCTCTTCGATCGAAAGCTGCCCATCGTCGTCCGTATCATATTTCTCGACCAACTCCTCCATGGCCTCCTGACGCGACCCGGATTCCTCCGCGAGCATCGGCATCGGGGGCATTATAATAGGAGACTCGCCAACCTCATCACCGCCCGGCAAAGGCGGCAACGCCGGCCCGCCCAGCGGAGCCTCTTCCAGCGGGGCTTCCGGCACGGGAATCCCCATCGGCGCGACGGGGGCCTCGGGCATCATCGGCGCAGCAGGTGCCCCGGGCAAAGCCGGATCGGCCAGCGGTGCCTCCAACGGCTGGGCCGGGATGGCCTCCGGCACTACCGCCTGCAAAATGATCGCCTGTTGACAAGCCGCATGCGGACAATTCGTCTGCTGCCCCGCCATATCCGGGGGGAACTCCACGTTGTTGCCGCATTGCGGACACAACATTGATGCCATGGCTCCCTGTTCGCTCATCGTAATGTCAATTTATTCTGTGAAAACGGTTGGCTACCCGGCTGCAACAGGCTCCCTCTGAATCCGGGCCGGTGGTTCAGGCGTTTAAGTAGCTCGACTCCGCCAAAATGTCGACCCTTTTCCAGTCTTGTCAAATCACACCCACCCGCTACCATCGGCGCGATCACTTGACATGAAAACACTTATCCAAACCATTTCACTCGCCGCGTTCGCCACACTGACCGCTGCCTGCGCCGGCCTCGGCACAGCTGACTCCGGGAAATCCATCGTCTGCATCTCCGCCGGCCCCGACAAAAAACTCGTGCTGTACGATTTTGATGGCAAGACCGGAGCGTTGACCAAGAAAAACGAAATCGATCTTCCCGGCGCGCCCGGCCCCCAGTGCCTCAGCCCCGACGGCAACCGCCTCTACGTCGCCGTGCGCAGCAGCAACGGCGTCGCCACCTTCGAGATCGACCACGGCAACGGTTCCCTTAAACACACCGCCACCACAGACATCGGCGCCAATGCCGCCTATATTGCCACCGACCGCACCGGCAAGACCCTCCTCTGGGCCGACTACGGCGGCGGCCAAATCGGCAGCCATCGCATAGGCGAAAATGGCGCGGTGATCAAGGGCGCGGTCAGCCAACTCGAAACCCACCGCTGCGCCCACGCCATCCTGGCCGACGCTGCCAACCAGTTCGTTCTCGTTCCCCACACCTGCGCGAACGCCGTCTATCAGTTTAAATTCGACGCCACCACCGGCAAACTCACCCCCAACAACCCCGCCCTCGTCCACCCCGCCGAGGGACTGGAACCGCGCCACCTCGCCTTCCATCCCACCCTCCCCGTCATCTACTTCGACGACGAGAAAGCCGACAGCGTCACCGCCTACAACTACGACATGAACACTGGCACCGTAAAACCCTTCCAGACCACTTCCACCCTGCCCTCCGACTTTGACGGCACGAAAAACAGCTGCGCCGACATCGAGATCACCGCCGACGGAAAATTCGTCTATGCCTCCAACCGAGGCCACAACTCAGTCGCCGGATTTAAAGTCAACCCCGCCAACGGCAGCCTCACCACCATCGGCCAGTTTAAAACCGGCGACACCCCCCGCTCCTTCAACCTCTCCCCCGACAACCGCTGGCTCATCGCCGCCGGACAAAAATCCCACGACCTGCACATCTACCAACGCGACCCCGACACCGGCAAACTCACCCGGCAAACCACCGTGACCCCCACCGGCAAAGGCCCGTCCTGGGTGCAGTTCATCCCGCTAAAGTAGCACCATCAGACATCACGAAAGAGACGGCTCCCAAGCCGTCTTTTTTGGGCACCAACGATGTGAATAACTCCCAACGTGCCCGGCACGCCATGTGCTATGAATAAGAAGGAACACGGAGGTTCGTTCCAGAAAAACCGCACTGATGCTCAAAAACGCACGATAATGATGTACATTGGCCCAAACTCGCGAAATTCAATCCCAGACGATGACCCCACTCTTGACCACCTCATCAACGCCCTGCGTGGTGAAATGCTCCAGTACTCCGGATTGCTCGTGATGCTGCGGGAACAGGAAAAACACATCCTCAAGCACCACCCCGCCGACCTCGTGGCCAGCACCGGACAGATGAGCGCACAACTCAACAAGGTCGCCACCGCGCGCGACGAACGCGAAAGCCGTATGAACGAATACATCACCGAGCTGGATCACGCCGTGAACTCCCGCCAGCTCACCAGCTCTTCACTGGGCATCCGCCGCAAATTTCTCGCCAGCCTCATCGAGCAGATCAATCACCTGCTCCGCGAGATCCAGGAACATCTCCAGCGCAACCATGATCTTTTAAAGAACTCCCTCGCCCCCATGCAGCACATCCTTGACCGCATCGTGTGGAATTGAGGA
>Ga0114993_10006321_pt1 | contig 11198 bp, 9 predicted proteins | sample ArcticOcean_MG_C_FD_87042 | JGI IMG/M metagenome (GOLD analysis project Ga0114993, IMG submission 87042) | Marine microbial communities from western Arctic Ocean - ArcticOcean_MG_CB2_150 | ecosystem: Environmental > Aquatic > Marine > Oceanic | place: Arctic Ocean: Canada Basin | collected...
GGCACTTCCCCTCAATCATCCGTGTTCACCGATGCCCTGTTGCGCGCAGCCAATCCAAGACGTTTACGGACAAATAGCCCCCGGTATGGACGTATTCGAACACCGCCCGAAAAATGACGGTCTGGGCGAACCCTGGTAACCGAAAAACTTCCCTTCCGTCGGCCAAGCGAAATTCCACAGTGGGCGTGCCGACCACATGATGACGGGCATAGGTGTCGGCTTGGGTCCGGGTTTCGCCATCGAAATCTGTGATGGGCAGGGATCCATGGCGATCCAATCGCACCACATAGAACCGCTGGTTAATGTAATCCCTGACATCCGCCTCGCGCAGGGCCGTCAGGTGCATCTTGGTGCAGTACTGGCACCCCGCTGCTTCCCAGAACACTGCAAGGATCTTGCCTTCCGCCGAGGCCGCCGCCAAATCCCGCCGCAAATCGCCTAGGGTTGGCCGGAACCAATCTTGTATCCACAAACCGTCAGGGCCAACCGTTGGTTCGGCCAGACGCTCTGAAGCAGCCACGGGCAGGACCGCGAGCAAAAGCAGACCAAGGGCGAGAAAAACAATCCCCGCCCTTGGCACAGCGTGACGCCTGCCTAAGCGATTGCGCCCAGAGGTGCCTCTTTCAAAAAGGATGCGTCCATGCCCCACCATTCCTGGGCCACCGTAGCGTACAGACTGCGAAAATGCAGCCGGTGCTGGAGATTGTCGCGATTTACCAGGTCATCCAAAGGTGGTTGTTCGCCATACAGGCCACCTTTGACCCGACCGCCCATCAAAAAATGCGGGGCCGAAGTGCCGTGGTCGGTGCCGCCTGAGCCATTTTCCTTTGGTCGCCGACCAAACTCTGCATAGGTCATCACCAGCACATCGTCCCACATGCCGTGGCCCCGCATGGAATCGGCGAAGGCACTGAGGCCACTCGCCAACTCCGCGTGCAGGAGCGGTTGCTCGTCCACTTGGGCGGCGTGAGTATCGAATCCGCCCAAGGTCACCTTGATGACCGGCACTTGAACACCGCCAGCGATCATTTTCGCAGCCAATTCCATTTGCAGGCCGAATTTGCCTTCGGGAAAGCTGGCCTTGGCATCCACATTTTCCACACCCTTGGCCAAGATGGCGGCAGCACCGGATTTGAAATCCTGCTGGACCCCCAAAACGTGGGCCAAGGGGTTGGGATCCACCGCCATACCCGGCGCCGGGGCGATGGTTGGCAACAAGGCCGCAGCATCCAACTGACCAATATTCTTTAGCACCATGACCCGGCGTCCAGGGGCTTCCAGGGGGCCAAACACACCCCGGCCCAATACCATTCCATCGGCGGCAAATTCCGCCGGCGGGGCTTCGACTTCGTCATACAATTGGCCGATCCAGCCACGTTGGGAGAACTCTGAGCTATCGGTGGCGGTGTCCCAAATTTGAATACCGCGGAAATGCGACAGATTGGGATCTGGATACCCGACCCCAAGGGCCACCGCCAACTGGCCCTGATCCCACAAGGCCATCAAGGGCGCTAACTCCTTTGCCAGACCAAGACGTTCGTCCAGCTGCAACACCGTTTCTTTGGGCACAGCAATGTTCGGACGCAGGCTGTAATAAGTGGAGTCGGTATACGGAACCACGGTGTTCAAGCCATCGTTTCCACCCTTCAGCTCCACCAGTACAACGGCGCGGTCCCACCGGGCTGCGGCTTGGGCAGGCCCCATGAAGGGCACTGTAACCAAGGGTGCCAGCGCGGCTGAGGTCAAAAATTCTCTTCGGTTCATCTTCATGATGATGTCCTACTTCAATTGGAATACGGGATCGAGCATCAACTCGCCGACCGGGTTTTTCGCCCCGGTGGTCCCGGGGGATGCGGCGCGCGGGATGGGCAGCATTAGCTCCGCCATCAGCGCCGGAGGCATGGCCATAAACGCAGCCGCTTCCTCCGACTTCAATCCTTCGCCAAAAATCCGGCGCGATGCCCGAGACATTCGACCCCCCCCACGAACGGGTGCAGTCACTTGGTCAATGGCATTAGAAATCGAGCGCAGCCATTCGTAGCGGGCAGGAAGCGCTGCGGTATTGATCCAATCGACACCGCCCGGCCAGCCCTTGACGTCGGGGGGGTCGAACAACTCTTGGCCCAGATTTCGCCCCTGGGCCAACAAGACCGACGGGTCCGGCGGGATGAAGCCAACCAATCGCAGTGTTCCCACCACCAAATCCGTGGGGGATTTAACCAGCGTGCCTTGGGTGGCAGGGTCGCGGAAGGTATCGCTTAGGAACATTGCCCGCATCAGCGGCTTTAGTTCATAGCCGCTGTCCCGGAACAGAGTGGCAAGCCGAGCTATTTCCGCCGAATTCGGCGTTGCCGACACAAAATTGAGCCACACTTTTTCGGTGATGTACTCAGCCACTCGGGGCTGTTCAAGCAAAATATCGATAATGTCGTCGCCATCGAAATTTCCGCGGCGGCCAAAGAATAACTTTTGGCCTTTGTCATGAGCGCGCGCTTTCAAAACCAACTGGCGATCGGCGTCGAACCTCCACCCGGTGAACGCCCGGGCGGCCTCGCGGATATCGTCCTCTGTATAGCCCTGGCCCTCGCCCAAGGTGAACAACTCCATCAATTCCCGGGCAAAGTTCTCGTTGGGCGCGCCGGCTTTGCTGTTGACCGTGTCCAGGTACACCATCATTGCCGGATCGAACGTCACCGCCCGCAGCATGTCTCCGAAGTTCCCTAACGCGTGGGTACGCAGCGTGGCGTTTTGCAGAAATAGCAAATTCGGGGTCTTCACCTTTTTCAGCGATGACGTGAAATGGTTGTGCCAGAACAGCGTCATCGATTCGGTGAAGGGCGAGGTGGTGTTCAGCATTTCGCCATACCACCAGCCCTTTAGATCTCGGCTGTTCGCGCCTTGAAGCCTTTGGAATGCCATTTTTTCTTCGTCGGTCATGTTGGCGGTGCGCCGCGCTGGCGGCACCGATATCCAATCCGGCGGCGCCATAACCGCCTTCCCGGTAAAGCCGCCCAGTAGCCTGTCCACGGCTTGGTCATAGGTAAGACCAGCCAAGACATTCATCTCCGTCTGGGTTGGCGTTCCCAAACCAGTGCGGGCGGCAAGGTGGTGAATTTCGTCAGTCGTTGGAATTGCCATCGTCCTGCTCCTTTTTCCACTGGAGCAAATCAAACACGTTTGCTCCTGCATCGCTGTGACTAAACGTGCAAATTCTCCGGTTCCGTCGCTGGGCGGCCACTGAACCAGCCAAACTGTTCACCCGTCACAGGCCCGTGGTCAAGGCCGGATCGCGAAATGGGCAGTGGCACGAAGGTTGCGATGTCTGAGCTAACAATCAACGAAATTGATGCAAATGGGAGGATTGCCGATAGAACTGACTGCGAATCCGTTTCAAATCTGGAATCGTCTTTACCTATCCCTGGAATGGCACACATTTCACTTAAAAATTTCGGCACAGATCGCCGCCAACGGCGGATTAATGATCAACGTGGCGGACACCGGCATTGGAATGAGCCCAAGCGATATCCCCAAGGCCCTTGAGAAATTCGGGCAAATCGATAGTGCCCTGGACCGCCGATACGAAAGCACGGGCCTAGGTCTGCCGTTGGCAAAGGCCCAGACCGAGCTGCACTGTGGGACCCTAAAAATCATCAGCAAATTGAAATCCGGCACCACTGTTCAAATTAGGTTTCCACCGCACCGCAGCCTGGCCCCAGCGAACGTCTAAAGTCGCAATCCGTGGCCCAAGCGGCCAATGGGATGCTAAAACTCAGGCGCAGAACCCCAAAATAAGTTCACATCAAACAATCATGGCAGATGACCAAGCCCCCGCCGCAATCCGTTTGGCGGACTATCAACCACCAGATTTTTCCGTCAAATCTGTGGCGTTGGATTTTGATCTGGATGATCCAGTTACCCGGGTGCGCACGCGATTGGAAGTGCAGTGCGAAGGGGGCGGTGATAAAAACGCGCCACTGGTGTTGCTGGGGGACGGTCCTGAACTTTTGACCATCGCCCTTGATGGGATCACCCTGGACCCAGGCGAATACTCGGCGGACGAAAAAAATCTGACCGTTTTTTCAGTGCCAGATGCTTTTACCCTGGAATACGAAGTCGATATTCGGCCGGGAGAAAATACGCAGCTTTCGGGGCTTTACACGTCCAAAGGTGCCTATTGCACCCAGTGCGAGGCCGAAGGCTTCCGCCGCATCACGTATTTTCCTGACCGACCCGATGTGATGACCACGTTCACCGTCACTGTTCGCGCAGATAAGGCAACGTGCCCTGTGCTGCTATCGAACGGCAATCTGGTGGAAGAAAAAGACCTGCCCGGCGGCCGCCATGTAGCAGTGTGGTCCGACCCGTTCCCCAAGCCATCTTATTTGTTCGCCCTGGTGGCCGGGGACTTGGTCAGCGTCGAAGACACCTTCACCACCATGTCTGGGCGCGAGGTGTGCCTGCGGATTTTCGTTGAGCACGGAAACGAAGATCGCTGCGATTACGCCATGGATGTACTGAAACGGTCCATGAAATGGGACGAAGACCGCTTTGGTCGGGAATACGACCTGGACCTTTTCAACATTGTCGCGGTCAGCGATTTCAACATGGGGGCAATGGAGAACAAAAGCCTCAACATTTTTAATGCTAAATACGTTCTGGCCGATCCCGAATTGGCCACCGATACCGACTATGCCGGGATCGAAACCGTGGTGGCTCACGAATATTTCCACAATTGGACCGGCAACCGGGTCACCTGCCGGGATTGGTTCCAACTCAGCCTGAAAGAAGGCTTGACCGTATTCCGCGACCAAGAGTTTTCCGCTGATATGCGGTCGGCCTCTGTGACCCGAATCGGCAACGTGCGCGGACTTCGGGCAGCGCAATTTCCCGAAGATGCCGGTCCCCTAGCCCACTCGGTGCGACCGGCGGCGTACATACAGATCAACAATTTCTACACCGCCACGGTCTATCAAAAAGGCGCCGAGGTCATTCGCATGATGCACACATTGCTGGGCCGCGACGGGTTTCGCGCTGGCATGGATTTGTATTTCGAACGCCACGACGGCCAAGCAGTGACCTGCGACGACTTTGTTGCGGCCATGGAAGACGCTACCGATACCGATCTGACGCATTTCAAATTGTGGTACAGCCAGGCCGGAACGCCCAAGCTGACCGCGTCCACGTCCTATGACCCGGACACCCAGATTTATGACCTGACACTTTCACAGACGATCCCCGACACTCCGGACAAGTCTGGGACCGCCCCCATGCACATTCCCGTGGCCATGGGTCTGGTGGACCCTGAAAGCGGCGACGTGCCCCTGGTGTTGGAGGGCGAAACCGCTGCGAACGCACCGACGTCCCGGGTGTTGGAGCTGGCCCAGGCCACCCAGACCTTCCGCTTTGTTGGCGTAAAGTCCCAGCCAATTCCGTCTTTGAACCGGGGATTTTCGGCCCCTGTGACTTGGAAATCAGACCTAGACGATTCCTCCCGGGCCAATTTGATGGCGCGGGATTCTGATCCGTTCGCCCGATGGGAAGCTGGTCAGCAGTACGGGGCCAAGGTCTTGTCGGAGATGATCAGCGAAATCCAGAACGGCAACGATCCGGTGCCCGACCCCGCGATCATCGCTGCGATCGGCTCCACCCTAGGCGATGGATCCTTGGACCGGGCCACAATCGCCTTGTCCGTCCAGCTGCCGGTGGAAGGGGATCTGGCTGAACAAATGGAGGTCATCGACGTGGATGCGGTTCATGGGGCCCGGGAACACCTCCGCCGAGCCATCGCCGAAAACCTGCACGATGCCCTGTCCAAAACCTATCACGCCAACCAAAGCAACGAAGCGTACTCCCCTGACGCCCTTTCCGCAGGCAGACGATCCCTGAAGAACATTGCACTGGCCTACCTGTCCAAACTGGAGGACACCGAATCTCTGGACTTGGTGCGCAACCAATACTATGGCGCCGACAACATGACCGATATTATTGGCGCCTTAGGACTGCTGATCAATCTGGATGTTCCGGACCGCGAAAAGGCGTTGGAGAACTATTTCGACCGTTTTAGGCGGGATGGGTTGGTGGTTGAAAAGTGGCTCAGCCTTCAAGCCACGAGCACTCTGCCCGGAACCTTGGATACCGTGAAAGCGTTGATGGAGCACGAAGCCTTTTCCATCCGCAATCCCAACAAAGTCCGTGCCTTGATCGGTGCCTTCGTTATGGGCAACCCCACCGGGTTTCACGCAGCAGATGGCTCGGGCTATGAATTTTTGGGTGATCGGATTATTGAGCTGGATGCCCTGAACCCGCACATCGCGGCACGATTGATCCCACCCCTGGGCCGTTGGCAGCGCTTCGACGGTGCCCGCCAAGTCATGATGAAAGCGGAATTGACCCGCATTTTGGATGCCAAGGGGTTGTCTTCAGATACCTACGAGCTCGCGACAAAGTCTTTAGGCTGACCCCGACTTCAGGAAATTGACACGCGAGCCGATCGTGGCTGCGCTACCCAGCCGCGTGAATCTGATCGGCAGACTAAAGACCGCCAAACAACGCCGCCCTGTCGCCATTCCGCACCAAATCGATGACTCCTTGGAACACTGACTCCAGGGTGGCTTTTTGCCCAGATGAATTGGTCACGGCCACAATGGTAATCCCCAGATCGGGCAGCCGGTACATCATGGATTCGAACCCAGCGCCCGCGCCTTCGTGGCCTATCGCCGGGCCGCCATCGGTTTGGCGGCGCATCAACCCCATGCTGAAATCCAGGACTTGGTCATCGGCGCGGGTCCAACTTGGTGGCTGAAAATCGATCAACGCTTGTTGATGATCGGGGCTGAGCAACTCGCCGGTAAACAGTGCCTCGGAAAAGCCCGCCAAGTCGCCGATGGTGGTGACAATGCCGCCGGCGGCCCATGCCCAACTAGGATCGACCCCAGATAAATTCAACAGCCCATCCCTGGATTCGGGGAGTTCGGCACCGATGCCGTACCCCAAAACATTCGCTGGCAGGGTCACATAGCCGGGGACCACTCCGTCGGCACCGCCAAACCGCGTTGATGTCATTCCCAGGGGATCGAAAATACGGTCCTGCAATTCTTCGCCAAGGGTTCTGCCCGACACCGCTTCGACGGCGACACCGAGCAATGTGGCGTTAGAGCTGGAAAATTCCAGGCCCTCCCCCGGGCTAAATGTCGGTCGATAACCGCGGCCACTGACAAACGCCAGGGTTTCCGCCGGGGTCCATACCCGATCTGGATTGTATTCCGATCCAAGAAAAGCTTGTTGGAAACCAAAAGTCTCCACGTAATCGAAAACCCCAGATGTGTGGCGCAAGGCGTGACGCAGGGTAATCCTCTGAACGTTTGGAACTTCGTAAACCAAGTCCAAACCTGCCAATAGCGTCACGGTGTCATCCAGGCTAAGCAGCCCTTCGTCAGCCATCTGCATGACTGTGACCGCCATGAATGGTTGGGCCACACCAAAGGCCAAGAATTTGTCATCCGCGCCAAGCGGCGTGCCGTCTTCGATACTCGACATCCCAGCCTGGCCAATCCAAACAGCGCCGTCATCAGACTTTACGTACAGGGCGACACCTGGCAAGCCCTTGGCCACCGCATCATCCAGAACCGCCGCGAAATCTTCAGGCCCGCCGCACGCCGCGACCGCCAGCACCGCTGCAAGGGCGGGGCCCAATAGCATTTTATTGAGTTTCATGGGGCCTCTATTCTTGCTTTGGCGTCGGCGACGCGGGCTTTAACGTCAGAGACGCGGAATTAATACAATATCGGTTGCCGGTGGGTGCCGGGCCGTCATCGAATACATGGCCCAGATGCGCATCGCAATGGGAACACAATACTTCGGTTCGAGTCATACCAAGACTATGATCGGACAGCTCGGACACCGCAGCCCCATCCATGGGCCGAACAAAACTAGGCCAACCCGACCCGGAATCGAATTTGTCGGCCGAGGCAAACAAGTCCTTGCCGCAGCATACGCAGGCGTAGGTGCCTGCGATTTTTTCGCCATCATACTGGCCTGCGAAGGGTGCCTCGGTGCCGCCCTTGCGGGCCACCGCGAATTGCTCAGGAGTCAGCTGGGCGCGCCATTCGGCCTCGGACTTGATCACTTTGTCTTTGGACACCTCTTTGGACATTGGATTCTCCAGCAACGGTCGCCATCCTAGCCCGAAGCCCAGAGGAGATACATAAGCGGTTTGGGGGCACGGGCACCAAACTAGCGCGCCTGGCCCGAGGCGAAGACCGCCGCACTGTGACCACCACCCGTCACCAGGTCAAAAGCGCGTCGTCGTCCACAACGTTCCGATCCGACCACGGCGATTTCGCGACATTAAAGGCTCTGTTGTGGGGCCAGTGTAAAACCTTGGCCCGGCGATTAAAACGGGCGGATCTGGACGGCCGGCCCGGGACGCTTATTTTGAAAACATCAAATTTTAAAGTCGGAAATTAGTTCTGGACCATCCCCACACACACCCAATTGGCGGAGGTCATTTACCATGCCGTGCTGCCCAAATTGGCGGAAGCAGTGGACGAAACAACGTTCCGCCCTGATTGGCATGCGGGTGTAGGACATGTCAGTGGGCGAAGACTGCGACCCACCGACGTCATTTGACCCCAGCGCCGCGCGGCAATCCCAAGTTGAACGCACCATGGATGATGTGCGCGCCAAGCTGGGAACACGGGCGATCTCCAAAGGGTTAAACCTGCGGGCCCAGCACACCTATATGGATGCCGAACTGGAATGGTGGTCGCCGGAGACGAATGGGTCAGCGTGAATATCGCCCATAGCGACACCGACGGCGACCGCCAGCTTCACCGCGTCGGCCACCATGGGCGGCGGCCCGGCCACATAACATTTAAACCCGGTCATATCGGTGAAGTCTTCGGCAACCGCATCAGCCACATTGCCCACACGTCGGGCAGAACCGCTTGCGGGTTTGGACAACACCGGGACAAAGGTGAAATCGCTATGCGCCGCCTGCCAGTCCAAAAATAATGGCTCGGCATATAAATCATCTTCAGTGCGGGCGCCCAAGTAGAAATAGATCGGCAGCCCACCTCCCATTTTCAACGCCGCACCGATGATGGACTTTGCGGGGACCAGACCGGTCCCACCGGCGATCGCTAGAATTGGGCCAGAATGTTCAGGCCGCAAATACGCATCACCGAATGGCCCGTCTATTGTGACAGCATCCCCCAAAGCCAACGTCGATCGCAGGTGTTCGGCGACAGCGCCGGAACCACGGACGCGAATATGAAATTCTAGGTGGTTTTCGCCCGGGTGGTTGGCGATCGAATAATCACGGGGCGAAAGATCAGAAAATCCCAGGCGGACGTATTGGCCCGGGCGAAACGTGAACCCTGAGCCTGGTTCGAAAACCAGACTCAGGACACGTACATCAGACGTGGGAACAGTAATAGCAGACACCCGCGCCGAGATTGGAGCCAGAGGCGCCAACAGTATCGCGCCTCGGTTACGCAGACTGCACGGGCAAGGTTATTTCTTGCCCTTGGACTTGCGCTTTGCCTTTGGCTTGGCTTTCTTCTTAGGAGAAGCCTTCTTTTTGGCAGCAGCCTTTTTCGGCTTTGCCTTAGCCTTAGCTTTCTTCGGCTTTGCCTTAGCCTTAGCCTTCTTCGGCTTTGCCTTAGCCTTAGCCTTCTTCGGCTTCGCCTTCGCCTTAGCCTTCTTCGGCTTTGCCTTAGCCTTAGCCTTCTTCGGCTTTGCCTTAGCCTTAGCCTTCTTCGGCTTCGCCTTGGCCTTAGCCTTCTTTGGAGCAGCCTTCCTCTTAGCGGCAGCTTTTTTTGGCTTGGCCTTGGCCTTGGCCTTGGCCTTCTTCGGAGCGGCTTTCCTCTTTGCAGCTGCCTTCTTTGGCTTCGCCTTGGCTTTCGCCTTTGGCTTCACCTTGACCTTGGTTGTCGCTTTCTTTTTCTTGATGGCGGCCTTCTTGGTTCTAGCTTTAGCTTTTATCTTATTTTTCGCAGCAGCCTTCTTCGGCTTAGCCTTAGTTTTGGTTTTTTTCTTTTTGGCTGCGGCCCTCTTGGGCTTAGCTTTGGCCTTTGCCTTCATCTTAGCGGCGGCCTTCTTGGACTTGGGCTTCGCCTTGGTTTTCGGCTTCGCCTTAGCGGCCTTAATCATGGCTTTTAGGGGCTCCCAATAGGCAGCGGCCCAATAAGCGGCAACATCCTTGGCGACTTTTTTTGGAACTCCATGCTGCTCAAGAGTGAGTTTGGTCTTTCCCCCAGGCGCAGATTTCAGCGTGTAGGTAACAACCGACCATTCGCCTTTTTGCCAGTTGGCTCGGCGCCATGCCTGCACGATCGATTTGTTGGTGACGATCGCGATATTGAATCCGGAAATGTGATTGCCAAATGCGGTAAATGCCCCGCCCGGTTTGCGACTAATTTTTGCCGGCGCTTTTGTAAACGCCGCATGTGTTTTTGAATCCATCAAGGCTTCAAAAATTACTCCTGGCCGTGCCGCTAGCGTCATGGTCTTTCGGATGGAAGTCGTCATGTCGTGGCCTCCTTACAAAACGCCCGATGCGGCGCGTGCAGTGAGGGGACCATATCGGGGTTTCGCAAACTAGCAAACCTGCTATTGCACCATTTTTTTAGATGAAAAAACTTTGCGTGACGCAAACAACACGCCAAAATTTTCTATTGGAACAGTGCGAGGACGCTTCGCGGTGAACCGTTGGCGATCCCCAACGCTTGAACACCAAGTTCCTGTTTGATTTGGATCGCCTGAAAATTTACACTTCCTTCGGCCAAATCTGCATCCACCAAATTGCCGACACCTTGCTTCATGATGTCCATTAGCTTGCTCGTAAACGATGCCTGTATATCAACGCGTTTAGCCATAAAACGTAGGCTATCTAACGAGTTTACGACACTGGTGATCGCAGAATCAATATGACTATAGACTGGCTGGCACTGTTTTCTGTGGCCAAAGTGGCGGCGTGAACCAGCAAAGTTATCGGGTCCAAACTTTGGGCGGCCACCGTGACGGTGCTGCCTTGGATGGTGCTGAGCACTTGTAAATCTGTAGCGCGGGAAATGATCAAATTTTTTCCGTTGAATTCTACCGTCTCCGCAATGGTCGTCAATTAGGTCCGCAAAGAATTGAATTCGTTTTGCAACGCAGAGTAAGATTCTGAATCTAATCCTACCTGACTGGCTTGA
>Ga0114993_10006324_pt1 | contig 11184 bp, 11 predicted proteins | sample ArcticOcean_MG_C_FD_87042 | JGI IMG/M metagenome (GOLD analysis project Ga0114993, IMG submission 87042) | Marine microbial communities from western Arctic Ocean - ArcticOcean_MG_CB2_150 | ecosystem: Environmental > Aquatic > Marine > Oceanic | place: Arctic Ocean: Canada Basin | collected...
CAGGTCGGAACGAGATTCCGTTTGAGGTGTCGGCGATGATCGGGTGTGTCGGAATCTTGTTCAGCGGTCGGTGGAGCTTCACGACCTGGTGACGAACCCACGAGAGCGGCAACGGGGCTCCTACCGAGTGCAGAAACTCCGGGATCCACGGACCTGCAGTGAGTACGACCGCCCCTACGGTGATGCGTCCCTGATCGGTCTCGACTCCGACCGCACGGCCGCCGTCCACGACGATCCCCGTCACGTTGACGCCGAGGCGGACTTCGGCTCCGGCCTCACGGGCGCTCAGTGCGAAACCGTTTGTGACGGCTGAGCTGTCTGCATATCCCGAATCAGGTTCGTAGGCGACCGCTGCAACGCCTTCAAAATTCATCTCCGGCCACCGCACCGCAGCCTCTTCCGGCGTCATGGCCCGGGAATTGACGCCATGTTCATTTTGAAGCGCAACGTTGGTCCGAAGCGCTTCTTCCTGCCCGGGTATAACAAGGAACACGTATCCGGTGTTTACGAACCCCCCAGGATGCCCGGTTTCCGACTCGAAATCGGCGATTACGTTCCGGCTTTCCTCCGCCATACGGGTAGTGATGGCGTTGGAGTAGTGATTCCGCAGAATCGTCATCGATCGACCTGTAGACCCGGCGGCGAGCGTGTCCCGCTCAAGCAGCAGCGTGTTCGTAACGCCCATCTTCGCGAGATAGTGCAGCGTGGCGCAGCCCATCACGCCACCACCGATCACAATCACGTCGTACTTGTTAATCACTCTGCGTTTCACCACCCTCTATTTTGATCAAACGGTTCAGCCAGTCGGTGTCAACGTGGTTCAGCAACACTCCGATAGATCGGATGAAATCTGGCTCGTCCTTCCTTCTTGCTGTTTTGAGAAAATCTGTGATCTCGGTCCTCATGTCGTCCAGTTGAACGGTTTCCTCGTCAATCGGGAACCATATTCCCGCGTCTGGTTTCGGATGCACGGCTCGTATTGCTGAATCTAGGGCGAGTGCGAATGAGACCTTGAACGGATGGCTCATGGACTGGTCATTGAACGCGGCATATAACATGACGATGTCGGGATTGGCGTTGATTTGGTCCCGTGATGAAAGGGGGTTGGAAATCCACGACTTGATGAGAGCGCGAGTTATCGAGGCTTTGACTTCGCGATGAGCGGACACGTCCCATTTGGCATCGAATTGCCTAGGCCATGAGATAAATCCCGTGCCATCGAATAACCGAGCGGCGTTTCTTTCAAGTGCACTTGCTGCTTCACGCGACACGTAATCAAGATCATGCTCTAACGTGAACTCGACAATTCGAATTGCAGATGGCGGTGTCACATCGTCATCCGGCCAAAGATCCGTCAGCAAAGAGACTGCCAACTCGACTTGTCCGATCGTGCAGAGTGCCACCAAAGCTCCACCACGTTGCTCTTTTCAATACTTATGGTCGAGATACTCCAAAGCCTTCAGTGATATCTCCGCACGTAGTCGCGTTGACTCCCGCTCTTGATTGATCAAACTCCGCTCTTGGAAGGACAAGCGCAGCAGTACCCCGATTAGTGTGATCGAGCCTGTGAACACGATCCCCAAAAGAGCGAACAGGGCTACGAGAGCTTCGCCCCGTTGATCAAGGCGAGGACGATCTAGCAACTGCCAATGGTCCAGTAAAAGAAGGACCACGACCAGAACCGCGACAAAAAAGCCGACAGTAATAGCGGTCCAAAGTCGATAGTCAGGGCGATTTGCCAATGCTCACTCCTGTATTCCCACTAGTTCATCACCGCCCCGCCGTTGACGTTCAGCGCCTGCCCTGTGATCTCTGACGCGTCGTCTGAGGCCAGGAATGCGACCGCTTTTCCGATGTCCCGGGGTGTCTGTTCTCGGCCCATCGGCATTCGTTCTTTGATGCTCAGATCGAAAATCTCCCGGGACGTGAGTTCAGCAAGTTCCGGGTTGTTGGCCTTCTGGTTCTCGGCGATCGTCTCCCACATCGGCGTCCAGAGCACTCCCGGACATACCGCGTTGACGGTGATGTTGTGAGGAGCGAGTTCGATCGCCAACAGGTGTGTCCACTGGATCACCGCAGCCTTGGACACCGTATAAGGTGATTGCACGCTGCCGAGCGCGATCCTGGCGCCGCGGGGCTTGCGGCCTCCGTGCGAAGCGATGTTGACGACCCGTCCTGCCTTTCGGTCGCGCATGTGTGGAGTGACCGAGTTGGTCGTGTGGACAAAGCCCTTGACGTTCACGCCGAACGTGGCGTCCCAGTCGGCCTCCGTGTGCGCCGTGCGATCTTGATAGCCCGGCGCCCCGATCACCCCTGCGTTACAGACCAGGATGTCGATACGTCCGAACTCCTGGAGCACCGCAGCAGCAAGAGCGTCCATCGAGTCCTGGGATGTCGTGTCGCCCTGGAACGCGGCCGCCTTTACGCCACCTGCGTTAATTGCTTCCGAGGCGGTACCGGCGGCGTCCCCATCAAGATCCGATATGGCGATTACAGCGCCGCGTTCAGACAATACTTCGGCGATACCGAACCCTATCCCTTGGCCGGCGCCGGTAATCAGGGTGATTGCGCCATCGAGATTCGTAGCGTCGGTCATGATGCTCTCCAGAAACGGCGAACCGCTGGATTCGCCCGGTGTGTCGTGATGCCGGGAATGTAGGCAGCGATGAACCCGGTGTCAACGCTGAGCTTGTTGAGAAATGCTTTTAGTTAGACGCCAAGTAGAGTGCGCCGCATGGATATCAAAGGTAGATTCATGCTTTGGTGGAACATCCTCGCCCGGCCCGCTTGGTGGTGGTTCGTGGTAGTGCTATTCGGAATTATTTCCGTAGCCACTTGGGGCAGAGATGAATTTCTCGATGTCGAGACACAGGATGATTACAACCTTCGAGCAATATTGGCGGACTGGACGTGGGAATGGTGGGCGCTTATCGCTCTTGGGCTGGCATTAGTCATCTCTCTCGAAAGTGCATATCGTCATGTGCGGAGTACAAGTGTTGATCGAGATAGCAAGGTTTCTGTAACCGCCAAACTTTCAAATCTGTCAACGAACTGTCCTCATCCCGGCCCTGACAAAGTCAGTCTTCGCGCAAGCGTGATTTGGGAAGTATGGTCCCTAGAGGATGTTTCGGTTGATCGCTTAGCCCTGAACATAATCTACGACTACGGCAGGCGCTGGTGGCGATTTTGGGAATCGGGAAAAGTGCCGATGGAGGGCATTCCACCTAACGGGGAAACCACCACCTATCGAATGCGGTACGGGGCATCTGATCGTCAGCCGAACGTAGGCCACGCAGACTTTGACGATGTTGCTGACAGAGACGCGAGCGCAGAACCCCATTGGCTGCTCGAACTCGTGCTCATCACTGGCTTACCGAGAGCCACCCATCGCATTCCGGTTTTCATTGACTGGGATGAAATACATAGCAGAGGGACAAATCCTCCACTATGAACCCCTTTACGCAGCCATCCGCTACCTCACGCGGCCACCGCATGACTCGGACTCTCAGGCATCGACAACGCCCGCGCCTGCGGCACGATAAGCGGGACAATGCAATGAACCGTGAACCTACGCAGGCCGCGGACCGCGATGTTGTCCAACCGAAGCTGAATGTCTGTTCCGCCCGAAAAATACACACCTGGCCCTGAATTTACAGGCCATGTATGGCCTAAACTTATCGTTCGGCCTGGCAGCCAGCGGGGCCGTCACCCTTTATTCGCGCCCAAACATCGTTACTCACTACCTAGTGGCGCGCCCGGGAAAAAGATGTCACCGATCTCTCGAACTATCGAAAATACCGATCTAGAAACAATCGTCGGTCTCGCCAAGCGGCGCGGATTCGTCTTCCAGGCCTCGGAAATCTACGGCGGACTTGGCAGCACCTGGGACTACGGCCCGCTGGGCGTGGAGTTGAAGCGCAACGTCAAGGACATGTGGTGGAAGTCTATGGTCCGCGACAGGGACGACATCGTCGGGTTGGACTCGGCGATCCTCCAGAGTCCCGAAGTGTGGATGGCGAGCGGCCACGTGGAGAACTTCTCCGATCCGCTCGTGGAATGCGGCGGCTGCCATCGCAGGTTCCGTGCGGACCACGTCGGCGAAAAATGCCCGCACTGTGGCGAGTCCAAGTTCTCCGAGCCGCGCCAGTTCAACCTGCTGTTCAAGACATTCATGGGTCCGGTAGAGGACGAGGCTGCGGTCGTGTACCTGCGCCCGGAGACGGCACAGGGCATCTTCATCAACTTCGACAACGTCCAGACCACCACTCGCAAACGCATCCCGTTTGGTATCGCCCAGATCGGCAAATCGTTCCGGAATGAGGTCACGCCCGGTAACTTCATCTTCCGAACGCGTGAGTTTGAGCAGATGGAGATGGAGTACTTCTGCAAACCCGGGTCCGACGAGGAGTGGCACCGCTACTGGATCGATTTCTCGGACGACTGGTTCAAGAAATTCGGTATCCGGGGCGAAAAGCTCCGGATCAGGGAGCACGAGGCGGACGAGTTGCCGCACTACTCGAAGGGTTCCGCCGATATCGAGTACGAGTTTCCGTGGGGCTGGGGCGAGCTCGAGACGATCTCAAACCGGACCGACTTTGACCTGAAGGCACACATCGAACGCAGCGGACGCGACCTGTCGTTCTTTGACGACGCCGCAAAGGAACGCTTCGTCCCTTACGTGGTTGAACCGGCGATGGGCGCAGACCGGTCCGTCCTGGCGTTCATGGCGGATGCATACGACGAAGAGGGTGAGGGCAAGGAGAAGCGCACGGTGCTGCATTTCCACCCGGACATCGCACCGGTGGCCGTGGCGGTGCTTCCGCTCTCCCGCAACGAGAAACTGGCCCCGAAGGCACGTGAGGTGTACGACCTGGTGCGGGCCAGCTTCAACGCACAGTTCGACGATACGCAGAGCATCGGACGTCGCTATCGTCGGCAGGACGAGATCGGCACTCCGCTTTGCGTGACGGTCGACTTCCAGACGATCGAAGAGGATAACGCGGTGACGATCCGTGATCGTGACACGATGGTTCAGGTTCGGGTACCGATCGACGGTTTGAAGGCTGCGTTGGAAGACCAGTTGGACAAACTTCGAGAGGCGTGTCGAGGTTAATACTCGCTGATTGGGGTATTACGCGAAACCGCGTGGACCCGAACAGGCGTATCAGTCATCAAAGGGATAACACTCATGCGCAGATGTCAGCGCTTGAATCGAGTGTCATTCCTTCATTTGAGCTGGGAACGATCACGGAGGCCATCGGAAAATGTACCAATCGGCACAATCTTCTGCGGATAAATATGCCACGACCCGGTGGGATGCGATCTCAACGCATCCCGGGGCCAACGTGCGCCAGCTACTCCTGGTAGCTTTCGCCGCTGTGACGCTACTGGCAGTCGCCTGCGGAACCTCAGACGGCGCTGGATCTGAGTTGGATTCGGCGCCAGTCCAGTACTCCACGGCGACCGGAGCGGCAGCACTTATGCCTGTCGGTGACGCATCGGATTTTGAGGTCTCGACACCCAACCACGGCATATTCAACCTGGCCAGACTTGAAGGCAAGCCGGTGGTGCTGAACTTCTGGTTCCCGTCGTGCCCGCCCTGCCGTGCGGAGCTACCTGATCTGCAGGGCGCATACGAAGTCCATGGCGATGAGATCCAGTTCCTGGGGGTCCAACTCCTGGGCCTGGACTCAGCAGAAGAAGGCCAAGAGTTCCTGGACAAGCTGGGAATCGCCTACCCGTCAGGCGCCGATGCCGAGAGCCAGATGGTCCGTGACTTCAAGATCGTCGGGTTCCCGACCACGATCTTTATCGATAGCGACCACAACGTCGTCAAGAAGCACGCCGGCATCCTGAGCGCTGAGTCGCTGGAATCGCTTATCAACTCTACCGTCGTGTCTGGATCCTCCCAGGTGAATGTTTCTGGCTCCTAGGAAAGCCTGAAATCAGCCAATGTCTCCAAATCTCAGAATATTTGAGACGGCGCACCGGGTCTGCGGCCTGAGATAATCCCGGAATGGATATCTTGAAACGGTTGCCCGGGAAATGGTGACCGGGATAATCTCGGCGCTTCCTCTTGCCGCCGCGCTCGGCGAGGTCGGTGATTTTGGCGATGGGCTGATCGTGCTCGTGCAATGGCTGCACGCGCTCGGCGCCGTCGCGTGGATCGGCGGGAGCGTCTTCTTTGCGCTGATCGTCCGGCCGGCGCAACGCGTGGACCCGGAAGGCGTCGGGGCGGTAATCGGACGCCTGGTTGGCCCGTACCGTGAACTTGTGGACGCATCGATCATCACGATCGTCGTCACCGGCCTGATCCTGATGTTTGAGCGACTCACCGGCGACGACGCCACGGTGGCCTATTTCATCGTGCTGAGCGCCAAGATCGTGATCGCCGGCTGGATGTTCTACATGGTGTGGAGCCTGCGAAGGGCCGGTTTCGTGCCCGAGGCGCGGTCCGGGATCACGCAACGGCTGTCCTGGTTATTCGGATACAACGCCCTGCTCCTTGGCGGCGTGATCGTGTTCCTGTTGGCCGGTGTGCTGAGGGCGATCTTCGAAACCGCCGTTGCGGGGTAGGGGCCGGAAAGCCTTTAGCGGCCAATCTGTGTCAGCCTGACACCTGCGCTGCCAACCCGGCGAAGAAGCTCCGCTATGGTGACGCCAGAGCCGGGATGCACGATGTCCGGGGCAATCTCGGCCAGCGGGACGAGGACGAACGCTCGCTCGTGCAGTCTCGGGTGTGGGATCTGGACTCCCGGCTCATCGATAACGACATCTCCGAGTAACAAGACGTCCAGGTCGATGATCCTTGCGCCGTATCGCTCGGTCCTCAGACGCCCGATATCGGCCTCGATCTTTAGCATCGCCTCGACAAGCGCTCGGGGGCCGAGTTCTGTCTCAAGCGCGGCGACTTGATTCAGGTAGTCCGGCTGCTCGCCGGGAACGCCCCACGCTTCGGTTTCGTATATCGACGAAATCAGGCCTACAACTCCCGCCGACCCCAACGCTTCGAGAGCCAGCTCAAGGTACCGGGCGCGGTCCCCGTGCTGCGACCCAAGATTGGAGCCGAGTCCGATGTAAGCCGCGACGAGTCCGGCGGTCACGCCCCTGGACTCCAGCCACGGACGATCGCATCGCTCATCCGGGCCACGCGCACCATCTCTTTGACGTCATGCACGCGCACGATGTCCGCGCCGCGCTCGATGGCCAGAGCCACGGTCGCAGCGGTCCCTTCGATTCGTTGATCCGGGGGGAGGCCAAGGACCTCCCCTATTGAGGATTTGCGGGACGTGCCAATCAGGACCGGATATCCGAGATCGACCAATTGCGACAGGCCGCGCTGCATGTCGATGCTCTGCTGCACGGTTTTGCTGAACCCGATTCCCGGATCAAGGATCACCTTTGATGACGGGAGCCCGGCATCTTCAGCCAGCGCCGCCGCTCGGCGCAGGTCTTCGATCACATCAGGCACAACGCCGGACGGATACACCGCCCGCGCCCGGGTGTGATTGATGATCAACGGCACATCGAGCACGGCCACGGCCTCAGCCATCCCGGCATCAGCACCCAGCATAGACACGTCGTTCACCATCGACGCTCCAGCCGCGATGGCCAGACTTGCGACGGTCGACTTCTGGGTATCGATGCTGATCGGGATGCCAAGTCGCCCGGACAGGGCCTCTATCACGGGGATAACTCTCTGTGCCTCTTCTTCCGACGGCACCGGGCGGGCGTCCTTGTAGACCGATCGTGGGCGACTTGATTCGCCCCCTATGTCGATGATGTCGGCGCCGTCATCCTCGAACCGGAGCGCCAGATCCACGGCCCGTTGAAAATCGTCGCCGGTCCCATCGCCAGAAAACGAATCCGGGGTTACGTTCAGGACGCCCATGACGTAAGTCCGAGCCCCCCAGATGAACCTGCGGTTGCCGATCAGCAGCTCCCGGGGATCGGCGTTGTTGACATCGTTGCTGGTCACTCTGATTGAAATCCTCTAAGACATTTCAGGGACATTCCTGGTGAGATTCCTGGCGCATCGGACGTATCTGGTGCTTTCGGGGACAATTCAGGCAGCTTGCTGATACAAGAACCAACCACAAATAGCTATAAATGATGCTATCACCGGGCGAAGAGAGACATCCCTGCGAACCATCGTGATTTCGATTGCGACGACTCTGGCCGTGCGCTACGATTGCCGCTTGAAAGCGGTCATCAATGCGACCCCGGTAAAAGGGTCGGTTTTTTTACGCTTTAAATTGAAGTGACGACACGCTGAATCACCGGGGATCAGAGCAATCTCTACGGAAACGACAAACACGGAATCGTCCGAGTCCGAGCAGCCCCGCGACCCGCTTGCTGTTCTGGCGGATCGCCGCGAGAAAGCCCATCTTGGTGGTGGCCAGGGACGGATTGATGCACAGCGAAAGCGCGGCAAGCTAACAGCCCGCGAGCGCCTGCAACTGTTGTTTGACCCGGGAACTTTCAACGAGATCGACACCTTCGTGACCCATCGTGCGTCCGACCTCGGGTTGGAGAAGCAGAGATTTGATAGCGACTCGGTGGTTACCGGGTACGGCGAAGTTGAAGGCCGCACCGTCTGCGCCTACGCACAGGACTTCACCGTCCTCGGCGGTTCGTTGTCGGAAGTCGCCGGGATGAAGATCTCAAAAATTATGGACCACGCCATGCGAATCGGCGCGCCGATTGTCGGCGTCAATGATTCCGGAGGCGCCCGCATCCAGGAGGGTGTGACGTCGCTCGCCGGCTATGGCGAGATTTTCACTCGGAACGTGCTTTCCTCCGGCGTGATACCCCAGATCAGTGTCATCGCCGGGCCAACGGCCGGTGGCGCGGTCTACTCCCCTGCCATTACCGATTTCATCTTCATGATTGATGGGATCGGCCAGATGTACATCACCGGACCCGGTGTAGTTAAGGCCGTGACCGGGGAGGACGTGTCCCTCGAGGACCTTGGCGGCGCGCAGACCCATGCGGCTATCAGCGGTGTCGCACACTTCGTCAGCCCGGACGAACAGGACTGTTTCCAGTCGGTACGCAAGCTCCTGTCCTATCTGCCATCCAATAACGTCGACAGTGCGCCGTCCTCCGAAACCTCGGACGACCCCGGCCGTAGAGATGAATCACTCGCCACGGTCGTGCCGGACAACCCCAACCAGCCGTACAGCATGCTGGACGTGATCGGCCCGATCGTCGACGACGGCGAGTTCTTTGAGGTCCAGGCGTTGTACGCGCCGAACATCCTCATAGGGCTCGCCCGTATGAACGGCGAATCTATCGGCATCGTCGCCCAGCAACCGGCGGCTAACGCCGGAGTTCTGGACATCAACGCTTCTGAGAAAGCGGCCCGGTTCATCCGATTCTGCGACGCATTCAACATTCCGATCGTGACGCTCGTGGACACGCCCGGCTTCATGCCCGGTACGGCGCAGGAACACGGCGGAATCATCCGGCGTGGAGCCAAGCTGCTGTACGCATACGTTGAGGCGACAGTGCCGAAGGTGACGGTCGTAACCCGGAAGGCGTATGGCGGGGCCTACATCGTGATGAGCAGCAAGCACCTGCGAGGTGATATCAACTACGCATGGCCATCGGCGGAGATCGCCGTGATGGGTGCGGAGGGTGCGGTCACTGTAATCGGACGAAGAGATATCTCGGGCGCTGACGACCCTGAGGCCAAACGAAAAGAACTGGTCGCAGATTACGAAGAGCGGTTCTCTAACCCTTATGTCGCTGCAAATCGTGGCTATCTGGACGACGTGATCGATCCGGTCGATACCCGGCCGAAGATCATTGCGGCGCTCAAAATGCTGCGTAACAAGACGGATTCAATGCCTGCCAAAAAGCACGGCAATATCCCTCTTTAAAACATCCCATAAAGGCGTTTTGACGCCCCGCGGGCACAGATAAACACTACCGAAACGAATAACGAAATATCGAGAGGAATTACGAGAGTTGCGGAGAAAAGTAACGGTCGTAGGCGCAGGAAATGTCGGCGCGACGACGGCACAGAGGATCGTAGACAAGGCGCTTGCAGACGTAGTGCTGGTTGATGTCGTTGAGGGCTTGCCGCAGGGCAAGGCGCTCGATATGGCCGAGAGCACACCCGTATCCGGCGCAGACGTAAGCGTGACCGGTTCAAACGATTACGAGGAATCTGCGGGTTCCGACGTCGTGGTGATCACGGCGGGCATCGCAAGACGCCCCGGCATGAGCCGAGATGACCTGCTGCTCACCAATATGAAGATCATGACGTCGGTCGTCACCGAGGTGGTGAAACACTCCCCGAACACCATACTTGTCATCGTTTCAAACCCGCTGGACGCAATGGTCCAGAAGGCCTACGAGGTCAGCGGCTTCCCGAAAGAACGTGTAGTCGGCATGGCCGGAATTCTGGACACATCGAGGTTCCGGACCTTCCTGGCGCAGGAGCTTAACGTCTCCGTGACCAACGTCTCGGCATACGTGCTTGGCGGCCACGGTGACTCGATGGTTCCGCTGCTCGGTACCACGACGATCGGCGGCAAGCCGGTCACCGATATGATCGAAGCCGGACGGCTTGAAGAGATCGTTCAGCGGACCCGTGACGGCGGCGCAGAGATCGTCAACTACCTGAAGACAGGTTCTGCCTACTACGCACCTTCCGCCGCGGCCACGCAGATGGTTGAGGCGATTCTGGGAGACCGGAAAGAGATCCTTCCGTGCGCCGCGTACCTCGAAGGCGAGTACGGGATATCTGGGCTTTACGCCGGGGTTCCGGTGAAGCTGGGTGCGGGCGGCGTTGAGGAGATCATCGAGATAGACCTCACAGATGCGGAATCCACAGCTCTGAAGGCATCTGCTGATTCGGTCCAGGAACTTATCGACGTGATGGCCGCTAACTCGTAGCCGTCAGCAACTGTAGAAACAAACGAACGGGGCGGAGTAACTTCCGCCCCGTTCTCGCGTCTGATCGATGGGCCGTGGGTTTGGATTCGACCTGAAGAGGGTGCCCGTCGGCCACTTGACTGGCTGGCCTTCCAGGCACATGTCGGAGATGCGTCTGAGCCGGCACACGCGAGAAGGCGGCGGTGCTCATTATCTGAGCATCACGCCGCCTTCTCAATTTGCAATTACTGGGAGTCAAGCTCCCGGTCTACCGGAGGTCCATAACCGTATTCATTCGGG
>Ga0114993_10006327_pt1 | contig 11182 bp, 6 predicted proteins | sample ArcticOcean_MG_C_FD_87042 | JGI IMG/M metagenome (GOLD analysis project Ga0114993, IMG submission 87042) | Marine microbial communities from western Arctic Ocean - ArcticOcean_MG_CB2_150 | ecosystem: Environmental > Aquatic > Marine > Oceanic | place: Arctic Ocean: Canada Basin | collected...
CAAGACGGAGGTGCGCGTGGCGGGCGGCCGAATCTTTGTGCGCGCGGACCGCATGCTGGCGATTGATGTTTTCACTGGGCGGCGGTTGTGGAATCGCCCGCTGCCGCAAGCCGCCGGCGCGGGTGCGGTGGGTGAGTTTGTGACGCTGGAGGATTCCATTTACGTCGCCGCCGGCCGCACGTGCATCGTGCTCGACGCCGCCACCGGCAAGGAGCGTGTGCGGTTTCCCATGCCCAAGGAAATGCCCGGCTCGCTCATTCGTCTGCGTCTTTGGAAAAACCACCTCATCGGTCTGCTTGGCAAGCGCGTTATTTGCCTCGACCGCCAGAGCGGCAAGCTGGAGTGGTCCTTCGAGGCAGGGCGCTCGCAGCTCAGCCTCGCCGTCGGCGGCGGGCGCGTGTACGTCTCCGAGCTGCTCAACACCCGCCGCGGCGAGACCATTGCCAAGAGCGGCGTTAAAACCCACGCACTGGACATCGCCAACGGCAAGCCCCTCTGGAACGTGCCCGGCGGCGCTGAGGTGCGCTACAGCGAGCCGCACGATTTGCTACTCAGCAGCAACGGCATTTACAAGGGTAGGGACGGTGCCGTGCATCGCCACGCCCAAGTCGCCGACCCCACCAAGGATAAGTGGAACTTTAAAAGCGGCGCGCACATCGCCGGCGACAACCTGCTCGTGGGCGGCTCGGACAACTACGTGCTCTACGACCTCACCAGTGGCGCCAAGCTCGGCGGCCAGATGAAATGGTTCCGCCGCGGCTGCACGCCGATGCGCACCAGCCCGTACATGGTCACCACCCGCTACAAGGGCAACGCAGCCTACATCGACCTCGACACGAAAAAGTTTCAACCCATCTGGAACCTCCGTGCCGCCTGCAGCAACAACATCTTCCCCGCCAACGGCGTCCTCAATGTCCCCAACCTTTCGGGCGGCTGCACCTGCAACTACACCCCCTCCTCCATGGCCCTTGTGCCGCGCGGCGTGTTAAAGCCGGTGCAGAAAAAATAATTTTCCAGGTCTGGAAATAATTATGAAACCCGCCTTCATAGCTTTGTTGACTTTGTGTTTGTGCCTCACTGGTTGTGGTCACTCCACGGAAACAATCGAGGCAAATGTTCAGAAAACCATTCAAACCAAATACGATTCAGATCCCACGACCAAGGGTGGGATTGTAGACAACGTTGACCTGAAAAAAGCAGGAGGCAACAAGTATACGGGTTTCATTGATATCATTGAGGCTGATGGATCGAAGGTGAAGCTTGATTTGGAGGTCACGGTTGATGGAGATGTATTCAAGTGGACGGTTAAACCGCCAAGGGAATTATCAGCCAAGGCAAATTCAAAACCTGCCATTCCAGATTCGAAAAATGGTAAGCCCAAGCTTGAGCCAATAGCGGGAGCCAAGAAACCCGTCACCGTCCTCTGGGAATTTGAAACGGGACATGAGGTGTCCTCCTCCCCCGCCATCGGATCTGATGGCACGGTTTACGTCGGGTCAAGTGACAAAAAGCTCTATGCCATCAAGATCGACAGCGAAGGCCCCGCCAAAAGCCCGTGGCCTATGCGCGGGCAAAACCCCCAGCACACCGGCCGCGCCACGAAGTGAAAAAAAGTGCAGTGTTTTGTGATTGGCTGCCTTGCGCACGCCCGGTTTTTTCACTGTTTCTTCGCCGTCGGCAAATGCCAGCGGATGACCTCGATGTGGGTTTGCCCATCATTGCCGCGGTAGCTGTAGGCGGAGACCAACGCGCCGTCGTTGGCGCGGATGGTGTTGCCGAAGCCGCCGCCGCTGGCGCCAATGTTCTGGTCGTCAATTACCAGCCGGTCGTGGTCGAAATCCCACGAGGCACCGTCGTCGGGGCTGACAATCGCGCGCAAGCCCAGCGCGTTGCCGTCGGTGGTGCTGCTGCGTACGGTGAAGGTCAGCAGCAGCGGGTTGCCAGGGAGGCGCAGGAAGCGCGGGTACATTTCGCCGCCCGCGCCAAAGGTGCCGAAGCGCCCCTGCCGCCGCCAGCGCGCGCCATTGTCGCTGGCGGTCCAAAGCATCATGCGGTCGGCTTGGTCGCCGTTTTCCTTGCCGGTGGATTTCAAATCCGGAACCGCCCAGTGCGGGCCGGTTGCGTCCACGCGGATGACGTGCAGCAGCTTGCCCGACCGCGCGCGGTATGTTGTGGACTGCGAAAAAAATCCGTCCACGTCGATCCATCCGCCGGTGTCCGGCCGCATCGTTTTGTCCCACGTCTTGCCGCTGTCGCGCGAGCGCCAAAGCGCGACGGCTGAGGGCGCGCGTTTCCCTCCATGCTGCATGCTCACGCCAAACACCGCCATCCGGCGTCCCGGCGTTTTCGGGTCGGGCACCTCCAGCACCGACCAATCCGTAGCCGTGTTAGCGCGAGCGGGAAAAGCCCTTTGGGCCAATGCGCGTCTCGGTCCAGGTCTTCCCATCATCCGTCGAGCGGAACAGCTTGCTGTACGTGTATCCCGCTTGGTTGGCCGCGTCCTGTTTCAGGAAATGGCACGGCATCAGCAGCGTTCCGTCGCTCAGCCGGTTCAGCGAAAACTCCCGCCCGTGCACCTCAGGATGTTCCTCGCGCGCGCCCCAAGTTTTGCCGCCGTCATTCGACCGCCAAAAAATCGCGCGCTCCAAATACGGTTTCCCCTTCGGCAGCTTGTTGTGCGGCACGCCACCGTAGGAGAAAGCCACCATCAACAGCTTGTCGCCGCCGAGCCGCGTGAGCCACGGCTTGTAGTCATTGGGAATCCCCAGCGGCGTCCGCACCGCCGCGATGTTGGCCGCGGCCATGCGCTTCGGGTTTAAGACCCGAACGGGCCGGTCACGTTTGATTTCCTTTGCGAACTCGTGGGCTCGTGGGTGCCCGAGCTATTGTCAAAATGGTGTCGTTTCATTGCGGGATTAACCGACGTTGAAACCCTCCCGCGCGCAAGTCAAGCCCCTCGTCTTCTGGCTCATCGACACCCTATTCGGTTGCCGGTGTGATCCTGCATGAGTCAACAGATGGGCAATCACCGGATTTTTTCCAGTTTTTCGGCGGCCGATTCCCATTGGGCGGAGAGCTCATCGAGCATGTCCTGCGTGGCGACCACCTTGCGGTTTAGGGCCACGGCGTGTCCGGGGTTTTCGTAAGTCTCTGGTTTTTCGAGATCCTCGGTCAGTTCCGCTAGCTTGCTTTCGTGTTCGTGGATTTCCTTCTCGAGTTGATCAACTTTCTTTTTAGCCACGCGTCGTTCGCGGGACTTGGCGTTGCGGGCCTCGGCCTCGGCGCGTTTTCGCGCGCGCTGGTCGGACTTGCTGGTGGGTGCACTTGGGGCCGCGTGATTGGCCGGGGATGACAGCGATTCCTCGGCGCTGGTTTTACGTAGATAATAATCGTAGCCACCGGGAAAATTGCGCAGCCGCCCGCCCTTGACATGAACTGTGTGCTGGGAAATCTGCCGGATGAAATGGACGTCGTGGCTGATGAAGACCAGCGTGCCCTCGAATTGTTTCAGGGCGCCGATGAGGGAATCGATGCTGGCTAGGTCGAGGTGAGTGGTGGGCTCGTCCATGAGTAGAAGGTTGGGCGGGTCGAGCAGGAGTTTAACGAGGGCGAGGCGGCTCTTTTCACCGCCGCTTAAAACACTGACCCGCTTGAAGACATCATCACCGCGAAAGAGAAAGGAGCCGAGAACCGTGCGCGCGTGTTCCTCGGTCAATGCTCGCGGAGTGTCGAGGGCTTCCTCCAGGACGGTGCTGGTGGGCCTGAGCACGTCCACGCGATTCTGTGAGTAGTAGCCACTTTTAACATTGTGGCCCAGCGCTCTCTCGCCGGCCTGTGGCTCCAGCACTCCGGCGAGCAGTTTTAACAGAGTGGATTTCCCGGCGCCATTGGGGCCGACGAGGACGGTGGCTTGGCCGCGCTCGATCTCAAAGTCCATGTTGGCGTAAACGACGTTGTCGCCATAGGCAAAATCGATCTGTTTCAGCGTGAGCACCCGTTGGCCGGCGCGCGCTGGTTGCGGAAAACGGAACTGTCGCATGCGGCGGTCCTCGCCCTGCGGAGCCTCAGCCATGTCGGCCTTGATGCGGTCGATTTGCTTTTGCTTGCTCTTGGCCTGGGTGGCCTTGGTGTTTTTTGCGCCGAAACGGTCGACAAAAGTTTGCAGCCGCTCCACCTCGCGCGTGGCGTTCTTGTTCGCGGCGAGTTGTTGCGCCTCGTGGGCATCGCGCTGGGTTAAAAAGGAATCGTAGTTGCCCGTCCATCGGTGCAGGCGCCCGCGCCGGATTTCAAGGATGCCATCCACCAGCTGGTTCAGGAACTCGCGGTCATGCGAGATGAGCAGAATGGCTCCGGGATAATTCTTTAAATAATCCTGCAACCACAGCAGCGCCTCGAGGTCGAGGTGGTTGGTGGGCTCGTCGAGCATCAACAACTCGGGTTCCTGCACGAGTAATCGGGCGAGGTGGGCGCGCATGATCCAGCCACCGCTCATCTCGGTGGCGGGCCGGTCGTGGTCGCTTTCGCGAAAACTCAGGCCGGCTAAAATCTGCTTGGCCTTGGCCTCCAGCCGCGCGCCGCCAAGCGCGTCGTATTGTTCGTAGACGTCGGCCTCGAGGTGTTCGTCCGCGAGCACTTGCCGGCGCAGCGACACGAACTCCGGGGAGACGGACAACGCCAGCTCCAGCACGGTTTCCCCGCCCACGGGCTGGCTTTCCTGCGGCAGATAGCCGAGACGCTGGTTGCGTTGCAGGCTGACTTCGCCCTGGTCGGTCGACACATTCCCGAGAATGAGGTGGAATAGGGTGGACTTGCCCGCGCCATTCGGCCCGACCAGCCCCAGCCGATCGCCGCGATTCACCTGCAGCGACACGTCGGCGAACAGCGTCCGGCCGCCATAAGATTTCCCCACTTCTGCGAGAGTCAACATAAAGCCGGACAAGATGTGCAAAGATGCCCCGCACAGCAAGTGGAACTTTGGGTATCCCCTGCCCAAACTAACGCCGGGCGGCAATGTTAGTTGATGCAGGGCAAGAAATATGGTATCGAAGATTCCGATGAGCACCCTCAGATTTTTCACGTTGATTGCGCTGGCTTGTGCCTTGGCCGGGTGTGGCGGAAAGAAGGAGCCGGCGTCCGTGCAGGATTTGGAGGCGCGGCCGGACGGGCGACAGTATTTAAAAGGCGAGTCCAAGCCGTTCACCGGCCGGGCTGTGCAGAATTTTCCCGATGGAAAACAGATGATGGAGATGACCTTCGCGGATGGGCTGGCGAACGGGCCAGTCACCGAGTGGCATTCCAATGGAGAGAAAAAATTCTCGACGACCTATCTCAATGGCAAGATGGATGGCCGGGCGATGCGCTGGCATACCAATGGACAGATGCACATGGACGCGACTTTCAAGTCCGGGCGTCAGGACGGCCGGGGCACGGAGTGGGACGAGGAGGGCAACGAGCTGCGCGTGGAGATTTGGCAGGATGGCCGGTTGTTGAAAACCGAGATGGGCCAGTCGGTTAAAACGCGGCTGGCGAAACTGGAGTCCAACCGGGCGGAGCAGGACAAGACCACATGGCGGCTGGAGGTTCAAGCGCAGTATCACGAGGAAACCTTCGTGGCCTTGTGGGATTCGCTGCGCGCAGCAACGGACAAATGGCGACCGCTGGAGCAGTTCGATGTGCGCAGATTGATTCTGGGAGAGCCACGGGAAAAAACGGAACTCGACTGGGGCATTCAGACCCGCGGATTCGCCGCCGGCGGAGAGGAACTCTCGACGGAACAATGGCGGGCTTGGATCGGTGGCCTGCGCAAGACGGGCATCGAGCTGGTGGAGACCGAGTGGCACCAGCAACAGTTCAAGGAAAAAGGCCCACGCGGCGGCCCGTGGTCGGAATTTTCATTTGTGGCACACGCGCGCGCTCAGGAACCGGAGCGGCGTTTCTTGGTGCGTGGCCGACTTGGTGTGCATTGGAGCGCGGTTGCTGGTGAAAAAAAACTTCCCAGTCCGGAAGCCATTGAGGTTTTAAAAGCGCAGGTCTGGCAGCGTGATGGGGCACCGCAATTCGAGAAACTTCAGGTGTTAAATCCGGGAGCGGACAATCCCCAAGCCAGGAAAGGCGCCGACACCATGGCCGAGCCGTTGTTGGTGCAAGACTTGGATGGTGATGGCCGGGCGGAGATTCTGTTGGTGGGCATGAATAGGGTGTATCGCCCGCGCGCGGGAGGCCGGTTCGATCATGGCCCGCTCTTTGCCTTTCCACTGCCGGGAATCAACGGCGCGGTGCTGGCTGATTTTACCGGCGACGGTCACGCGGATCTGCTCTGTTTCCCGGTTGGCCCGCCGGCACTGTACGAGGGCACGGCCGAGGGCGCGTTCCCCGGTCAGCCACGTCCCATCAAGGCAATCTCCCAACCAATCAAGATGGCTTATGGCGTCACAGTGGGCGATATCGATGGCGACGGCGACTTGGACGTGTGGGTCACGCAGTACCGTCAGCCGTACGATGCGGCCACGTTTCCCCATCCTTGGTACGACTCCAACGACGGCTGGCCAGCTTATCTTCTTTTAAACGACGGGCGCGGCGGTTTCACCGACGCCACCGAGTCGGCCGGGCTCGCGAGCAAGCGTCACCGCCGAACCTACAGCACTTCGTTGGTGGACTTGGACGGTGATCATGATTTGGATCTGGTGGTGATCAATGACTTTGCCGGGCTGGACGTTTATCTCAACGACGGTCACGGCCGGTTCACCGACGTGAGCGATACGCTCGGCGACCATCGGCGCAGTTTTGGCATGAGCCATGCGTTGGCGGATTTTGACCGGGACGGCCGGCTGGATCTGTACATGACTGGCATGGGCTCAACCACGGCGCGCCGGCTGGAGGCGATGGGGGCCAAGCGCGCCGGGTTCGCCGCCGACAACGCCAACCGCATGAAGCTCGGCTACGGCAACCGCCTGTTGCTGGGTAACGGAAATGGCGGCCTGACCCAGGCGTCTTTTAATAACCAACTGGCGCGCACTGGCTGGAGCTGGGGTTGCACGGCGGTGGATTTTGACAACGACGGCGACCGCGACCTGTACATCGCCAACGGCAACATCAGCCGAAAGACGGCCAAGGATTACTGCACCCAATTTTGGCGGCACGATATTTATACGCGGCCCGAGGGCAAAAAAGATCTGGCCATGAGCCGACTGCTGGTCAACGGCCATGAGCAACTGCACGAGATTTCCTGGAACGGCTTCGAGCACAATGCGCTGCTCATGAACCAGGGCGGCAAGTCGTTTGTGAATATCGGCTGGCTGATGGGTGTCTCGCACGAGTTCGATTCGCGCGGCGTGGTGAGCGAGGATCTGGATGGCGATGGCTGGCCGGAACTGCTGGTGGTGCAGCAGAGATGGGTGGAGGGCACCGGCGGTGCCGAGCAGTTCCTGCACATCATGAAAAACCGCGGGGTCTCCAGAAACCACTGGATCGGCGTGCGCCTGCGCGGGGCACCGGGCAAATCACCAATCGGCGCGAAAATCACCATGCGCCTGGCCGGCGTCGAGACCACCCTGCCGGTGGTGACGGGCGACTCGTATCGCTCGCAGCATTCCACGCAGAAACACTTTGGCCTGGGCACCTCAACCGCCGTCGAAGAAATCGTAGTGCGCTGGCCCGACGGAACCATCTCCCGCCTGCCCAACCCCGCCTCGGACCAATATCACGAAATTCGTCCGGAATAAACTGGCGGTTAACTGTTGCCCCCCCACTTTACCACCAGTTTAACAGCCCCAAACAAACTGCCCGGATTGGCCTTGCCTTGGCCGGCGATGTCCAGTGCAGTGCCGTGATCGACCGAGGTGCGGACGATCGTCAGGCCGAGGGTGGTGTTCACGGCATTATCGAATGCGCGCGTGCTTAGAGGAACTTTTCGGCAGTTAATTCCGTTTAATGCCGTGTTTGTCGTACAGGCGTTGCCAGAAATCTTTCCAGTACTTGTCGTAATAATCGTTCGCCGCCACCTTGATGTGCGGCAAATCTTCGACCTTCGGGGCTTTGGCGGGGTCGTAGTTTTTTAAATGCGTGCGGCCGGCGCGATCGCGCGGGGAGACGAAGAGCCAGTCCGGTTTGCCGAGCACATCCTCACAGAGCTTCGCGCCCATCGGATCGTACTTAATCAACTGCGCGCGGGTGTGGATGTGGTTGTGGTCGTGGTCCATCGTGCGGTTGGTGTTGAACCAACACTGGTAAATTTCCGCCCAGTACTCGCCGCGATTGCGCGAGGCGTAGCAGCGCTTGGGCCCGCCGAAGACGATCAGCACCTTGTCCTCGCGCGTCACCTTCACCTTCGCGCTGGCCTTCTTGCCGTTCACCAAAATATCGCCGGCATCCAGCGCCCGCTTCAGCAGCTCCAGCGATTCCTCCGGAAACCACTTTTTCAATTCCGCCAGCAAGCTCACCGCTTTCTTGCTGGTCACACGGCGAAAGCGTTGCGCGGCGCGGCCGTCATTCCAGATGCCCGTCTTCGCCACGTTTTCAAACGCCGCCGTCAACCGCTTCTGCAGCGCCGCGTCAAACCCCACCCCGTGCACCACGTGGCCAAACTCATGCACCAAGATACTCTCCAGCCGCATGCCGCCCGCGTACTCCATCACGTCCTCCTCCGAGAACACCACCGTGGACCGCGTGCCAATGCGCGTGAGAAATCCGCGCCGGCGCCAGTTGTAAAAATCCAGCTCCTTGCCCGTCTTATCCGTGGCAAACTGCGGCAACTGCGAGGTCAGTTCGTTGTGGCCGATCAACAGGCACAACACGCGCTTCTTGCGAATGCGCTCGGCGATTTCCGGCTTCACCGCGCGCATCAGCATGTCGAACTGGTGCGCCGTCTCCCGATGCGCCACATCCGCCACGCGCCCCGAGGTGACGATCAATATCCCCTGAACCTTCGTCGCCTTTTTGTAAAAGCCTGCGTCCAGCTTGTACTCCCGCGCCTGCGCCTCCGTCAGCGGCTTCACCACAAACTCCGCCGCCACTTCAAACGCCGCCAATACGCCAATCAAAAAACAAAATCGCATCGCCGCCAATCTAGCCTTCAACCGTCCGTAGGCCAAACCGAATCGGGCCAGTTATAACTGCCCGGTTTCATGAACATCCGTGGCGCATCGTCGTCCACGCGCAGGCTGGGAAGGTCCGGCGCGGCCAAGTCCACGGCGCGCAGGTGTTTCCATTTCAATCGCGCCAAGGCAGCCGAGGCGGTGGCACCGCCCTCGAGCAACAGCCGATCCACTTCCATCTGCGCCAGCACCATCGCCATTGCCTGCACCAGGCGCGATTCCAGCCGGGGCGCGTGGTCAACCGCCTTCATCCGGCCGATCGCCAGCATGCACGCGCCGTGCTCGGCCAGTGCCGAGCAGGCCGTTTCCGCCCACGCGTACAGCGCGGCGGGATGTTCGCTTTGGCCAAACAACTCCGGTGGCATGTTGCGCACTGGCACCCCGCGCGCCTCGCAGTGGCCCGCCCGGTCGCGGCCCCAGGCAGCCATGCTACCGCACACGAACAAGGCCTGCCCCGAGGCTGGCGTAATTTTCGTCGGTATTGCCGGATGCCCGCGCGTTTCCAGCAACGCGGCAAAGAAATCGCCAGCGCCGGCTGGCAGCACGAGGTCGTCAACCGATCGCGCTGCAGCCAACACATCCGTTTGACTGGCAGCCTCGGGGATGGCGATGGCCGGATCATGCCCGAGCCGTTCGGCGACGTCGGCCGTGGTGGCGGGATGCCTCGGGTCATTGGCAAAATCCGTCTCGTGCAGCGGCGAGTCGTCAATGAAATAATTCCCGCCGCGAATCACCCGCCCGCGCGAGGGATTGGCCGGCACGAAGATCGCCCCTGTGCGCGCTGTGGCCTCCAGCAACACGGTCAGCTCGGCGCCGATGTTTCCGCGCAGGGCTGAGTCAGTTTTCTTGAAAATCAACTCCGGTCGCGCCGCCAACAGTCGCCGGCTCAAGCGCTGCATCAGGGTGGCCGCCTCCGTGGGCGCCAACCGGCGCGTGTTTGTGTCCAGACATATGACCTGTGCCTCCGTGCGCGCGTGAAACTCCGTTTGCACTTCCGCCGTCAGCCCATGCGCAAGCGCAATGCCAGCCAATTCAGCCGCCCCGGAAAGGTCGTCGGCAACGACCAGGATCATTCGCCAGCTCCGGTGAGTTTCACCGCCAGTTTCACCGCCTCGAACAAACTGCCCGGGCTGGCCTTGCCTTGGCCGGCGATGTCTAGCGCCGTGCCGTGATCGACCGAGGTGCGGATGATCGGCAGGCCGAGCGTGGTGTTCACCGCTTCATCGAAGCACAGCGCCTTGAGCGGGATGTGGCCTTGGTCGTGGTACATGCAAACAAAGAAATCCGTGGCGCGGCGTTTGGCGGGCAGGAATGCGGTGTCCGGCGGGATGGGGCCCTCGACATCGAAGCCACGTTCGCGCGCGGCCTCGATGGCGGGGAGGATGATGCGCGCCTCTTCATTGCCAAACAACCCGTGCTCGCCCGCGTGCGGGTTGAGGCCAAGCACGCCAATCTTCGGCTCGCCCCCGCTGATGCAACCAATGCGCCGCATCGCCTGCGCGCCCAGCTCGAGCGTGTCGAAAATGCGCTCCTGCGTCAGCAGCCCGGGCACCTCGCTGTACGGCACATGCGTGGTGACAAACACGCAGCGCACTTCACTGGAATACTGAAACATGCACGCGCGTTGAGCGTGGGTGAGTGCCGCAAAAATTTCGGTGTGGCCCGGATGCGGAATGCCCGCCGCGCGCAGGGCCTCTTTATTGAGCGGCGCGGTGGTCACCGCCGCCACCTGTCCGCCGAGCGCAGCGTTGATGGCATTCTCCACATAAGCGAACCCCGCACGCCCCGTGGCGGCGTTGATGGCGCCGGTTTCAAATTCCCCCAGCCCAATCGCGCCAAGATCCAGCACGCACGGTCCCTCCGCCTCGGACAAGCCACCGATGTATTTTCCCGGTTTCGCGAGGCTGCACTGATCCGCCGCCTGTTCCAGCACCACCTTGTCGCCAAAGATAATCGGCACACACTGCTCAGCTACTTCCTTGTTTTGCAAAAGATGCAGACACACCTCCGGGCCGATGCCGGCCGGGTCTCCCATAGTGACGGCTATTTTTGGTAAACTCATTTCCGGTTCGGTTGCCAAATGGGATCGA
>Ga0114993_10006333_pt1 | contig 11169 bp, 9 predicted proteins | sample ArcticOcean_MG_C_FD_87042 | JGI IMG/M metagenome (GOLD analysis project Ga0114993, IMG submission 87042) | Marine microbial communities from western Arctic Ocean - ArcticOcean_MG_CB2_150 | ecosystem: Environmental > Aquatic > Marine > Oceanic | place: Arctic Ocean: Canada Basin | collected...
CCGGGGGAAGCACGCGAACCTCCCCGTCCCCGGTGCTGCCCAGCGTGTCCTGTGGCGCGAAGATCAAAGCCACCTCTTCCCGTAACGTGACTGTCACCGGGTCCAGACAACGCCGGCATTCATTCGCTAGCGAGCAGACCATCTCCCCACGGACTACGATTTCGCCGCTTTGTGCCTCGGTGGCTCTGAGGTCGACCCGAAGTGGCTCGCTAAGTCTAATCCCGGTGTTTTCCCAGAGCGGGGCGTCCGGCGGAATCCGGCCCTCTACGCGGAGGGAACCCTCCCTGCTCAGGCGGACTAGATCGAGCGGGAGCATAATCGGGAAAGCTAGAAGTGGTCGGGGAGGCTGTCAACGCGAAGAACACCATCACGGATATGGACTTACCAGTAGCTCAGCCGCCGTTACCGAGCAGTTATCGACAGGAGAAAAAGAAGCCGATCTCGCGCGCTGCGTTCTCGTCGGAATCGGACGCATGGATCGCGTTTCGCTCCTTGGACTCAGCGTAGAGTTCCCGCACTGTGCCCGGTGCTGCCTCCGCGGGATCGGTCGCCCCTATCACCTCGCGAAGCTTCCTGACCGCACCATCGGCCTCGAGCACGATGGGGATGGACGCACCTGACGTCATGAAACTCACCAGCGCAGCATAGAATGGCTGCTCCCTGTGCACTTCGTAGAACTCGGCAGCGCTCTCCGCATCCAAGCGGGTCAGGCGCAGGGCACGAAGGGTGAACCCGCTCTGCTCGAGGTGCGCGACGATCTTGCCAGCCTTTCCTGACTGGACCGCGTCCGGCTTGATGATGGCGAGGGTCCTACTCATGGTTCCTACTCCTTCCCGGTCCCGGCAGGGGCCGGCATCTTTGAAAATCTGGTCCGGTCGGGGTTACGAGTCCTTCTGACCGGTAAACAGGATGCGCAGGACGGATTCCCTGGTGATGAACCCGGCCAACTCTCCTGCGCGGACCACCGGCAGCTGATCGACATCCCGGTGGGCCATTATGTTCGCCGCTTCTGTCAGCGCCTGCTCTTCGGACACGCACGGGAGCTCCATGGCCCTCTGGTTCAGCCTCATTTTCGGTCGAGTGCTGTCGCGAAGGAAGGCGCTTGAGGGCGTTTCCGGTCGTGATCAGGCCTATGGTTTCGTAGCGTTTTCCCACTACCGGCACGACCCGTAGCCTCCGCCGTACGATCAGATCCAAGACCTCTAGCAACGGCGTGTCTGGATAGACCCGGTACTGCACTGGGGTGAGGGCGTCGGCGACCAAAAACCGTTCGCGCGGGTCCGTGACCATGAGCTCCTTTGTGGCCCCTACCAGCCGTACGTCACCGGCCGAGCGCCGCGGCAACCAGCTTGGCGATCTCGGCCGGGCGCTTCGCTACCTGGATGCCGGCTGCTTCGAAGGCCTCCATTTTTTCTGCGGCCGTACCGGCCGAGCCGCTAATGATCGCGCCGGCGTGGCCCATGCGGCGGCCGGGGGGGGCAGTCTGGCCGGCGATGAAGCCCACCACGGGGAGGCGAACGCGCTCCTTTACGTAAGAGGCCGCCTCCTGTTCGTCAGTTCCGCCGATTTCTCCGATCATCACGACCGCCTTGGTCTCGGGATCACTGGCGAACGCTTCCAGGCAGTCCACGAAGGTGGTCCCGATCAGGGGATCGCCGCCGATCCCTACACAGGTGGTCTGACCGATCTCTGCGTTGGTAAGGTGGTAGACGGCCTCGTACGTGAGTGTTCCCGACCGGGAGATGACTCCCACCGGACCCTGGGTCACGATCTGACCAGGCAAGATGCCGACCTTGCACTTGCCTGGGGAGATCAGGCCGGGGCAGTTGGGCCCGATGACCCTGGCGCCCTTATCCCGAGCGAAGGCGTGCGCTCTCGCCATGTCGAGGACGGGCACTCCTTCGGTGATTGCCACGATCATTGTTATCCCCGTATCGGCAGCCTCCATGATGGCACCGGCTGCGAACGCTGGCGGTACGTAGACCACGGATGTGTTGGCGCTCGTCGCGGCCACTGCGGCGTCCATGGAGTTGAAGATCGGGACCTTCTCGCCCTTTGGGCCCGCGAAGCTCCGGCCGGCCTTGCCCGGAGTCACACCAGCCACCACCTGTGTCCCATACTCGATCATCTGAGTGGTGTGGAATGACCCGTCCCGTCCGGTGATCCCCTGGACCACGAGCCGGGTGTTCTCATCGATGAAGATCGCCATCACGCGGCTCCGGCCAAATCCACTGCCTTCTTCACCACGTCGTCCATGGAGGTGTAGGCGGTGCACCCCGCCTCCTTGAGGATCTCCAGCGCCGCTTCCTCGTTGGTGCCGGTGAGGCGGATAACGATGGGCACTTTGATGTCGATGCGCCGCATGGCCTCGATGATGCCTTTGGCCACGTCGTCGCACCGGGTGATGCCGCCGAAGATGTTGAACAGGATCACCTTGACGCTGGCATCTGCTGTGATGATCTCCAGTGCGGTTACAACTTTGTCCGGATTGGAGGAGCCTCCGATGTCCAGAAAATTCGCGGGCTCTCCCCCGTAGAAACTCACCAGGTCCATGGTTGCCATCGCCAGGCCGGCGCCGTTCACGCAGCACCCCACCGTCCCATCGAGTTTCACGTAGCTCAGGTTCGCCTCCCGTGCGAGCGTCTCCGCAGGAGGCTCGGACGTGGTGTCGCGCATGTCGGCGATCTCGACGTGACGGAAGAGCTCGTTGTCATCCACCGAGATCTTGGCGTCGATCGCCTTCACCTCGCCCGAAGGCGTGGTGATCAGGGGATTGATCTCGACCATCGAGGCTCCCGCGTCGATGAACACGCGCCAGAGCCGCTCGACTATACGCGCCCCCTGTTCGATTTGGTCGGGATCGTCGTAAAGGAAGTCGGCGATCCAATACGCCTGGTGTGGAAGAAGACCGTAGCGGGGATCGACTCGTAGCTTGCGGAGCTTCGCGGGCGTGCTGCGGGCCACTTCCTCGATATCGATACCCCCGGCCGGCGAGGCCATGAAGATCGGTGCCTGTCCCTTCCGGTCCACCAGCACGCCCAGGTATGCCTCGGTGGCGATCTCCTCGGCGGACGTGACCAACACGCTCTGCACCACCAGTCCCTTGATCTCCATGCCCAGGATTCTGGAGGCGTGGTCACGCGCTTCGGCGGCGGTCTTGGCCAGCTTGACCCCACCGGCCTTGCCGCGGCCGCCGGCGTGCACTTGTGCCTTCACTACGACCGTTCCACCGAGCTTTTTGGCGATGGTTTCGGCCTCCGCAGGGGTTCCGGCGATCTCGCCTGGAGGGACGGGGATGCCGGCATTCCTGAGCAGCGCCTTCGCCTGATATTCATGGATGTCCATCGCGTCGCTCGTAGTGCTGCCGTAGGTGTCGCCTGTGGGAGTCCAGATCGCGGATGCGGAGGAGAGGACGGCGGAAGCTATCCGGCACCTCGGGACTGATCAACCGTTCCGAGGTGCGCTCTCAGTTTTAGGTGCCTCCCGGGGACTGGGAAAGCTGTTCGAGGAGGTCCTTTAGCTCTTGCAGCGCAGTGCCGAAGCCGGGCCAGCTTCCAGGCCTCAGGTGGGCATCGGCTTGCCGGAGCAGGTCCAGAGCATCTACTGGCCAGCTCTGCCCTGGTCCAGGCGTCGGGAGAGCCTTGATCGTGGGGGGGATGGCGCCCACTGTGCCGCTGAACACGGCCAGCTAGGGAACTGCGGCCACCAGGTCCACCCCCTGGCTACGCAGGAAGGACTCCATCGTCTCGCGGATCTCGTCGAGTCGCGCGCCTGAGCGGGCCTCGTACCGGAGCACCAGGACAGGCTGTGTGTTGGAAGCCCTAAGCAGCCCCCATCCGTCACCGAAGAGCACTCGGACGCCGTCCACGTCCACCACCTCGTGGGTGGCGCCGAAATGGGCCCGGGCCGCGCGTACCACGTCCCATTTGGATTCCTCAGTCACTTCCACCCGAATCTCAGGAGTGGATACGTATTGAGGGAACTCCCCCACCAGGGTCGAGAGGGGACGATCACGTCGGGCCAAGAGGTCGATCAGCAGGCAGGCGTCGAACAGTGCGTCATCGAAGCCGTAGTAGAGGTCTCCCCCGACACAGATGTGGCCCGAAAACTCGCCCGCAAGAGGCGCGCCGGTTTCGCGCATCTTCTCCTTCATCAGTGAGTGGCCTGTCTTCCACATGATAGGCTCTCCGCCAGCCCGCCTGAACGTTTCCGGTAGGGCCTGCGAGCATTTCACGTCGAAGACGAGCTTCTGCCCCGGCCCTTTGCGCTGAAGCAGATCCAGTCCGAAGAGGAGAAGGATCAGGTCGCTGCGCACCACGCTGCCGTTTTCGTCCACCACTCCTAGTCGATCCGCGTCGCCATCGAAAGCCACACCGAGTTCGCACTCGTGCTCTCTGACCGCGGCGATTAGGTCTCCGAGGTTCTCGTCGACCGTGGGGTCGGGATGGTGGTTCGGGAAGGTGCCGTCAGACTCGCAGAAGAGCGGGATCACATCCACACCCAGTGCGGCGAAGAGAGGCTCGGCCACCAGCGATCCGCTCCCATTGCCGCAGTCGAGGGCGATCTTCACTCGCCGGGGGAGGCTAAAGCGACCGGCCAGGTCGGCCACGTAGGGGACGCTCACGTCCTCGCTCTGATAGCCCCCGTGGCCAGAACCTCGGGCGACTGATTCGATCCGCTGTCGGAGCCCTTGGATGGCATCGCCGTAGATGGCGCGTCCCCCGGAGGTCATCTTGATGCCGTTCCACTCGGCTGGGTTGTGCGACCCCGTCACCTGTACGCCCCCGTCGGCGCGCCGAGTGGCTTCGGCCCAATAGACCATCGGTGTGGGCACGGTGCCGATGTCCAGCACGTCCACACCAGCCGCACGGATTCCGCGGATGAGGGCCTCGGTGAGCGCGGGTGAGCTTGGCCGGTTGTCTTGACCCACGACGACCCCGGCACGCTCCCTGCCCGTCTCCTCGCGCACGAGGGATCCGTAGGCCCAACCGATCTGCTCGCTGACCTCCGGGCCGAGATCCTCGCCGACGATCCCCCGGATGTCGTACTCACGGAAGATGTGGGGCGTCAGCGCCATCCCGATTGCATCTCTAAGAGAGAGGTGGTCCGCGACCTTTTCAGCGGACGTTTCGAGGGGCTACCCGTGGCCCCGGTAGAGGGTTCGTCTTTCCGCGTTTGGAGAAGGAACCCGCGCGGGTGTTTGTATGAGGTGTGATGGGAGTGCCCGTCACGTTTGACGCCATGCCCAACGCCATACCTCCCGATTCCTTCACGAGATCCCTCCTTGCGGCGCTGCTCCAGCCCGTGTCCCCGCACCCCATGACCCAGTAGTGGCGAAGCGCAGTATCCAACAGCAGAGCGGCCGGGATCCGAGACGCGTGATTAGGGCATGGTCCCCACCATCGCGCCAGCGCCCCCGAGACCCGCCGCGCTCGCGCGTGCAAGGTCCAGCACCGAACCGGGAAAGAGCCCGAGCCAGATCACCACCGTTGCGCCAATCACCAAAGCCAACCGCATCCCGATCGGGAGGTACACGGGAGGTGGCGGGCCTCCAGCCGCTGGCTCGCGCATCCACGCGTACCAGGCAAGGCGCAGGTAGTAGGCGTACGACACGACCGTGCTCAGGACCAGGATGACGCTCAAGACCCAGAGCTGAGCATCCACCGCGCCCAAGAGCAGCTGAAACTTGGCCATGAATCCGCCGGTACCCGGAAACCCCGCGAGAGACAACAGGAAAAGTGTGAGGAGGAGGGCTAGCCCGGGCTGAGTACGACCCAGGCCGGCGTAGTCCTCAAACTCTAGCCGCTCCTCTCCGTGGTTCGACACCGCGATCACCACCGCGAATGCGCTGATGTTCATCACCGTGTACACCAGGAGATAGAACAATGCGGCCCCGGCTGACGCCTGGTTGGCGGCCGTGATGGCCACCAGCAGGTACCCGCCGTGGGCGATGCTCGAGTATGCGAGCATCCGCTTGACGTTGGTTTGAACGAGAGCGATCAGGTTGGCTCCTACCATGGTGATCGCCGAGAGCCACCACATCACACCGTACCAGCTCTCATAGGTCCCCTGGAACGACACCAGAAAGACCCGAAAGAACGCTGCGAACGCAGCGGCCTTGACCCCGGCCGACATGAATGCAGTGACCGGAGAGGGCGCACCCTCGTATACGTCCGGGGTCCACATATGGAAGGGCACCGCTGACACCTTGAAGGCGAACCCCACCCCCATCAGCGCGACACCAGGCAATAGGAGTGCACCACGTGCCGCGCCGCTAGATACCGCCAGCGCGATGGTGGGCAGGTGCGTGCTGCCGGTGGCGCCGTAGACCAAAGCGATGCCGTACAAGAAGAACCCGGTGGAGAAAGCCCCCAGGAGAAAATACTTGAGCCCTGCCTCTGCGGAGCGGCGGTCACGCCTGTTGAACGCAGACAATGCGTACACTGCAATCGACATGACCTCAAGTCCGAGGAACACCACAATCAAGTTACGCCCGCCGGCCATGAACATCATCCCGGCCACCGAGAACAGCATCAGCGCGTAGTACTCTCCCGCCTGTAGCCGCTGCCGGTACACGTATGCGAAAGAAACCAGCATCCCCAACAGCGCTGCCGTGAGGAAGATCCAGTTGGAGAAGAGGCGGAATCCATCGATCGCAATCATGCCGTCGGTGCCGACCTCGCGCACACCGTGCAGCCATCCGTTCGCCACGGCAGCGAGAGCCACCCCCACGAGCGCCAACCAACCCAGATCCTCCGCGCGGGAGCCTTCCTCCGAACTCGCTCCGTGCCAGACTCCGGCCATAAGCACGACCATCCCCCACACGCACAGAATGATCTCGGGGAGGAGCGCCCACACGTAGTCGACGTTGCTCGAGAAGTCGAGTACCATGATGCTAGAGGCCTGCCGCGGGCTGTGCAGCCAGTTCTGGTGCTGGGTTCCCTTCGCCCAACCGCACCTGGGCCGGGCGTCTGCTTTCCACGCGCTCCAGCACTGCCTCGATGGACGGTTCCATGCGCCGTAGGAAGGGCGCGGGCTGTACGCCGATCCAAATCATCAGGGCCACCAGAGGCACCAGGATCGCGAGCTCACGCCGGGACAAGTCGGGCACACCGCGGTTCTCCTTTCGAACCAAGCCGTTGAAGAATATGCGCTGCACCATCGGTAGCATGTAATACGCGGCAAATATGACACCAAGGGAAGCGATCCCAGCCATCCATGGATGTGTCTCGAAGGTACCGAGAAGAGCCAGGAATTCTCCGACGAAACCGCTGGTGCCTGGGAGCCCGATCGACGTCAGGGCCGTGATCACGAATGCAGTTGCGAGCCAGGGGGCAACGGCAGCCAAGCCGCCGAAATCCTCGATCATTCGCGTGTGGCGCCGTTCGTATATCATACCGAGCAGGAGGAACAGGGCGCCGGTGCTCACCCCGTGCGAGATCATCACCATCATGCCGCCCTGGAGCCCGTTCACCGTGAGAGCGAAGATCCCGATCACCACGAAGCCCATGTGGGCTACCGATGTATACGCCACCAGCTTCTTGGCGTCAGGCTGCACCGCAGCTACCCAAGCCGCGTACAGAATCCCGGTCACCCCAAGCCCCATCATCACCATCACGATCGTCTCGTGCTGCACGGCCCCTGGGAAGAACGGAAGCAGGAACCGGATGAAACCGTACGTTCCCATCTTCAGGAGCAGGGCTGCGAGCACCACGGATCCCGCCGTGGGTGCCTCGACGTGAGCGTCGGGAAGCCAGGTGTGCAGAGGGAACAGCGGAACCTTGATCGAGAACGCCAACGCAAACGCAGCGAACAGCCAGATTTGCTCCTTCAGGGTGAGCGTCACCTGCAGAAGGTCCATGTAAGCGAACGTGCCAGCTCCCAGCTGGGAGCGCCCTTGGAAATACAGGTATAGGATCGCCACCAACATGAGCAGTGAGCCAAGTGCGGTATAAAGGAAGAATTTCACCGCCGCGTAAATACGGCGCTCCCCTCCCCACACGCCCACGATGAAATACATAGGCACGAGGGTGAGCTCGAAGAACACGTAGAAGAGGAAGAGGTCCAGGGAGAGGAACACTCCCACGACCCCGGTCTCGAGGAGGAGCATCAGCGCATAAAATCCCCGCTCCTTTTTCCTGATGTAGCTGAAGGAACCCAGGATCGCGAGCGGAGTCATAAACGTGGTGAGGAGCACCATGAACAGGCTGATGCCATCGACACCGAGAGCGTAGCTGACCCCCCACCCTGTGATCCACGGGGTGGAGCTCGCCAGCTGGAACCCTGCCTCCCCCGGCTCGAAGGCCCACCACAACCCCAGAGAGAGCACGAGCACCCCCGCCGACCACGCGAACGCCAGCCCCTTGGCTCGCTCTTCGGGTCCCCACAAGACAAGGCCCAGCCCCACCAAGGGGAGCCATAGCAGCGCGTGCAGGATCCAATCGCCGTAGCCGAGCGCGCCCAGTAGGGCCTGCATCACGTAGTGCCCTCGAAAACGTCCCGGCCGCCCCTCAAAGGGCTACTGCCCATAGGATGAGTACGACCCCGGCCGTCAGAATGAAAGCGTAGGTATTCACGGCTCCGGTTTGGAACATGCTCCCTACGAAGCCGAAAGCACGAGAGAGGGAGCCGGCTGCGTTCACAAGACCATCCACGACGCCGACGTCCACCACCTTCCAGAGGAAACGGGACCCAGCCACGATGGGGCGCACTACAACCCTGTCGTAGAGTTCGTCCACATACCACTTCCGGTAGAGCAGACGCCGGACGCCACCGGCAGGTTCGGCAGACTCGGTAGCCGGCAGGATCACCCACTTACGCACGACCGCTACGGAGGTAGCCACGACCGCCAGCGCGAGCAAGGTCGAGAGTCCCGCCCACACCACCTCGCCACCGCCGAGCGGTGCGGACTCCGCGAACTCACCCACGTGATCTGCACGGATCTCCACAGCCATGCCCACGACAGGCTCGAGCCAGTGATGCAGCCACTCGCTCATAGGCAGAGTCCCGAACATGCCGATCCAACTCTGCCTGAGTGCCTCGGGAACATTGATCCAACCACCAAGGAGCGACAGCACTGCCAACACGACCAGGGGCACGGTCATGGTGGGCGGCGCCTCGTGCAGGTGCTTGCGTTCGGCCTCGCCCGTGCGGTTCTCGCCGTGGAAGGTCATGATCATCATGCGGGTCATGTAGAACGCCGTCATCATGGCTGCCACCAGGGACATCGCCCAGAAGAGCACGTACCAGGCTGCATGGGGACCTTCGGCTGCGGCCCCTGCGTACCAGATGATCTCATCCTTCGAAAAGAAGCCCGCGAACGGCCAGATCCCCGCGATCGCGAGGGTTGCGACCCACATGGTGACGCAGGTCACCGGCAAGTGCTTACGCAGGCCGCCCATGTTGCGCATGTCCTGGGCGTCCCAGTCCTTGTGGGTGTGGTGGAGCGCGTGGTGTATCGAATAAATGACTGCACCCGACCCCAGGAACAGAAGGGCCTTGAAAAAAGCGTGGGTCATGAGGTGGAAGACCCCCGCTGTATATGCCCCGACACCGACCCCCAAAAACATGTATCCGAGTTGAGATACCGTTGAGTACGCCAGCACTTTCTTGATGTCGTACTGCGCCAGCGCGATAGTCGCAGCGAACAGCGCTGTGAGCGCACCGATACCCGCTACGACGAGTCCTCCCACGGGTGCGAGCGCGAACAGCACCGAGGTGCGGGTGACCATGTAGACCCCCGCAGTCACCATGGTGGCGGCATGGATAAGTGCGGACACCGGGGTGGGCCCGGCCATCGCGTCCGGCAGCCAGACGTACAGCGGGATCTGCGCGCTCTTCCCGACAGCTCCCAGAAGCAGGAAGAGGGTTACCGCAGTGACCAACGACCCACCGTACATCAGCGCGTCGGGAGCGCCCGCGAACACCGGGCCGAAGTTCAAGGTGTGAAACGTGTTGTACAGGAGGAACATCGCGATCAGGAAACCGAAGTCCCCGATGCGATTTACAATGAACGCCTTCTTCCCTGCGTTAGCCTTTTCCCGATCCTTGAACCAGAATCCAACGAGCAGGTAGCTGCACAGGCCAACTCCCTCCCATCCCACGAACATGATGGGGAAGCTTGCCCCGCTGACCAGCACCAACATGAAGAACACGAACAGGTTCAGATACGCAAAGTACCGCGGGTAGCCGGGGTCATCCTTCATGTAGCCCACGCTGAACACGTGGATGAGGAACCCGACCCCGGTCACCACCAGCATCATTACCATCGAAAGCTGGTCGAGCTGGAGGCTTGCGGCCGCCTCGAAGGTACTGGTTACGATCCAACTCCAGTACGTCACCACCACGGGTGACTCGAGGCCTTCACCCTGCATGCGCAGGAAGTTCGCGACTACGACTGCGAAGGCTGCGAAAAGGACGCCGGGTCCGACCAGCGAGGGCAGTGTGTGAGTGGAGGGACGGTCGGCCTCGGGAAGGGTCCACTCGCCCCCTGCCCGGGCGACGTCGGCCGCCCGCTTCCCTGACACGAGCGCCAGGGCCCCGTTCACGAGGAAGCCGAGTAGAGGAAAGAGGAATATGAGACCGGGCAGGAAGGGCTCAAACGCGGCTTCAACTGCCGTCTCAGCACCTTCCTGCACAAGCGCTAACATCGCGAACGGAGGACTCACCGGCCTACCACTTCAGGAGGTTGAAATTGTCCACGTTCACCGTTTCGTAGTGACGGAAGATTGAGATCATGATGGCCAGTCCCACTGCCGCCTCGGCAGCCGCCACCGTCATTACGAAAAACACGAATAGCTGACCCTCGATCCCGGCCACTCGGGACAGCGCAACGAACGTGAGGTTGACCGCGTTCAGCATGAGTTCGATGCACAGGAACATGATGATCGCGTTCCTGCGCACTAAGACACCGAAGGCGCCGATCACGAACAGGAAGGCCGAAAGCACGAGCGCAGGTGTGATCATACGCGCTGCTTGGCCAGCACCAGGGCCCCTACGATAGCGACCAGCAGCAGGATGCCGGTGATTTCGAAGGGCACTACCCACTCGGTATAGAGAGGGCGAGCGATCGCTCCCACCGCACCATACGGCGCCACGAGCGCTTCGGCCGAGTCGCCCGCCTCCGGAGCCATAGCCCTATTCTTCCAGAGTTGCCGGCCCAAGAAACCA
>Ga0114993_10006334_pt1 | contig 11169 bp, 9 predicted proteins | sample ArcticOcean_MG_C_FD_87042 | JGI IMG/M metagenome (GOLD analysis project Ga0114993, IMG submission 87042) | Marine microbial communities from western Arctic Ocean - ArcticOcean_MG_CB2_150 | ecosystem: Environmental > Aquatic > Marine > Oceanic | place: Arctic Ocean: Canada Basin | collected...
CAATTGCGCCATGAAACAGGTACAATCTTTTCGAGGGATACCTCACTATCGTATCGATGTAATACGTTCATATTATATGGATGAAGAACACCTTAATAAAGCAAAGGGGGGGGTGGGGTCACAAAACAGGCACCAAGCACTATATATAATATCCCATCAACCTACACGGGGTAGAAATTAGGTTTGTTAACTTGTACTATAAAAGCATAAATTATTTTTTAACTAAATAGCATTTTTATTCAAATTGATTAATTATCTTTTACTACGCTTAAATCAAATCATCCGAATTATCATTATTTATTATTTATTATTAATATTTAATTTCTCGATAGCTCATGCTGCCATATTTGATGTTGAAGCCCACGGAGTTTATGGCGGATTCTGGAGAGATTTATATAAATTTGGTCCTGTAGTAATTGACACAGTTGGAGGTGACCTAGGTGTATTTATTGATAATGACATTAAAGTGGGATTTTCCTTTGCAACCGTGGTCGGCTTGATTTCAGGCAATCAGGAAGATGATGTATTTGATGCAGTCAACGGTAGTTATGGAAGCCCCGACAGATACAGTGGTGGACTCAATGCATTGGAGCCAGCTGATTTTTCCTATAGTACGGCAGCGCTTAAATTAGAATACATTCTTTTTGATGGTACAACATTTGGTTGGTCAACAACAGGCAACTTCGGACAAGGGGTATTTGGACAGGGTAAAATTAATAATGCCTCTGGTTTGGAAAAGGAGGAATATAAATCCTTTTCTCATATTTATGCCTCTCTTGGTTTGGCAATCATCATTAAAATAACAAATAATTTTAGAATGTCATTTGGAATTTCGAATCGGAAAGATTTAGATGCAAATGATAAAAGTCGACCCGCAGGATTTGAAAATTTTGATGCTGTAACAATTTACAATCACGTATATATGGTTAAATTTTGAGTCTATAGAGCTATAAGATAAGCATGGTGCAAGGTAAACCGACGACGCCGTCCATTTTAACATAGGGTGTAATATTATACAGCAAGTTAAAACAAGCTAAATAAATATGGCAAATACTAACTTAACTAATCAAAGGCAGGTATTCGTTGAGGAGTATGCACGCTCCGGAGATCACTTGGAAGCAGCAAAGAAGGCTGGATACAAAGACACTCATACTTTTTTTAGGGGAATCATTAATTATATGAGTTTGAAGATTGTTTCCAAAGGTTAACGGAAAGGACGTTTTAAGGGGACTCTCCTTACTGCAAATAATGATTTAATAATAATTATTATTAATTAACTTGACATATATCATAAAAATATTTTAATTATGTTATATATATATATCGATCATAATTTAATTATTATTAAATAAAATAAACAATGAAAAAATTAGCAGGTAACATTGCATTAATGCTCACCCCATTTAAAATTGATGGTCAAATTGATTTTAATGCATATAACGCTTATGTAGAATGGCAGTGCCAATTTAAACCTACAGCGCTATTTACAGTTTGTGGAAGTAGTGAAATGAAATGGTTAAATTTTAGAGAAAGAAAAGAACTTATTAAAAATACTATTAAATATTCAAATGGTATACCAGTAATTGCAACAGCAAATTTAAACCGTGTATATCAAAATCATACTAATGAAATACGTGAAATATGTGATCTAGGTGTGGAGGCAGCAGTAATCGTTCCTCCTCAAAAAATAGAATTAAATTCAAATATTCATTATGAATATTTGAGTAACTTAAATAATATCTCAGATGTACCATTAATATTATATGAATGGCCTCAAGTAAAAAAACATTTCATTGATCCAAATTTCTATGCGAAACTTGTAAGAGACAATATAGTTATAGGTATTAAAGATACAACTTGTAATTTAAAAGACATAATAAAAAAATTAAATGCCTCAACTGATTCTTTAATTTATCAGGCAAACACTCCATTCATGCTTGACTCAATCAATAAAGGTATTAAAAATGTTATGGTTATAGTTTCAACAGTAGAATCTAGTATAATTTCTAAAATATTAAAAAATTATGACACTAATCCAGAAATGTGTAAAAGTTTGCACTTATCTTTAATTTTTTTAGATTCATTATTACGGTCTGGTTATCCCTCATCAGCAAAGTATGTACTGAAAAAAAAAGGAATGAACTTTAATGAATTTACTAGATGGCCTAACACATTAAACTCAGAAATAAAAAAATCATTAGATCTTTTTTATATAAATTTATGAAATATTAATTTAAAATACTGTTGTTTCAAAAAAAATAAAAAATATCTATATAATGGCGTCTTCGTTGTCGGAACATAGATAATTAGTCCTTATCCAGTATGGCCAACATTCATCAAAGATTGTAATTTTGATTTCCTGTTTATGGATACAAAACACATATTTTTTGATAGATCAACGTTATCATGAATGTGTACTACAATGCAGTAATATGCTATCCACCTTTAGATAGAATGGAATCACCTGTACCCGATATAACTACACGATTTATTGATGATGGCTTTAGTGGAATAATTTCTTCTCAAATCAAAACTATAGAACAGGTATAAGAATTAGTTGGTTTTACTCAAAAAGAACGACAAACCGAAATTATTAAACATAAATTTTGAAGATAATTATATAAACTTAAATTAGCAATTATTCAGATTTAATCCAATGTATTGAGGTTTGATTAAAATTTTAAATTGATAAATTTTTAGGATTTTTAAAAGATTAAATAGATTATTAATATATTATATTAATAAATAAATCATATAAGTATGATAAATAAAAGTTAACATGAATAATAAATATTACAGTAATATTTTCAAAAAAGTTCCAGGAAATATAATTCATCATGTGCCAGCACATACAAGAAATTTTATTGGGTGTCCATCTATAGTAAGAATAGCTAAAAATAGATATCTTGTCTCTCACTCATATTTTGGGAAAGGATCAAAATATTCAGAAACATTCATTTATGAAACACAAGATGGTGGTAAGACGTGGTTTTATATAACAAAAATTGAAGATCAGATCTGGTCAAATATCTTTATGTCGGACAATACTGTTTACCTACTTGGAACTGATCATTGTGATAATAATTTAGGAAGGTTAAATGGAAAAATTGTGATCCGTAAATCATTAGACGGAGGTAGAACATGGACAACTGCAATAAACTCAAAAACAGGATTAATTACTGATAAAGAGGGATATCATACAGCTCCTACATGCACTCTAATATTTAAAAACAGGTTGTGGAAAGCTTTTGAATATGCACCAGAGCCAGATCGTAAAAAATGGGTAAGCTTAGTAATTTCATCTAGTCTCGATGACAATTTACTTGAAAGAGATTCATGGACTTTTTCAAATTCAATTAAATCTTGGGACAATTATCAATGGATTGAAGGAAACGTAGTCGTAACACCAAGAAAACAAATTGTTAATATACTTCGGACAAACTTACGGACTAGGATGGGTGGGATTGGTAAGGAGGGTTTTATTGAGAATGATGAACCTGTGAGCATGGTACATATTGCTGAAAATGGGATTCTGCTAAAACATAACCAAAAAAAAGATAAAATTGTCTTTCCCGGTGGTGGTGCAAAATTCACAATCAGGAAAGATTCAAAAAGCCAATACTACTTTAGCATTGTAAATCCTCAGAATATTAATTCTTACAGAAATAGATTAGCATTAACAGCATCAAAAAATCTTGTAGAATGGAAAATAATTAAAAATTTAATAAAACATGATGATCCCCATTATCATGCATTTCAATATGTAGACTTTGTATTCGATGACGAAGACATTATTTTTGTGTCTAGAACTGCTTATGATGATAATTCAGGTGGGGCAGACAACGCACACAATGCAAATTATTTTACATTTCACAGGATAAATAATTATTTACAATATATAGAAAATTTTTTCTAGCCCAGTTTCTCCGAGAAAAAACAAGCTGACATATGTCCGTTTCCAAAGTCTTTGAGTTCTGGAGTAATCTTTCTACACATTTCAGAGGAAATACTACATCTGGGATGGAAATGACAACCAGAGGGAGGATTTGATGGATTTGCTACTTCACCATGAAGTATTTCGGGATTGTATTTTGAATCTGGTTCTGGCTGAGGTAATGCCGAGAGAAGTGCTTTCGTATACGGGTGCTTAGGAGAATTGTATATTTGTGAAGTTGTACCAACTTCAACAATTTTACCGACATACATGATAACTACTCTATCAGATATATGTTCAATCACATTCAAATTGTGTGAAATAAAGAGATAAGATAAATTATATTCTTCTTTGATATCAATTAGTAAGTTAAGGATTTGAGCTTGTATGGATACATCTAAAGCAGAGACAGGCTCATCTGCAATAATCATCCTTGGGAAAGTAGACAAAGCCCGAGCAATTCCAATACGTTGGCGTTGACCTCCACTAAAGGAATTCGGATATCTATTTAGATGTGAAATCTGTAATCCAACCTTTTCTATTAAAATTTTTACTCTATCTTGTATTTCTCCTTTTGGTACATTTTGCATCCTTAATGGTTCAGAGATTATTTGATTAATAGTCATTCGTGGTGACAATGATGAGAAAGGATCTTGAAAAATCATATTCATTTCTTTACGTAATTTTCTAAGTTTTGATTTCTTTAAATGTACAATGTTATGCACGTTATTACTGGTATCACGAAACATGATTTCGCCACTAGTAATTTCAGTAGCTTGAAGTATACATTTTCCAAGAGTAGTTTTTCCTGATCCAGATTCACCAACAACTCCCAAAACCTCTCCTTTTTTTAAAGATAGATTAACATTATTCACTGCTTGTACTAAGCCAACAACCTTTTTGAAAAAACCTTTTTCAATAGGAAAGAATTTTTTTAAATTTTTAATTTCCAAAATATTCTCTTCCCTCATCTAAACCTTAATTTATTAATTATAGAGTAAACAACTTACTTTGTGATTATCATTGATATTTCTTAATGATGGTGACTCTTTGTTACATAAATTATTAATTGCCTTGTCACAACGTTCAAAGAAATCACAACCATTTCTTGGAGTCATTGGAATTGGAACATTTCCTTTTATAGAAAATAATCTTTTATTCTTTTTTTTACCCAATCGAGGTATTGAATCCATTAATGCTTTAGTGTAAGGATGTAATGGGTTCGTAAATAAATTTTTAGTTGAAGTTTGCTCTACTATTTTCCCTAAATACATGACAACTACTTCATCAACTATATTTGCTATAACACCCAAATCATGACTAATGTATATAATTGACATTCCAGATTCCTGCTGCAACTCTTTCATTAAACTGAGAATTTGTGCTTGAATCGTAACATCAAGTGCAGTTGTTGGTTCATCAGCAATCAAAAGATCTGGTTCACATGAAAGTGCCATTGCAATCATAGCTCTTTGCCTCATTCCACCTGAAAAATGATGTGGATATTCCTTCAATCTTTGTATTGGATCAGGAATACCAACCCTTTTTAAAGCTTTAATTGCAATTTCATTTGCATTTTTTCTGTCTTTTGTTTTGTGTAGAAAAATAGCTTCCTTCAGTTGATTCCCAATAGTATGTAAAGCAGAGAAGGCTGTCATAGGTTCCTGAAAGATCATGCTGATTCGATCACCACGTACTTTACATAGTTCAGATGCATTCCTATTATATTTTACTAAATCAATGCAATTTTCAGTCTTGGAAAATAATTTAATTTTACCTTTTACTGTCGCAAATTTAGGTTCAATTCTTAAAATGGTTTGTGCGAGAATACTTTTACCACATCCTGATTCACCTACAATCCCTAACGTTTTACTTTTATTTATTTTAAGATCTACACCATTTACAGCAATTAACTTACCTTCATCTAACTGAAGAACAGTTCTTAAATCAGAAATCTCTAAGAGTTTTTCAGAATTTTCGCTCATAATACTTAATGATGTTTATAAGGGTCAGCAGCATCACGAATACCGTCTCCCAAAAAATTGAAAGCTAGAACTATCAATATTACAAAAATTCCTGGGAAAAGTAGCCAGGGATTCATTGTAACAGTTTGTACGTTTTGAGAGTCTTGCAATAGTGTTCCAAGACTCACTGCCGGTGGTCTGATGCCTAAGCCTAAAAAACTTAGTGAGGTTTCTCCCAAGATCATACTTGGTATAGCAAGAGTTAAATGAACAATTAGATAACTGGAAAAACCTGGTAATAAGTGTTTAATAATAATATCGCCTTCACGTGCACCGCATAATTTAGCTGCTAGAACATAATCCTCCTCTCTCAAACTAATCAATTTACCTCGAACGACTCTGGCTAATCCAGTCCAACCAATTATTGCCAGTACAATAGATATGCTAAAGTACACTTGTATTGGTGACCAATGGGTAGGAACTAATGTTGCTAAAGCCATCCATAATGGTAGGGTTGGTAGTGATTGAAGAAATTCGATCATCCTTTGTATCAAATTATCAATTCCACCACCATAATAACCTGAGATACCACCAAAGAACAAACCTAGAGACACTCCGAATAATAGACCCACTAATCCTACATACAATGAGGTTCTCGTACCGTAAAGTGTTCTACTGAAAACATCTCTACCAAGACTATCTGTACCCATTAAAAATAATTCTCCCCCATCTTCTACACCAATAAATCTATAATTTAAATTAAAAAATAATATGGTATACGATTCTACTTTAGGGAAAAATCTGATGTAATATTTTTCTTCTTTGTTTTGTACATACTCTCTTTGAAATGTTTTTAAGTTTAATTCACTTTCTATTTTGTAAACAAATGGATAAAAAGAAAAATATCCCTCTTCATCAAAAAAAAATATGTTTGATGGTGGTGTATATAGATATTCTCGATTCCTTTGGAAAGTAGGGTAAGGAGAAAAAAATTCAGCAAATGTAGTTATAAGATATAGGAATATTAAAAAATAAAGTGAGCCAACAGCAAACTTATGTTTATTAAATTTTTTTATGATTAAAGTTCTTTGACTGAAAATAATATCATTCATAACATGTTAAAATTTCAATACTAATACCAGAAATTAATTTGATTTTTCATACCTAATTCTTGGATCTAAAACCATTAACAAAATATCTGATAGAAATACCCCAATTACGGTTAAAACACCTAACATCATTAACATACTGGACGCAGCATATGTATCTTGAGCCATTAGTGCTCGGAGCAATAATGGCCCAGTTGTTGGTAAACCAAGCACTATGGAAACTATGGCCGATCCAGACACAATCGCCGGAAGTAAGGTTCCAATTGTACTAATGATGGGATTCAGAGCCATTCGAAATGGATATTTCAAGATTAATTTCCATTCTTTAACACCTTTTGCACGTGCTGTAATTACGTACAGTTTTTCTAATTCATCTAAAAGTAGACTTCTTAATATTCTGATTATTCCGGCTGTCCCAGCTGTCCCAATTACAATTACTGGAACAGGCAAATGTTTTAACAAATCCAAAAATTTTGGAAAACTCCATTCAACTCGGAGATATTCAGGTGAAAATAAACCACCGGGAGAGAAATCAAAAAAATTCATTAACCCTATCATTAATATCAATGCTAATAAGAAATTTGGTATTGCTAGTCCTATTAATCCTATAAAAGTAAACATATAATCTAGAATAGAATACTGATGTGTAGCTGAATACAGTGCAATCGGAATTGATACCAGATAAATAAATAGTAAGGATGCAATTGAAATTATCATTGTAAGTAACAATCTTTCCTTGATAAGGCTCCATACTGGTTTTTGCCACTCAAATGATTGTCCAAAATCTCCTTCCACTAAGATTGGTACGATCCATCTTATGTATTGGATATGAATTGGTTGGTCTAATCCGTATCTTTCAGTAAGATACAATAATTCTGCTTCGTCTACCATTTCTCCACTATTGTCCAATTCAATGGCATAACTTTCAATCCAACTCCCAGGTGGTAAATTTACAATGTAAAATGATGCTATTGAAACTAATAATAAAACAATAACCATGTAAATCAATCGTTTAATAAAATAATTAATCATAATTAATTTTCATAAATTTAATTTTTTTGATAAGTTTTTCATAAATCATAAATATATATAGTCTTTCATTATTTCATTCAGAATTATTTTTTAGGTTTTTATATTTAATTAATTTTTTATTCATGTTATTCCTTTTTTTATTTTATGAGTATTATGTTTTTGTTAGTAGTGAAATATAATTCTGATCTTTATATCTAAGTATGTTCTTTGATCTTTTCCAAGAGTCTATGGCCGGTATTGAAGGTTACTTTTTCATCAAATAAAGCACAGAACCTTGCTGAAGATCTAGTCATTCATCAAAGATAATTTTTTATTTGACAAAAAAGCTACTAACCTCTAGGAGTTCAATTATGGAACAAGCTATGTTCTTTGGAGGGAATCGACATTTAAGTGGTTGGTTAACCAAGCTAGCCTAAAATGGGTGTTGATTCCCACTGGGTGATCAACAAATTGCTTCCCATTTCCTCAAGCAACGGTTTCGTGTTTATACTCTTTGAGCGCAGGTTTCTTTCTATTCAGAATGGTATGTTAAGATCTTTTACAATCTTGGCAGAGTTATAACTCGGGGCTTGGGTTGGTTCATAGAGTATGGATTAAGCTTCGAACAGTTATGACATTGCTCCTTCATTTCTCAAATTTGGGAGACTGATCGATTAATATTACATTCAATTTGAGGCCAACCCTGTAAATATATTTTTAAATTATTTAATCTATAAATTTCCAATCAATTTAAATAAATCTGAAATAAATTATCATTTCTTTAGTGTTGGTAATTCCACATAGGACTTATTGGAGATACCATTGATCTGAGTGTCCACTCACTAGATGATTTATATATATTGTACCTTCATCTGGCGGAAAATTAAAAAGATTTTTTGATCTGACAAAAACTTCAGGAGCTTCTCCAACTGTTCCAATATGGTACATTCTTTCCAAAGTTCTTCGTACTATCTGTTTGCCAAGTGAATAATAATCCTCTGAGCCCATTTTTGTCATTTGCCATTTCGCAACAAGATCCATTTGTTCTATAAAGTATACATCATTTGGCTTTTTACCCTTCTTTCCTTTTGAAAACCACCATTCCCTCCATTCTAATCCACCACCAACTGGCGTCGAATCAATCCCATATGGTGGACGAAACCAAATTGGCCTTTGATACATGTCCTTCTCTGCAACTACATCAGCGAACCAAACTGATGCATGAACTTCATTTGCCAACAATGCTTGTTTAAACGCTTCTCTAGTGCTGGGGTTAATTGAGACTTCAACTCCGATTTTGCGCCAATATTCAGTAACAATTTCACTGAGTGGTATTCTTTTTATTGCATCCCAAAGAACAATTGAAAGAGGTTTGCCATCTTGTCTTATTCTTATACCATCATCACCTCTTTTCAGACCCATTTCATCTAGCAGTTCATTAGCCTTTTTGGGATCATAATCTGCATAATATCCTGCCATCCATTCCTCATAAAATGGAGAAGTAGGTTCCACACCCCATTGTCTTGGTCTAGCTAATCCGAAAAAGAGAGTTTTATTTATGTCAGTACGATCAATCGCTAGTGACATAGCTTGCCGAAATCTTAAATCATTAAAAATTTTATTTAAAATTGGGTCCTTGACAGTAATATTAAACTGATATTTTTGCATTGAGCCTTGTGCAGCTGGCCACAAAAGTGTTTTGTAATTTCCTTTTTCTTCCCCAGCTTTCAAAATTGGTAAGTCTTCGACCCTTAGATTGTAAAAGCCATAATCAATTTCACCAGATTGAACTTTTAGTTTTACTACCTCTGGTTCTGAAACAATTAACCTAACCTGTCTGTCGATATAAGGAAGTTGATTCCCTTCAGTATCTACTTTCCAGTAAAACGGATTCCGTATGTAAAATTTATTCCCGAACTCATCAATTCTCTCAAGTATCCATGGTTTGAGCACAGGCATATTGATGTCGAAACCATTTTGACCAGTTTGACCATTGTAATGAAATACAAATGCATCAATCCATGATTTGAAACCTTCTTCCCTTGCAACTTCATCAGCATTTTTGTTGTATTTAATATGCCATTTTTTTAAATAATGCTCTGGGGCCATTGGAAAACCAGAACTAAATCGTGCAAGTGCCAAAGAGAAACTTGGAAATGGTTTTTCAAAACTAAATTTAACCTTGGTGTCACTTAATTTTTTAATATCGACATCCATTCCTCCTGGAGCTAATTGTCTAGGCAAGTTTGGTAAATCTTTGTTTTTTACAATGTCTTGGTACCAAAACAAAATATCGTTCGCATTAAAATCATTACCATCACTCCATTTCATACCTTTTCTGAGTGTAACTATGGCACTTTTATATTCCTCATCAAGTTCGACGCTTTTCGCTATTTCTGGGACAAGAATCTCCCAGTTTGTTGTGAAGCCCATTAAATGTTGGTCCCACGCAGTAAATCCAGTATTTCCAAATGATGTTGGATTTGTAGCATTGAACGTTATTTCCCCTCCGTAAATCCCTATGCTAGATCTGGGACTTACAACTAAAATGTCATTCTTGTCGGGTAGACGATCCTTCAGCTTAGGTATTGTTCCTTTTACTACCATTGACTTAAGTAAGGGAGCTTGATCGTAATTATTTATCTTGCCATATTTATTTTCATAATCACTTAAGTTCCATGTATTAAAATTATCAATAAAATTGATTTTATCAGCGAATAGAACTGCGGGTAAAAAGAAGAGAAAATAAATAAGGTAATTTATTGTTTTTAAATTTAATATTTTTTTAAGCATATTAATCTCCTTTTATTCGAAATTATTGTTAACAATAGAATTAAATTGAACAGGTAGTATATAAATTTATTAAAAGTTTGTCAACAAAAAAACCCTTTCTTGCCTCTTTTTAAAAAATAATTTTTTAATCCTATAATATCAGTAAATTATACTGTAGTTACTTTTTTTATGAGTATTGATTTTCATTTTAAATAAATAAAAATGTGAAATCTTTTAAGTGAAATAAAATAATTGAGGCTGATTATTAGAATGGATTTATTAGATAATGAAATACAAACTTGGTAAAATTAGATTTGTATTATTTTGTGGTATTTTATTTAGTAGTAGAACGAGAATGGAACGAAGGCGGTAGGATAAA
>Ga0114993_10006337_pt1 | contig 11165 bp, 7 predicted proteins | sample ArcticOcean_MG_C_FD_87042 | JGI IMG/M metagenome (GOLD analysis project Ga0114993, IMG submission 87042) | Marine microbial communities from western Arctic Ocean - ArcticOcean_MG_CB2_150 | ecosystem: Environmental > Aquatic > Marine > Oceanic | place: Arctic Ocean: Canada Basin | collected...
ATGCCGCCAGCCCAGTTCATATTGTGCCTCCGTGTCTCCGTCGTCGGCCTGAATAATTAATGTGTCAAGATTTTCCATGAGATATTTTTCTTCTAATAAATTGTGGAGATGTGTTTTGGCATCCCACCCAAAATCAGCAAGCATCTTTGCATCACTGTCAATTTACCGTAAACTGCAAAATCCGCGCCGCAGTGCCTTTGCTGGCTGAGTTGGATTTTTTGCTTAACCGAATGCGGGCGGTGTGCGAGCCGCGTTTAAAGTCGGCGGCGAACATCACCGTGCGCGGGTAGTGCAGGCCACGGCTGTGGCGGTGATACAAATCAACACGCTTCCATTCGCTGCCGTCGATGCTTGCTTCAATGGCACCGGCGTTCGGCCCTGCCAAAACATAAGCGCCGATCGCACGGCCAGTGAATTTCACCGTGGTTTCTTTGCCCGATTGCGTCGCCGTCAGCAATTTCATCCCGCCGAATGGCTTGTGCCGAAAGCTGCCCGGAATTTTTTTCCAATTCGGCAAGTGCCATGTCCACGACGCATTGGCGGAGGCGGCGGGTGAAATAAAATGGCCGTTGAAATAACTGTCGGTATCAATCGGCTTACGCGGCACGGAATGGGCGACGGGTTTTTTGATGGGCGGCACACTCCATGCCGCATCGAGTAACCCGCCAATCATCTCAGCCGCAATCGCGTTGCCGGCGGGTTTGGGATGCGTGCCGCCGAAAACTTTCCACGTGAGCTTGCCCGAATTGATGCGATCGGCAACTTCGCGCGCGAGGAAAATGGTAGAGACGTTGTATTTCTTCAACACCGTTTCATGCGCGGCAATGGCGAGTGGAATTTTTCCAGCGCGAAGTTGGGCGAGCATCCCGGCGTTCACAAAATGCGTGACCACAATATCCATATTTGGCTGAGCCGTGCGCGCTTGTCGGATGATGCCTTCCATGCCGCGGATGCAATCGCGCCGTGCGTGGGCCGCGTCCTGGTCATCGTTCACGGCGAACTCAATGAAAAACAAATCCACTCGATCCTTCGCCAGCACCTGTGACCGCAACCGAAACGCGCCAGTCGTCGAGCACGTCGACGAGATGCCCGCGTTGATAAACTCAAACTTCGTCTTTGGAAACCGTTTTTGCAGCCAAGCCGTAACCATTGGGCGATAGCCGTTCATCTGCGTGATCGACCCGCCCATAAACGCCACGCGGCCTGTGCCGCCGACAAACTGCAATCGTGAGTTTGCAAAACTGCTGCGTTGAATGACGTTTTGATTTGCAGGTGCAGCTTGAAAGGTAAGCGCGCACGTCACGGCAAGGATTATGAGGGATTTCATGCGGTGATTTTACCACAAAACCGGAAATGCCAAAAACATTTCCGTTCCTAATTTTGCCCGGGCTGTTTAGAATCGGGCCGGAAAAGGAAACGACGAAAATGAGAATCTATCAATTCCTGTTAGCGTGTGCTTTGTGGCTAGGTTTTTTGCTGAACGCGACTGCATTGGATTGGCCGATGTGGCGCGGCGATGTTCGGCGCAGCGGGGCAACGCACGAGGTTTTGCCCGCCAAATTGGATTTGATTTGGACGCGCGAATTGACGCCGGCTAAGCCGGCTTGGCCGAATGAGGCGCGTTTGCATTTTGATGCATCTTATGAACCGATCGTGGTCGGCGGGCGGATGATTGTGGGTTCGCCCAACGACGGCAGTGTGACGGCGTACAGCACGGGCACGGGGCGGGAATTGTGGAAACTTTACACCGACGGGCCGGTGCGGTTGGCGGCGGTTGCGTGGCGTGGGAAGATTTACTTTGGCTCGGACGACGGCTACCTGTACTGCGTTGATGCGGCAAAGGGATCGTTGCTTTGGAAAGTGCGGGGGGCGCCGAATGCGCGGCGCGATTATCGGCACTTGGGCAATGGCCGGTTGATCTCGGTTTGGCCGGTGCGCGGCGGGCCGGTGTTGGCGAATGGTGTTGTTTATTTTGGCGCGGGCGTTTGGCCGACGATGGGGGTCTTTGTTCGCGCAGTCGATGCCGCAACGGGCAAAGTGCTGTGGACCAACGCCAACAGTCACGCGATAAAAAACGTTCGCATCGATCACAACTACCTGCACGAATCGGGCATCTCGCCGCAAGGGCACATGTTGATCGCCGGCGACATGCTGGTCGTGCCCAACGGCCGCTCGATGCCGGCAAGGCTGGATCTCAAAACCGGTGAACTGAAATATTTTGTGCAGGGTTATCGCAATGGCGACAGTCGCGTGATCCCCGGCGGCAAGGTGGTGTTGGTCGGTGCCAGCGGCGTGATCAGCCTGAAAGACGGTCGCGAGATCGCCAGCCGCTGGGCCGCCGCTGGCAAGGATGCGCCATCGGGTTGGAGTAATAACAAAGACCTCTTCGAAGGCCCGATGTACGCATACAAGTTTTTGCCCGGTTGCGATTATCGATCGGTCATCGACAAGGGCACCTGTTACGGAATGGAAAAGGGCGTGCTGTACGCGCACGACCTCGACCGGGCCATCACCTCGCTGTACGACCTCGATGACCGCGGCAAAACGCTGAAGCCGGCGCGCTGGGATGCCCCGCTCATTTGGAAACTGGACATTGGTAATCTTGGAAAAGGATCTCACCAGGCACTGATCAAATCGGGCAAAAGACTTTATGGGCATATCGGCAAACAGCTTTTCGCAGTCGATTTGCCAATCGCAAAAGTAGTGCCACCGAAGCTCGCGTGGTCAAAAAAATTAAACTCGGAACCGGCGACAATGCTGGCCGCTGACGACAAACTGTTCGTGGTGGCGACTGATGGAACAATTCAATGTTTCGGCAAAGCAACCGCGGAGCCAGTAGTCCATGAACACGAAATCGGGACTATCACGAAAAATGGAGATGCAGCGAAATTCGTAATCCGAGCGTTGGAGGGAACACCGCGTCAACACGCATATGCATTGGTGTTGGGAGTAGCAAACGGGGATCTTGTTCAAGCGTTGCTGGATCACACAATCATGAAAGTGATTGTGCTCGACGAAGATCCCAAACGGATCAACCAACTGAAACAGCGCCTCTCCGAGCACGTTAATTACGACGATCTTCAGGCGATTGTTGGAACCGCAAATACCATCGAACTGCCGCCTTACCTCGCGAGTCTGATTGTTTCGGAAACACCGGTTGCCCTAAAACTCACCGATGCAAAATCGGTTGCGAAAATTCTCAAGTCATTGCGGCCGTACGGCGGGACTCTCTGTTTCCAACTGGTTCGCAACGAACAAAATGCCGTTGCGAAAACGGTTGGCAAAACAGAGCTGTCCAATTTGCGAATCGAAACCGACTCGGATTTGTTCTTCGTCCGGCGGGACGGCGGCCTGCCCGGCGCGGCCAATTGGACGCATGAGACAGCCGATGCCGCACGCTCGTTTTTCTCCAAGGACGAACTGGTCAAGGCCCCGCTGGGAGTGCTCTGGTACGGCGACGGCCCGGATCATGGATTCCACAAACGCAAAGACTACGGCCACGGCGTAAAGCCCCAAGTCGCCGGCGGCAGGATGTTCGCTCTGCAAGTCGCCTCCAGCACGCTGCACGCCGTGGACGTGTACACCGGACAGGTTTTGTGGATCCGCAAAGTCGGCGGGTCGGCTCGGTACGCTTCGTTTCCTGATGCGGTTTATGTGGCAACCGGACGATCTTGTGAGGTGCTGAATGCCGCGGATGGAAAAACAAAAACCACGTTCAAAATGGACATCGGCCAACCGGACAACCAACCCGCCAGCGCCTCGGATATTCGAGTGGACGGCGATCTCATCCTGATCGCCATCCGGTTCAACAACGAAAACGCAATCAGCAAAGGCCGCTGGAACAGTCAATTGCTCGTCGCGCTGGATCGCAAAACGGGAAAACAACTTTGGTCGCGCAAGGCCGAGCGGCGATACAATACCGCATCGATCGCGGTGGCCGATGGCCGCGTGTTTTGCATCGACTCACATTCGCCCGCCGAAATTTCCAAAATGTCCAGGCGCGGCGAACCCACCGACGCCCTGCCCTCGACCATTATGGCACTTGAAGCCCGCACCGGAAAAGTTCTTTGGAGCACTATCAAAAAAGACCCCGCCGCCGTTCATCATTCGTTGCACTTCATGGGCCTTCGCACCAAGGACGATTGGCTCACTTATTCGGCCGATCACAAAATGCTGCTCGCAGGCAAATCGGAAAACACCTACGCCTACAACGCCATCACCGGTCGGCAAATCTGGCACAAGCCCGTTCGCGGACATCAGCCGCTCATCCTTGGCCCCGAGACATTCATCAATCAGGCCGGCCACACCTACGAGGTCGCCACGGGAAATATTTTAAGCAGCATCCCGCTGTTCCGGCGCGGCGGCTGCAACTACGCCGTGGGCAATAAAAACCTACTGTTCCTGCGCGCCAATTGCGCCGCCTACGTCGACATCAAAAGCGGCAAGCAATACAACCTGCGAAACCTGCGCTCCGGCTGCAGCAACAGCCTAGTCGCCGCTGACGGACTGTTGAACATCCCATGTTTTTCAGTTGGCTGCGTCTGCAACTACCCGATCCAAACTTCCTTCAGCATGTTCCACATGCCCGCCGCCAAAAAATGGCCCGGCCCGGCCCAGCCACAAAAAGTTCCCAAGAAAAAATAAACGCCACTAGGCGAGGTGCCAAATGTTTACTTGGCCGGACATGTCGGCGGCGGCCAGGAGGGTGCCGTCGGGGGTGAGGTCGATTGCGTGGATCCAGTCTTTGAACTGGCCGCCGCGGGGTTTGCCGAGTTCCTTGACAAGTTTGCCGTCCTTGAGGTTCCAAATGCGAATGACCGTGTCGCGGCCGGCGCTCAGGAAGTGTTCGCCGTCCGGGTGAAAAATGAAATCGGTGACGCCGTACTGGTGGATGGGAGAAACCTCCTTACGCTTTTTGCCGGTGGCAGCATCGAGCAGCCAAATCTTGCCCTCGGCTTCCTCGCCGCGTCCGACGAGGATTGTTTTGCCGTCGGGCGACCACGCGAGTGCCGGCAGGTACATTTTAGAAAAGTCCTTCGAGAGGTCGGCCGTGACTTCTGCCTTGGCAATATCCCACAGGCGAAAGACTCGGCGGGAAGCAGCATCAAACACCAGTGGCCGGCGCTCGCTGAGGGCCGCGCGCGTGGCATCGGGCGAAACGGCGAGCGCGTGCACCCAACCCTCGACGGCCCATTGCTTTCGCACCTTGCCGCTGGCACGGTCGCGGAAAACCACCTGTCCGCCGTCGTCGCCGGTGATGAGTTGTTTCTCATCGGCGCTGAAGAGCATCACGGTGATCCATTCCTTTTGATTGGCAAAAATTTTTGACTTTGGTTGCAGCGCGACGGTACACAACACGGGTTCAACTTTTTTTCCGGAATGCCGCAGTGAACGCCGGTACACTGCGCCGACATTCAGCGTGAGCTTGGTCTCGCCGTCGCTCTTGGCGGCGGTGTCCCATTGGCGGACGGTATGGTCGTAGCTGGCGGAGTACAGTGTGCGGCCGTCGCGCGTGCAGCGGAGGCGGGTGATTGCGTTGGTGTGGCCGGTGAGTTGGCGCAGCGGCTGCGGGGCGTCGCCCTCAAGTTTGTCGGGCAGTTGCCATTCCATCATCTGGCCGAGGCGATTGCCGGCCACCACGCGGCGGGAATCTCCGAGGAACTGCACGGCGGTCACCCAGTCGGCATCCCATTTCAGCCCCCAAATCTGTTTGGATTTTTCAAAGGTCATTTAACTGAGAAACGGTGCGATCGGCTTGGCCTCCTCGGGCGTGAGCCACACGGGGCGTTTGCCCCAGAAATGTTTCTTGCGCGGGTTGATGCCGAGCGCGGTATAAATGGTGGCGAACAGGTCGCCCTCGTTCACGGGATTCTCCGCGACGTCACGGCCGTCCTCATCGCTGGCGCCGTACACCTGGCCGCCCTTGATGCCGCTGCCGGAGAGCACGATGCTCCACGCGCGGATGTAATGGTCGCGCCCGGCGCGGTTATTGATGTTGGGTGTGCGGCCGACTTCACCCATCCAGACCACGAGGGTGTCCTCCAGCAGGCCGCGGTCCTCGAGGTCCAGCAACAGCGTGCTCCAAGCCGGATCGAGCTGCTGCAGGTTGGCCTTGTGGCAAACAAAGTTGTTGGCGTGGCTATCGTAATTGTCGTGGCCGATTTCCACAAAAGGCACGCCGCGCTCGATGAGCTTGAGCGCCGTGAAACAGCCGCGGCCGAAATTGCTGTCCCCGTAGCGATCCTTGTGAGCCGGCCATTCCTCGCTGACATCAAACGCCTCGCGCGCGCGCAGCAACCGCCACGCGCGTTCCTTGGCCAGCCGATGGCTCTCGAACGGCTCGGCCTGATGCTGCCTGGCAAATTCCGTTTCCAGAAACCGGAACAATTCCGCGCGCCGCTCGCGCACCTCGGGCTTGAGGTTGCTGGTGGAAAAGGTGGGCATGCGGCCGTCACGCTGCAGGCTGAAGGGCGCGAAATTTGGGCCGAGGTAGCCGGGCCCGGCGTTGCCGGTGGGGCCCATGCGGACGAAGCTCGGCAGGTCGGCATCAAGATTGCCGCAGTACTTGGCGATCACCGCGCCAATCTCCGCGTGCGGCGTGCGCTCGCTCTGCTTGAAGCCGGTGTGCATGTGGTAAATGCCATCGGGATGATCGGGCGAGCCTGTTCGCATGCTGCGGATCACTGCCAGCTTGTCGGCCACCTTGGCCATCTTGGGCAGGTACTCGCAGATCTGCAGACCATTGACATTCGTGCCGATGGGCCGGAAGGGCCCCGCCGTGGGGCGGCCGGGTTTCATGTCGAAAGTATCGAGCTGGCTCGCGCCGCCGTTCATCCACAACAGGATGCAGCGCTTGCCTTTTTTCTGCGCCTCATTCACGGCGGCTTGCGCGTGGAAGAGACTGCCGAAGTTGGCCACGGAAACGCCCGCGCCCGTAAGCAGCGAGCCCTTCAGGAACGCGCGCCGATTAAAATGTTCGTGTGGTTTGCAGAGCGGTTTCATTGTCTTCAATAATTAAAACGAAAGCGCGAGCTGTTGAGCAGCGCCCAAATGGATTCTTCCAGCCGGGCTCGGGTCACGCGTTTGTCGTCCTTTTTCGCGGTGATGTACGCGACCAGTTTCTCGCGCTCGGCGGAACTGGGTATCCGCGTGAGCGTGCTCAGGAAAAGCCGGTCCACGCGCTCATCCCATGGCGCTTCACTCTTTAGCAGCGTGTCGGCAAGGTTCCCCTTTTTGGCGCTGATGAGGGAGCGCAACTGGCTGCCGTTGTTCAAAAACATATGCTCGTGCACGCCCCCCTGAAAATTTCCGCGGCCATCGGTCGGCTTGCCGAAAATCTTCAGCATATAACTTCCGGCGGCATTGGGCATCTTGGCATCCAGTCCCTGCGCAACATTGAAGCCCGTGGCCACGCGCAGGGCGGCCATAAACTCCTCCGCCGAAAGCGGCCGCACACGCGCCCGCTCGTACCACTTCGGCGCGGCTGCCGTGCCGGGGCCGGCGCTGTCGCGTTGATACGATTCGCTCAAAACGATCTCCCGCATCAACCAGCTAAGGTCAAACTTGTGCGCCACGAACTCTTTCGCCAGCGCGTCCAGTAGCGCTGGATGGCTCGGCTCGCTATCGGGTTTCAGGTCGTCCACCGGATGCACCAGCCCGCGCCCCATGAACTGTGCCCACACGCGGTTCACCGCCGCCCGCGCGAAGTATGGATTCTCCGGCGCGGTAATCCACGCGGCCAGTTTTTCCTTCCGCGAAAAAAACGGCTTCGGGTACGGCGCTTTTTTTATTTTCCGATAATCCGGCTCTTTGAATTCCTTGGGCAAATCCGGCTCATCGAGCGCCGCGCCACTCAGGAATTTTGGCGCTACCGGCTCGCCCTTTTTTCCCGGAACCGCATCGGCCGCCGGGCCGGTGAAGAGCACTTCGCCAGAGCTTTTCTCGCCAATGGTGTAAACCTTCTCCTTGCCCTTTGTTTCCTGCAGCACCTGAAGCCGCACGAAGAAGCCCGCCATCCCATAAAAATCCCGCTGCGTCAGCGCTTCAAACGGATGATCGTGACAGCGCGCGCATCCCAATTGCGTGCCTAGAAAAATGCGACTTACCGCCACCGTCTCATCCTCCGGCCTGTTGCGATACTGCACGTGGAACATCGCCGAGCCCGCTTCCTCCGCCAGGATCATCTTCCGCACCAGCGCATCCCACGGCACGTTTTTGGCAAACTGTTTCTCTAGCCAGTTTTTAAATGCATCGCGTTTGCGCGTGAACGCCGGGTTGGCGGGGTTACGCGTGAAGATAATCAAATCCCAAATTTGCATCTGATGCCGCGCGTGCCGCTTGTCCGTCAGCAGCCGATCCACCAGCTTCGCCCGCTTGCCCTTCGCCGCGTCATCCAAAAACACGCGCGCCTCCGCATACGTGGGCACTGTCCCCGTGAGGTCGAGATACGACCGCCGCAGAAAAGTTGCGTCATTGGCCAACTGCGCCGGCTCCACCTTGCCGGTCTTCCATCCCTGCGCCACTTCCCGGTCAATCACCGCCCGCAACGGCGCGGCCGGCGCACTCAGAGTCGCCAGCAAAAGGATGATGAAAGCCATTTTTTTCACGGGAAAATTGACCAAAATAAATGCTCGGGGATTCATTATTTATCGATCACACGAACGGCGTTACGCCCGGCACAGCCACGGGCGCGGGTGGCGTGGCGGCGTTCCAAGTGTATTGCTTGGGCGCGAGTTTTTGCTTGGAGTTGAGTGCTTGTTCCCAGGTGATGGATTGGCCGGTGTAGGCGCTCTCGCGGGCCATGATGGCCATCAGAGTGCTCTTGGCCATGTAATCGCCGTTGTTGATGGGCGTGCCAGCACGGATGGAGGCGAAGAGCCGGTCGTGCTCGGTTTGGTAAAACGCATTGGACTTGCCCGCGAACCGCCAAAGTTTTTTGTCAATTCTCAGGTGATGCCGTCGGGCGGATTCGCTGATGACCCCGCTGCCCTTGGTGCCCTTCACCTCGGCGTTCATGTCGCGATAAACTTTCGGCCCGCGTATGTGGCGGGTGTTGGAGTACACCTTCACGCCGTCGGCATAATCGAACACCGCCGAAAAGGAATCGAAAATGTTGCCACCGTTGTCTGGCCGAGCCTGACGTGCGCCCATCGCGATGCAACGGGCGGGGTAGCGATCGCGCAACGCCCACGCGCACACATCAAGAAAGTGCACGTGCTGTTCCACGTTGAAATCGCCGGAGAGCCAAGTGAAGTGGTACCAGTTGCGCATTTGGTATTCCATCTCCGTGGGCTCGCGCCCGAGCAACCCAGCCAGCTTGGCGCGGGTGCGATCCCAGATACCGCTGCGATAGTCGTTGGCCTGCAGGCAGACCAAATCTCCAATCTCGCCGGCGTGGATCTTCCTGATAGTTTCCTCAAAACAATTGTAATAGCGCAGGCATAAGCCGGAGACGACCGCCAAGTTTTTCTCTTTCGCCTTGGCGCACGACGCCAGCACCGAACGCACGCCCGCGCCATCCACCGCAACCGGCTTTTCGGCAAACACATGCCGGCCGCGCTCGATGGCGTGCGCCAAGTGAATCGGCCGGAAATGCGGCGGCGTGGTCAGCAGCACGACGTCCACATTGTCCGTCACTTTTTTGTATGCATCGAAGCCCGTGAAGCGCCGCTCTCGCGGCACATCTAGCTTTCCCTTGGCCTCGGGATGTTTCGCGAGCGTGTCAAAGCTGCGGTCAATCTTGTCAGAAAACGCGTCCGCCATCGCGACGAGCTTCACGTTTTTATCCGCCTGCAACGCCTGCGCCGCCGCGCCTGTGCCGCGCCCGCCGGACCCGATGAGCCCCACGCGAAGCGTGTCGCCGCCTGCCGCATGTACCGCCAAAGGCGCCGCCGCCGCCACGGCCGCCGTGTGTTTCAAGAACGTCCTCCGGTTTAAATTTTTCATTTGGTTTCCTTCAAAGGTGAAATGGTAAAATTGCGAAAGTAAATCTCGTGCCCCTCGTTTTGCAGGAGGATTTTTCCGTGGCCGGGAAAAACATCCACCGCACGGTTCACGGTCACGCCGTTGATTTTTATCGTCACCGTGCGGCCGCGGCAGATTGCCTCCACGAGTGTCCATTCGCCGAGCGGACTGGCCACATCCTTGTCGCCGCGTGTGTCGAGGCGTTCCTTGAAAAACGGCGTGTGATCCTTCCACCAAAACTGCCGGCCGCTGTACTGCATCTTTTCGCCCTTGGGATCCCAGCGCGTTTTCTTGTCGGCGGCGATGCGCACGTGCGTGGCCATGTCCACCTTCGGCCCGCCGCTGCCGCGAATCACGATGAGGTCGCCCTCACAACCCTGCGCCAGCTGAATCTCCAGACTCGGCATCCACGCATGGCGCCCCGCGCTGCCATCCGCGCCCGTAGCGTGCACGAGCAGGCCGCTGTTGCGGACCCACCTGCCGCCATCGGTTTGCGCGCCCCACTTGTATTCCACGGACACATGATAATCGCGGTACGTCTTGCGCGTCGCCACCACGCCGCGATGCTCCCCGCCCTTCATGTGGATCGCCCCGTCGCGAATGCTGAAAACTTTTTGCGGGTCGTTCGCCCCGGTCGCCCGCAACCACGTGTACAGCCCACTGAAATTCTTGCCATTAAAAAGAAGCCCGGCCTTGCGCGGGATCCCCGGCACGGCAGCTTCGATGCCAAATTGGCCGAGGCAAAACAAAAGAAAACACAACGCGCGCATGCTAATGAGTGTCTCGTGCTTGCCCATCCAAGGCAACAGAAGATTGCGTCCCGCCGGGCCCGTGGCATAATCGCGCCGAACCATCCGCCATGATTGCCCGCTTCATTTTCGCCCTACCAGTTTTCGCATTGTCGGCCCAAGCCGCGCCCAAACCGGCTGACCTCATTGGCAAGTTGCCAGCCGAAGTTTTGTCGGTGGCATTGGCCGAGCAATTCAAGGATCAAACCTGGCGCACGTTGCGGGCACGCGGCGACGCAGCGAACCGGCGGGATGTCGCCGAATGGCGCAAGGTGAAAACACGCGCGGATTGGGAGGCGTCGCGCGAGAAAAAATTGCGCCGACTGCGTGCCGCGCTGGGGCTGAACATCGCGCCCTCCGTGCCGAAGCCGATGCCCACGCGCGTGACGGCCACGATCAACGGCAACGGCTTCG
>Ga0114993_10006340_pt1 | contig 11163 bp, 12 predicted proteins | sample ArcticOcean_MG_C_FD_87042 | JGI IMG/M metagenome (GOLD analysis project Ga0114993, IMG submission 87042) | Marine microbial communities from western Arctic Ocean - ArcticOcean_MG_CB2_150 | ecosystem: Environmental > Aquatic > Marine > Oceanic | place: Arctic Ocean: Canada Basin | collected...
CATACCTCTTAAATTTTTAGCTGCTTGATAGTTTCTCACCCCATCCCAAGGAGCGCCTTTCGTACCAGCCTTTTTTTGTTGATCAATTGACCAAACATCAGGCTCTGATTTCATTAACCAGTAGTTCATCTAATTGTTTCTCCAATGTTTACTTGCTTTTTTGAACATAGCACTTTCATAATACGACACTTTTAACAAACACGTGACATGTCATGTGACAGGCACTCTTATTTATACTTTATTAAATAAAAAAATCCAAATATCAAGAATTAAAGAATTTTTATAGTTAACAATTATATCGTCCAATCTTTCACTTTTATTTCCTAATAAAATATTTTTAGGATTAATATGCTCTGCATAGCTAATAGTATCTTCAGTTTCTTTCAGGATATCGTAATAGTGAATACATCGATTTTCCACCATGCTTTTCAGCAACTTAATTTTAAAATTATAGAATATTTTTTTAAAAATAATGAATTATACAAAAGATAATTTTTATACTATTATGCACTAAGGTTATTAAATTATTCAAATAAATCTATTTATGAACAATTCAAAATTAAAAAAAATTATTAAAGAAAAAGACTTAATTAATAAAAAAATACTTATTAACTTTTCTAATATTATTAATATAATAAAAAAAATATCTGCAACTATCGAAAATAGAGCAACAGTATTTACTTGCGGCAATGGAGGTTCAGCAGGAGATGCTCAGCATATAGCAGCAGAAGGAATTGTAAGATTAAATCCAAAAAAAAATAGAAGACCTTTTCCAATAATTAGTTTAGCTATGGATACTTCAACACTTACCGCATGTGCTAATGATTATGGTTATGAAAATATATTTTCAAGATCTTTTGAAGCTATGGCAAAGAAAAATGATTTATTAATTTGTTTTTCTACCTCTGGAAACTCTAAAAATATTATTAATGTTTTAAAAAAAGCAAAAAAACTTAATATTTCTTCTGTAAGTTTCTTGGGAGGAAATGGAGGAAAGGCAAAAAAATATTCAAATTTATCTATAATAGTACCTAGCAAAAATGTAGCTAGAATTCAAGAGACACATATTTTTTTAGGCCACTATATACTTGATGAAGTTGAAAGATATCTTCTTAAAAGAAAGGTTGTTTAAATATTGAATTTTTTTTTTTTATATCTTAATGAATATAATTTGTTAATGGGCTCAGGAGGAGTGAGTTATCTACCTTTAGTATCTGGGATTTTATCAGCTAATGCAAAAAAAATAAAATTAATAAAAGAAAACTTCAAATTTAAAAATTTTATTTTCAAAACTGATACAAGCAAAAATATAATTAAAAATTACTATGATGAAAAACCTGATGTTGCCGTATTTTCAATTTCGATGTGGAATGAAAAACTTTCTTTAGAAGTTGTTGAAAAAATAGGTTTTAATAATTAAAAATGCAGATTGACTATAAAAAAAATTTAATATTTTTTTTTATAATTTGTTCAATTTGTGCAATAACTTTTTTACATAGAAACTATATAAGTCTTCATCATTTAAGTTTTGTTGAATGGTTAGTAAATTATCAACATTCATTTGTAAGAAGAGGAATTTTTGGGGAGTTAAATTATAATATAGCTAAAATTTTTAATTTAAATCTTTTTAAAGTAACTTTGGTTATACAAATAATTCTTTTTTGTATTTTTTATTATTGCTCAACAAAAATTTTAATTAATGTTAGAAAACCATCTTTTTTATTAATTTTAGCCGTTTTTAGTCCAATTGGTTTTCTTTTTCCGCTTGCCGAATTAGAGGCGCTCGGAAGACAAGAACTTGTTTTCCTAACTTTTTTATCTTTCTATATTTACTTTTTAATTTTTAAAAATAAAATTTTTTTATCTCAAATTTTATTAATTACTTTATTACCGATTATTTTACTTGCTCATGAAGGAATGATACTTTATTTTTCTTACGTAATAATCGCCAATTTATTTTTTCTATACAATAAAGAAATTAAATTCGGCTTGTTAATTAATATTCTAATCACATTATACATAATAATTATATTTCTAGTTTTTAATTCGAACTATACTGTTGATCAGACGGCAGTTAATGGAATATGCAAATCTTTAAGCAATTATTTAGAACAATCATATTGTGTTTCAATTAATGGTATAAGTAAAATTGCTGATTCAAAAAGTCTTACAATTGATCAATTTTTATCTCGTTTTGAACTGTTTAAAGTTCTTAAATTTTCTTTGTTTGCCCTAGTTGGGTTTGCTCCATTACTATTAGTAATAAAAAATAACAAAAATTTAAGAATTTTCAATTTTGAAATTAAACCTTTATATACTGTATATCTTTGCATTTTTTGTTCACTGCCAATTTACTTGGCAATTGATTGGGGAAGATGGACATATATAAATTATATTTCCACATTATTTCTTATACTTTATTTATTACACATTAAATTTTTAGAGATAAGAAAAGAAAAAGTTTATTACTTTTTTGAAAAAATTACTAAAAAAACCAAGGTTCTTTTTTTTATTTTATTTTGCTTTTCATGGAATTTAAAAATATTAAATACTGACGATATTGGTTCTTTTCCTGCATACAGATTGCTGAGAAAAACAGCATTATATTTAATGAGTTTTTTATAATTACATGTTATAAGTCAAAAAAAAAGCGAATGTCCATTTAAATTTACTTTTGAAAATAGAACCAAAGAAAAATGGCATAAAATTTCGAAGCAATTTAATCTAGGGGGATTAATATTGCCATCTTCTTGGCAATTAAATTTAGATAAAACTTTAATTGGAAAAAATTATACTTATTATAGATTGTTAGAGTTATTTATAAATTATGAAATTATTATCACTGGTTTTTTCATTTAAAAATGAAGAAGAAAATTTAAATGAATTAGTAAATAGAGTAGATCAAGTTTTTCAAAAGATTGAGAATTGGAATTACGAATTAATTTTTGTAAATGACAACTCTTCAGATAACTCAGAGAAAATTTTACTAGATCTTCAAAAAAAATTTCCAATTACTTTAATAAATATGAGCCGGACATTTGGCGTTAGTCCTTGTGTTTTAGCAGGATTAAGAAACGTTACTGGAGAATGTGCAATATATATGGATACAGATTTGCAAGATCCACCAGAAATTATTCCAAATTTAATCAAAGAGTATGAAAATGGAAATGATGTAGTTCATACTTTAAGGTTAAAAAGACTAGGTGAAAACAGATTTAAAATTTTAATAACTAAATTTGCATACAAAATAATTAACTATTTTTCCGATATAGATTTGCCAATAGAGTGTGGAGATTTTAAATTAATTTCAAAAAAAGTTTTAAATATCATTACTAATCAAAAAGAGTTTGATCCATATATACGAGGTCTTTCTGTTTGGGCAGGCTTCAAACAATCTTTTATAAAATATAACAGAGATGAAAGATCATCAGGAAAAACACATTTTGGTATTTTTGCAAAAGGTCCAATTGCAGAATTTTTAAGAGGAATAACATCTTATTCTACAAAACCACTCTATTATTCAATTTTAATTGGATTATTTGGAGTTTTTCTATCATTTGTAATTTTGATTTATGCTCTGTACAGTAAATTTAACGGTTTAGCTGTGCCTGGAACATCGGGTATTTTAGTGCTTATTTCTTTTTTTTCTGGAAATATCCTCATTTCCCTTGGAGTGTTAGGTATTTATATTGGTAAAATTTTTAACCAAACTAAAAATAGACAACAATATATAATTAAAGAAATTAAGAAATATAATTCAAAATAAATTGTATAATAAAAAAAAAATAGATCTTGTAATTTTAGCAGGCGGGAGAGGAACTAGGATAAAAAAAATTCTAAAAAAATATCCAAAGCCAATGTTAAAATGTAACAAAAAGCATTTTTTGAGTTATATTATAAATTATGTTTGCAAGTTTAATTTTAGAAAAATTTTTATATTAACTGGTTATAAAAGTGAAATAATTTTTAAAAAATTTAATAATAAAGAATTTAATTTTATAAATATTGAATGTATTAAAGAAAAAAATTTATTAGGAACTGGTGGTGCATTAAAAAATTTGAATAAAAAGGTAAACGATTTTATTTTAATTAATGGAGACACTTTATTTAATATTAATTTAACAGATTTTATTAAAACGATAAAACCAAATGTATTTGGATCAATAGCATTGGTGAAAAATAAAAAACAAGAAAGTTTAAAACTTCATAAACTTATTCTGAAAAAAAATTTAGTTCAATACAACGATAAGGGTAATTTTATGAATGGTGGTGTATATTTTTTTAAAAAAAAGTTTTTAAAATTTATAGTAAAAAAACAATGTTCATTAGAAAATGATGTTTTGCCAAAATTAATTAAAAAAAAAAAAATTAGTGGAAAATACTATAATAATTTTTTTATAGATATTGGTAGTGAAAAAACTTACAAAAAGGCACCAAAACTATTGCTTAAAAATCTAAAAAAACCTGCAGTATTTTTAGATAGAGATGGAGTTATAAATTATGATTATAACTACGTTCATAAACTTAAAAAATTTAAATTTAGAAAAGGTGTTTTAAGAGGTTTAAAGTATCTTTCAGAAAAAAATTATTATATTTTTATTGTTACAAACCAGGCGGGAATTGGAAAAAAAATATTTACTCTGGATCAATTCAAAAAACTACATTTAAGTCTTAAAAGTTTATTTTTACAAAAAAATATTTTTATTAACGATGTAAAATATTCTCCTTATCATACAAAAGCAAAAATTATAAAGTTTAAAAAAAGAAGTAATTATAGAAAGCCTGGAAATCTTATGGTTAAAAAAATTTTTAGCGAATGGGATATAGAGCTTGAAAAAAGTTTCATGATTGGTGATAAAAAATCTGATTATTTGGTTGCTAAAAAAAGTAAGTTAAAATTCTTTTATCCACAGAAAAATTTTTATACTCAAATTAAGCAAATAATTAATAATTAATAATTATTAATTATTTTATCCTTATTGTTTTTAAAATATAAAAGAAGTTCTTTAATACCATCTTCAAGATTAATTTTTGCTTTAAATCCTTTTTTTTCTATTTTTTTATTACTTACAAAGTAGTCTCTTTTATCTGGATCAGACTTATTTGTAATTAATTTAATATTTAAAGGTGGATATATTTTTTTTATTTTTTTAGCCAACATTATTTTGCTAATGTTTGCTGAAGATAAACCAAGGTTGTAAATATTGGATTTTAATTTGTTAAAATTTTTTATTGCGAAAACTATACCATTTACTACATCTCTCACATGAATAAAATTTCTTCTAAAATTTGGTTCAAAAATATCTATTTTTTTATCTTTTAAAGCTCTATATACAAAGTTATTTACTAATAAATCACTTCTCATTCTATAGCTATATCCAAATACAGTCGCCAATCTAAAACAAACAGAATTTTTAAATTTTTTGATTTCATTTTCCGCATCGCATTTTGTTTTTCCATAGAGCGAAATAGGTTTTAAAGGGCTATTCTCATCACAAAATTTATTTTTTTCTCCAACTCCATATCCAGAATTTGATGTCATATAAATAACTTTATTTTTATGATTAACCAGCTCTTTGATCATTTTTATTGCTTCAAAATTTGTGCTTTTTGCATCTTTTTTAAATTTATCACAAAGTGGTGCTCCAACTAAACCTGCTAATGGTACTATATATTCATTTTTCTTAATTAAAGATTTCATTGTACTCTTATCCCTTGCATCACCAAAAATAAGTTTAAAATTTTTATAGAAGTATAGGTGGCTTAAAGAATTTTTATTATATTTTAATAAATCTAGTACAGTTACTTTATAACCCAATCTTACTAGTTCAGTACAAAGCATCGAGCCAATATATCCAGCACCTCCAGTAATTAATACTTTTTTCATTTTAGTAATTATTTATCTTTAATTTTTCTTTTTAATTTTATCTTATTCATTTCAATAATATTTTGTACAGCATTTTTGCCAAATTTATTTTCAATAAGCTTTAAAAATGGCTTATGAGCATGATATTTATTAAATGCTTCATCTCTAAGAGTAATAATTTCTTTAGCGCTAAGTTGCTTGGTTGGTAATGGAAGGGTTTCATAAGAATGAAAAGAATAACCTTCGTAAGTATTAGGTAATTCAATATTTTCTTTTAAAGCATCCGAATATAATTTACTTCCTGGCAATGCCATTGCGGCATAAGTATTCCACCCAGCCGTGCATAAATCGACACTAAGATTAAAAGTTTGATCTATTGTTTGTTTGTTATCTCCAGGTAAGCCATAAATATAGTTTGCCATGACATTTATACCTGCACTATGCACCCTTTCAATAACTTTTTTAATATCTACATCTTCAAATTTTCCCTTTGAAATTTCTAGCCTTATCTTTTTTTGGCTACTTTCTACTCCTAATGCTAACCATTTTATTCCAGCTTTTCTTACAAGCTGTAAAGTCTCCAAATTTTTTACAGTATCAATTCTACTATAACTCCACATTCTAAGAGAGTCATCTTTATTTCTTTCTGCTAATTTTTTACATAAAGGAATATAATATTTAGGATTTAGCAAAAACATTTCATCCACAATTCTTATTGTTCTGACGCCCATAGAAATTAATTTATCAAATTCTTTAATTATAAAATTTGTAGACCAAAATCTCATTTTTTTATAATTTGAAGCAATACCAATCTCTTCATTGTCTTCACGGTTAATTATGTTAATCATACAAAAATTACATTCAAACACACATCCTAAACTTGTATGAATACTTGCATACGGTTTTCTTTTGTCGTAATCATACTCTGCATGCCACATTGGAGATCTATAAAGATCAAAGGGTTTTTTATTATAAGGTAAAAGATCCCATGCATATCCAGGTAAATCTTGATCCATTTTTTCAGTAGGTACAACTTTTTCTGGCGATGTTAAAATAATATTTTTATCTTCTCTAAAAACTATACCCTTTATTTTTTTTAAATTTTCTGAGGTAAATTTGTGAAGTTTAAGAATATTTCTTATTGCATAAACCCCTTCGTTTGTGAAACCAAAATCAATAGATTTTTCATTTTTTAAAGTTTCTTTTGGTAATGCTTGAATATGCGAGCCTATTAAAGAAATTGGGATATTAATTTTTCTTTGTTTTAAATAATTTGCAACTTTGGATGCCCCACTCATATTGGTGGTTCCCGCATTAACATTTTGGCCATAAACAACTATACATATCAATTTAGGATTTATTTCTAAGATTCTATCAAAAATTTCTTGTTCATTTAACTTTTCAGCATTTGCATCAAGAATGTTTACTTTAAACCCAACTGATCTTACTGATTGAGCTAACAGAAGTGCCCAGGTAGGCGGTTCAATTGCAGAATAAGTTTTTGATAAGTTTTGATAACTTAAAGAAGAATTCTCACAAACCAAAAAACAGCAATCAAAATTATATTTATTCATATTAAAAAATTTAGATATTTATTGAGTTCAATAAATTTACTAATTTAATTATTTTAGATTTTTTCAAACTTGGATAATTTCCTATGTAATAACCAAAGAAATGTATGTGGTCTACATTTTTGTAATTATTAAAATTTACATTATTAATAAATTTTTTTACATAAGGTTGTCTTAACTGATTCCCGCCACCAGCATTTCCCCTTCTAAATTCAACCATATTTTTTGTAAGTATTTTTTCAAATAAACTCCTTTTTTTAAAATTTTTTGTTTTTAAAATAACAGGAAATGCATAGTTTGAACTTCCTTTAGTATCAAAGTTTGTAAAATATTTTTTTTCATTCAAATTGTTTAAAAATAAATTAAAATTTTTTGTTCTTTTTTTATTATTATTATCTAAATTTTTTAATTGATTTAAACCTATTATTGCTCCTATCTCATTATTTCTAAAATTAAGAGTAGGGTATAAAAAAATAAACTGTGGAGATAATTTTTTATATTTTTTAATCATTTCTTTTTCAAACTTTTTATTATCACTTTCTCTTACCATTCCATGTGATCTAAACATTCTTGCCATTTCATAAATTTTTTTAGTATTAGTACAAATCATTCCACCCTCAATAGTTGATAAATGATGAGCATAATAAAAAGAAAAATTAGATATTAATCCAAAAGTTCCTAATTTTTTGTTTTTAAATTTTGCTCCATGACTTTCACAAACATCTTCAATAAGATGAATTTTTTTTTTCTTTAAGAATTTTAATAAATTTGAACTTAAACCATTGAAACCTTGCGCGTGAGTGATGAAAACCGCAAGAGTTTTTTTATTAACCTTTTTAAAAATCTCTTTTTCACTCATTGATAGATTTTTAGGGTTTATATCTACAAATATTGGTTTAAAGTTATTCAAAATTACCGAATTCACATCGGATACCCATGTAAGTGTTGGAACAATTATTTCATTCTTATTCTTATTTTTATTAAGATATTTAAGAATTGAGATTGTAATAAAATTTGCTGATGAGCCAGAATTGACGAAAGTAGAGTATTTAACTCCTAACCATTTTGACCATTTCTGTTCAAATATTTTTACATTTTTTGATTGAGTTAAAATAATATTTTTTTTAGATAATAGTTTCTTTACATTAGTTAGGTCGGATCTAGTGATGTTGTTTTCCATCAATTTATGATTAAGGTTCATTTATTTATTTCCATTAAATATTATTTCCGAACCTTTGTTAGAAAATTCAAAAGGAACTTCAATAATTTTTTTATTTTTTTTAAGAAGTTTTTTTTTGTCTTTGTTTTTTATATAGAATAATAAAAAACCGCCTGCTCCTGCTCCTAGAATTTTTCCTCCGTACGCACCATTTTTCATTGCAAAATCATAAAGTTCATCAATTTTGTTATTACTAATTGATTTGCTCAATTTTTTTTTTAGAATCCAAGATGAATGTAGTAATTTACCAAAATCGTCTATATTTCCTTTTTCTAAGATTTTTTCTGCCTCATTGGCATGGCAAATCAGTTCATTAATATAGTTTTTTTTTTCATTTTTAAGTTTTTTTACATATGTTCCAGCTACATCGTGAGCCGTTCTAGTAATATTTGTATAAATTAACATTAAATTCTTTTCTAAAATTTTCAAATTTTTACTTGATTTAATCTTTTTAATTTTGAAATTATTTTTATAAAAATCTATTCTGTTAAATCCACCATAAGTCGCAGCAACTTGATCTTGTGAACCAACATTTTCTTTTAATATATTCTGTTCAAAATTAATTGCATTATTAGCCAAATTAAATTTATTTATTTTTTTATTCTTGAGTTTCAAAAAAGAGTTTAAGCAGCCAACAACAAATGAAGAGCTTGATCCCATCCCACTTCTTGCAGGAAGATCACCATCATAATGTATTTCTAAACCATCATTAATATTATTTTTTTTTAATAACTGTTTAATAACCTTGTGTTGAATTTGATCTATTGTTTTTACGTTTTCAATTTTTGACCAAACTATTCTATATTTATGAGTAAAAAAGTTTGGCAGTTTTCTAAATGATATATATAAGTATTTATTTATTGTGGTTGATATGACTGTTCCCTTATAGGTATTGCACCATTCAGGGTAATCACTACCACCACCAAAGAAAGATATTCGATAAGGAGTTTTGCTAATTATCATGTTTATTTTTCGTTATAGTAATCACCATATTCAACTAAAATTGTAAATTTTCTATCTTTCCTACTGTAAGCTTTAACGTAAGCTTTAAAAATTTGGGATGGTCTATTTAGTTTTATAACATCTATTTTTGTACTCATTTTTTTTATACTTTCTGAATAATCACCAATATGTTGAAATTGCGGATGTAGCGGTCTTTGAGCTCCGATACCAGTTCTAATAATTATTTTTGGTTTGAGTTTGCTTCCATTCATAACCTCAAATTTATCAATATGATTAATTAATTGATTCATTCCATAAAGTAAAAAATTCCAGCGTGGAAATATACTTATTGGAACATAACCATCCATAGCAAGTCCCAAGGTAATTCCCATTTGCATTTCTTCTGCTACTGGAAGCTCCAATAATTTTTTTTTAGGAATTTTTTTTAGAGTATTTGTCATTGCTGTGCCAGGAACCTCAACTGCTTGGCCAATAAAAATTGTATTTTTTTTTAAACTCAAATAGTTCATAGCGTTAGTTAGTTCATCAAAATATTTTTTTTTCAAAACTGGACTCTCTTACCTGCGCCTGCATGTGGAAATTTTAAGTGATATTTATAATAATATACATATTTGCTTGAATATTTTTCAAAAGATAATTTTTTTTGCGACCAAACCTTTCTTGTATCTGTGCAAACAGATTTTTCATTATCTTCAATAATAAATTTGATAGGAAGTTTTTTGTTAATACTATACTTGATACATTCATGAGCAATCCCAGTTTCTGAGGTCATATCTCCAATAAAGCAATAAACTTTATTTTTTTTCTTTTTATTTTTATATGATAGAGCCATACCTACGGCAATAGGCAAAGTTCCCCCAACTATAGCTGATGAATATATTTTATACTTTGGAAAACAAAGTGAAATTGATTTGCCATTTAAAATCTCTTTCTTTAATTTTGATATTGGCACACCTTTTAACAAGCAGTGGTAATGGGATCTCCAAGAACAAAAAACCCAATCGTTCTTTTTAATTTTTTTAAATATTTTAATAAGATTTTTTTCATTATTTGAGTGCAAATGTATTGGTGCTTTTATTTTTGCATTATTGAACAAATCTGCTATTTCTTCTTCAAATTTTATTAATTGATGTTTATTCATTTAGATTTATTGAACTTTAAACACATTATAAATTATCTTATATTAATGATCAATAAACTTATCAATAAAATTTTAAATTATAAGATGCAATCATGCCATCTTGAATTGCAGCTGCATTAATTTCCCTTCCAAATCTTATCCAAGTAGATCATCTTCTTCCCTTGCTTAATCTTGTTCCAGAATGCAATCCATAACTATCAATTAAGTAACCAGTATTGCATTACAATCTCACTCCTGCACCTTTTAAGAAAGCAGCATCTTCATCTAGGGGCCACCTAGATTTTGCTGGGTGATCAAGCTCACTAAACTGTTTTAATTTAAATTTTTCTAAACCAACCATAGCAATCATTGCTGCATTATCTCCACATAAATTTATAGGTGGAAATATTGCCTCAAAGTCTTC
>Ga0114993_10006346_pt1 | contig 11157 bp, 13 predicted proteins | sample ArcticOcean_MG_C_FD_87042 | JGI IMG/M metagenome (GOLD analysis project Ga0114993, IMG submission 87042) | Marine microbial communities from western Arctic Ocean - ArcticOcean_MG_CB2_150 | ecosystem: Environmental > Aquatic > Marine > Oceanic | place: Arctic Ocean: Canada Basin | collected...
AAAAAAGTTTAGAACTAGACTTTTGTTAAGATCAAAAAACAGCATTTTAATTCAAAAAAGTGTAGGAAAAATTCTTGAAAATTTAACTATATCTAAAAAAATAAAACTTACGGTTGATGTTGACCCTATTAACTTTACCTGAAACAATCTAACTACCTTGATCGGTGACTATCCTTGTGGTAGGAAACCACATTCTTAATCAAATTTCTAACTTAGGAGTATTAAAGTGAGTTCTAATAAGTCATTTTCTTCAGAAACAGCTAATAGATATGCTTTAGCACTATATGAGCTTGCTAAAGAAAGTTCAGAATTAGAAGCTGTAGAGAAAGACATTAACGAGCTTTTAGCTATTTATAATACTAGTGAGAATTTAAAAAATTTTATTAAGAATCCTACTCAGTCTCAGTCAAGTCAATTAGAAGTATTAAACAAAATATCAGTTGAAATGAGTTTATCAAAAATTATTAAAAACTTCTTATCTATTTTAGTTACTAAAAGAAGAGTTTTTTTCTTAAATACTATTTTTCTAAATTTTTTATCTTTGGTCTCAAAAAAAAGAGGCGAATTAAAAGCTTCCTTAATTTCTTCAAAAAACTTAACAAATGAAGAACTTAAAAATTTAAATACTGAGCTTTCACGAGCCATAGGAACTACCGTAGCAGTCAACTACAAAGTTGATGAAACTTTAATTGGTGGTTTAAAAATGCAAATAGGGAGTTTAATGGTTGACACTTCTATTAAAAATAAATTAAAAAAATACGAACAAATAATGTTAGAGGCATAATATGCAGATTAATCCTTCAGAAATTACTAAAATATTAAAAGAACAAATAAAAAATTTTGGTGAAAAAGCCGAGGTTTCAGAAATAGGAAAAGTTCTATCTGTTGGTGATGGGATAGCAAGAGTTTTTGGACTTGACAATGTGCAGGCTGGAGAGATGGTAGAATTTGAAGATGGTTCTAAAGGTATGGCACTTAACTTAGAAAGTGACAATGTTGGAATAGTGGTTTTTGGCGATGACAGAAAAATAAAAGAAGGTAGTACAGTAAAAAGAACTGGATCAATCGTAGATGCGCCTGTCGGTAAAGAACTTTTAGGAAGAGTTTTAGATGGACTAGGAAATCCAATTGATGGAAAAGGAAATTTAAGTGAAAAAATAGTAAGAAAAAGAGTAGAAGTTAAAGCGCCTGGAATCATTCCAAGACAGTCTGTAAGCGAACCAATGCAAACAGGGTTAAAGGCAATCGATACTTTAATTCCAATTGGCAGAGGTCAAAGAGAATTAATTATTGGTGATCGTCAAACTGGTAAAACTGCAGTTGCTATTGATGCAATTATTAATCAAAAAACAATTAATGAATCTGACGACGAGAAGAAAAAACTTTATTGTATTTATGTAGCCATAGGTCAAAAGCGTTCCACAGTAGCGCAGATCGTTAAAACGTTGGAAGATGCTGGAGCCATGAAATACACAACAGTTGTTGCTGCGACAGCCTCTGATGCCGCTCCTCTTCAATTTTTAGCCCCTTATACAGGATGTACAATAGGAGAATATTTTAGAGATAATGGAATGCATGCATTAATTATTTATGATGATTTATCAAAGCAAGCTGTAGCTTATAGACAAATGTCTTTATTATTAAGAAGACCTCCTGGACGAGAAGCCTATCCCGGGGATGTATTCTATTTACATAGCAGACTATTAGAGAGAGCTGCAAAATTAAACGATGCTAATGGTGGCGGTTCTCTAACTGCTTTGCCTATAATTGAAACGCAAGCTGGAGATGTTTCTGCATATATTCCAACAAATGTAATTTCTATTACTGATGGCCAAATATTTTTAGAAACACAACTATTTAACCAAGGTATCAGGCCAGCTGTTAACGTTGGGCTTTCAGTTTCAAGAGTAGGATCTGCCGCACAAACCAAGGCAATGAAAAAAGTCGCGGGCTCAATAAAATTAGAGTTAGCTCAATATAGAGAGATGGCAGCTTTCGCTCAATTTGGTTCAGATCTTGATGCATCAACACAAAAGCTTTTAAATCGTGGCTCAAAACTAACAGAGCTTTTAAAACAAAATCAATACTCACCTCTAACTGTAGCGGAACAAGTTATTTCTGTATTTACAGGAGTTAGAGGATACTTAGATGATGTAGAATTAAATCAAATTAAAAGCTTTGAAAAAGATATTCTAGAAAAAATTAAAAATGAAAAAAATGAAATTTTAAGTACAATCCAAACTACCGGAAAATTAGAAAAAGATACTGAAGATTCTTTAATTCAAATAATAGAAGAGTATAAAAAAAGTAAAAAATAATGCCTAGTTTAGATGATTTAAGAAAAAGAATTGTTAGCGTTAAGTCTACACAAAAAATCACCAAAGCAATGAAAATGGTAGCGGCTGCAAAACTTAGGAAAGCACAAGAGAGTGCTGAAAAAGGAAGACCATATAGCGAAAAAATGCAGAATATAATTTTAAATTTAACAGAATCCATAAGTGATCCTCAAAACGCTCCAAAACTATTAGTCGGAACGGGCAAAGATCAGATTCATCTGTGTGTGATAATGACATCCGACAGAGGTTTATGTGGAGGCTTTAATTCAAATATATGCCGATTAGCAAAAAAATATTTTGAAAAAATATTAAAAGAAGGAAAAAATTTAAAAATTATTACAGTTGGTTCTAAAGGTCATGACCAACTTAAGAGAGAATACGGAAAGTATATTATTAAAAAACTAAGCTTTAAAAATAAAAAACAAATTTCATTTGTGGAAGCTGATGAGGTTGGAAAAATAGTCTTAGATTTATTTGATAAAAATGAATTTGATAAATGTATTCTATTTTTTAATAATTTTAAAAATGTTATGACGCAAATACCAGAAGCGCAGCAAATAATTCCAACTGAAGTAAAAAAAGATTCTAAAAAAAATAAAGAATTTTTTTATGAATTTGAACCAGATGAAGATGAGATTCTTGAAGACTTGCTTCCAAAAAATATTTCAACACAAGTTTTTAAAGCTTTTTTAGAAAATTCTGCTAGCGAACAAGGCTCTCGTATGACAGCAATGGACAGCGCAACTAGAAACGCAGGAGATTTAGTTAATAAGTTAACAATAAATTACAACAGAAGTAGGCAGGCAGTAATCACTAAAGAATTAATCGAAATAATATCAGGAGCAGAAAGTTTATAATTATGAAAAAAACAGGAAAAATTACTCAAATTATTGGTGCGGTTATCGATGTAACTTTCGATGGTGATTTGCCAGAAATATATACAGCACTTGAGGTTAATAATGACGGAAACAAACTAGTATTAGAAGTTGCTCAGCATTTAGGTGAAGGTAGCGTTAGAACTATAGCAATGGATTCTACAGAAGGTTTAAAAAGAGGAGATGTAGTTATTAATACAGGGGAACCCATACTGGTACCTGTTGGACCGGAAACACTTGGAAGAATAATTAATGTAATTGGTGAACCGATTGATGAAAAAGGAGCAGTTAAAACCAAAGAAAAATGGCCAATTCACAGACAGGCACCTAAGTTTACTGAACAGTCTACTGAAACTGAAATGTTGGTTACAGGAATTAAAGTTATCGATCTTTTAGCTCCTTATGCGAAAGGTGGAAAAGTAGGTTTATTTGGAGGAGCAGGGGTTGGTAAAACTGTTACTATTATGGAATTAATAAACAATATTGCAAAAGCACATGGTGGTTTTTCAGTATTTGCTGGAGTTGGAGAAAGAACTCGGGAAGGAAACGATCTCTACCATGAAATGATTGAATCGGGAGTAATTAAACCTGATGGTGAAGGATCTAAAGCCGCACTAGTTTATGGACAAATGAACGAACCACCAGGAGCCAGAGCAAGAGTTGCCCTTACAGGCTTAACTGTTGCCGAATATTTTAGAGATAAAGAAGGACAAGACGTACTATTTTTTATTGATAATATTTTTAGATTTACTCAGGCAGGATCAGAAGTTTCAGCCTTACTAGGAAGAATTCCTTCAGCCGTAGGATATCAACCAACTCTAGCTACTGACATGGGTAACTTACAAGAAAGAATTACATCAACTAGCAAAGGATCAATCACATCTGTACAAGCGATTTATGTTCCTGCAGACGATTTAACGGATCCAGCACCAGCCACTTCATTTGCACACTTAGACGCTACAACTGTTCTTTCAAGACAGATAGCTGAAATAGGAATTTATCCAGCGGTAGATCCTTTAGACTCTACTTCAAGAATTCTTGACCCAAGGATAGTAGGAGAAGAGCATTATAGAGTAGCAAGAGAAGTTCAACAAACACTACAAGCGTATAAATCTTTACAAGATATTATAGCAATTTTAGGTATGGATGAACTATCAGAAGAAGATAAAATTACCGTAACAAGAGCAAGAAAAATTCAAAGATTTTTATCACAACCTTTCTTTGTTGCAGAAGTGTTTACAGGTTCACCTGGTAAATTAGTAGATTTAGAGTCAACCATCAAAGGATTTGATGCAATCTGTAAAGGAGACTATGATCACCTTCCAGAATCTGCATTTTATATGGTTGGAGGAATCGAAGAAGCTGTTGAAAAAGCTGAGAAAATGGCTCAAGACGCTAAGTAGCAATGTCTGAAAAATTTAATTTAGAAATAATTAGCCCCGATCAAACGCTTTTAAATACTGAAGTTAAACAGGTAACGATACCTGCGTACGAGGGATTAATGACAATCTTAAAAGATCATATTTCATTAATTACTTTTTTAAGACCGGGATTTATAGAAACCGAGAACGAAAATAAAATTGAGAAATTTTATATTGAAGAAGGAACTGTAGAATTTTTTAATAATAAACTTTTAATTTTAACTTTATCTACAATTAAATTAGAAAAATTTACAAAAGAAAATATAGTAAAAATGATTGATGAGACTAAAGTTCTTTTACAAAACTCAGAGATTAAAGATAAAGAAAAATATATTATAAATCACAAGCTAGAAACGCTTCAACAAATCAGTTAACAATTTTTTTCAGTTCTACTAATACTCTTTCATAAACATGTTTTTTAAAAAGCACAATTAAATCCGGTAAAAGATCTATATCTATCCATTTCCATTCCATAAATTCAGCATTTTTTGTATTTATATTAATTTCACTGTCATCTCCAAGAAATTTAACCACAAACCATTTTTGTTTTTGGCCCCTGTATTTTCCTTTCCATATTTTTCCGACTAAGTTTTCTGGCAATTCATACTCAAGCCATTGATCAAATTCTTTTAAAACTTCTATATTTTGTATACTAGTTTCTTCTAAGAGTTCCCTTTTCATTGCCTGCAATAAAGGTTCATTAGAATCCACCCCACCTTGAGGCATTTGCCATTTATCGAATGGATTATCTTTTCTTTTACCAACAAAAACTTTATTTTGTGAATTGAGAACAGCTATTCCAACGCCCGTTCTCAGCGGCAGAATTTTATGATTCATTTTTATGATTTAAGTAAATCAACTGCATACTTTAATTGATTATCAGTTTCAGTATTAATTTTAAAATCTTTTCCAATTTCTTCTACTAAAATATCGGGTAAAACACCAACTTCTGAAATTGATTTTCCAGAGGGTAAATAGTATTTTGATATTGTTAATCTTATACCGCCTCCATTTTTAAGGGGTATAATAGATTGAACTGATCCTTTTCCATAAGTATGCTCACCTAAAATAATAGCTCGTTTATGATCTTTTAGCGCTCCAGAAACAATCTCAGATGCAGAAGCTGATCCATTATTAGTAATTACTATTATTGGTTTTCCACTAACGCCATCTCCTTTTTTTGCAAAATATCTTCTAGTTTCACTTATTTTTCTTCCTTTAGTAGAAACTATTTCTCCGCCCTCTAAAAAAAAATCAGTTACACTTATAGCCTGGGTTAATAGTCCTCCTGGGTTATTTCTTAAATCAAGAATATAGCCTGTCAATTTATTATTTTTTTCAAAATTAATGATACTCTTAAAAAGTTGTTCATCACTATTCTCGTTAAAAGATTTTAGTCTCAAGTATCCAATTTCTTTTTTTTCACCAATTAATTTAGATTCAACTGATTTAATTTCAATAATGGCTCTTTTAATTTTAAATTCTAAAGCTTTTTTTTCATTTATTCTTCTAATAGTTAATTTTATTTCTGATCCAACAGGTCCACGCATAAGTTCAACTGCTTCAAAAAGCGTTTTCCCCTGCACCTGGGTGTTATTAATTCTGACAATATAATCACCTGATTTTATACCCGCGTTTGCAGCAGGGGTATCATCAATTGGAGAAATCACTTTAACAACTCCTGACTCCATTCCTATTTCAATTCCTAAACCACCAAACTCACCTTTAGTATCAGTTTGCATGCCTTGAAATGATTTTGGACTCATATATGCCGAATAAGGATCTAAAGACTGTAGAGCACCATTAATTGCAGAATCCATAATTTCTGCTTGATCAACTTCGTCTACATATTCATGTTTTATAGTTTCTAAAACCTCACTAAATAAATCTATTTTTTCATAGAGTTTGTTTGAATTTTTTGAGTAAAGGTAATTACTACTTATAAAAATATTTAAAATTATAAGTGTAATTGTAATATTTATTTTTTTCATATTGATATTTTTTCTTTAGGTATAGGCTCGGACCACATTTTTTCAAGGTCATAAAATTCTCTTTTTTCAGGGTGAAAAATATGAATTATAATATCTATTGCGTCTACAAGTTTCCAATCTCTACTATCTCTTCCTTCAATTCTACAATTATTAATGCCAATTTTTTTAAGATCTGAAACTAAATTCTCCGATAAAGATTGTAGATGCCTTGAAGAAGTGCCCGAAGCTATAATCATATAATCTGCTATATAAGATTTTTTCTTAAGATTGATTGAAATAATGTTTTTGGCTTTGTTATTATCCAATATTGTTTCAATTTTATTTTTAATTTCAGCTGTCTTCATTAAAATTATTTTTTCGGATTTGTGTAGAAGAAATATTTATTGGCTTATTTTTAATAAATATTATTTTGTGCATTTTATTTATTATAGTAGACTTTTTAGCTTTGACATCATAGTGCTTTCTAGAAAATACTACAATTTTTGTTAATTCTAGTAACAGTTTCCACTCTTTCCATTTATGAAAATTTATTAAGTTATCAGAGCCAATAATTAAAAAAAAAATTGTTTTTTTGTTTTTTCTTTTTAAATATTTAACTAAATCTATAGTATTTGTTGATTTTATTTTATCTTCAAAGTACCTTATTTTAATTTTTTTTATTTTATTTATTACAATTTTACTTTTTTTAATTCTTTCTAGTAGTGAAAAAAAAGTTTTTTTTTTTAAAGGGTTTTTTTTGGTAATACACCAAAAAAGTTTATTTAAAGATAATTTTTTTATTGCTATTTTTGATATTTCTAGATGACCCAGGTGCGGCGGATCAAAGCTGCCACCAAAAATACCAATTTTATTGTTATTGGTTCTAATCATGTTTGACTAAGACCGAACAATTCCTTTTCCTGTCACAATATATTTATAAGATGTTAATTGATTGATTCCAACAGGACCTCTTGGCGGTAATTTATTTGTTGATATTCCAATCTCTCCTCCATAACCAAACTCACCACCATCTGCAAATTGTGTAGAAACATTATGCATGACAATAGCGCTATTTATACCGTTCAAAAATGTTTTTGCTGTTTTAGAATTGTTAGTAATAATGCTGTCAGTGTGCATTGTTCCATATTTTAATATATGTTTTTTAGCTTCTTCCACGCCATTTATTGACTTAATTGAAATTTTTGCATCTAAGTATTCAGTTTTCCAGTCAATTTCCTTTGCTAATTTAAATTTGTTTTTAAATATTTGATTAATTTTTTTATCTACAACAACTTCACAATCTAAAGAGACTAGCTTATTAATAATTGGTGTTGCGTGTTTTTTTAGTGATTTAGAATCAATTAATAATGTTTCAACCGCTCCACATATACTTGTTCTTCGCATTTTGGCATTAGCAACTATTTTTGTAGCCATATTCGTGTCCGCATCTTTATCTACATAGATATGACAAAGCCCTTCCGAGTGTCCAATCACATGAATTCTTGAAAGTTGCTGAACTTTCTTTACTAGTTCTTTTCCACCTCTAGGTACAATTACATCTATATATTCTGACATACTTGATAACATGTAATTTATAATCTTCCTATTTTTATCATCAATAAATTGAACACAATTTTTGTCAATATGATTTTTTACTAAAGACTCTCTAAATAAATTAGCTAATATTTTATTTGAATTAAAAGCCTCGGAGCCACCTCTTAATATTACGCAATTGTTAGATTTAAAACATAAAGCAGAAACATCTGCTGTTACATTCGGTCTACTTTCGTAAATTACACCTATTACACCCATTGGTATTGTAACTTTTTTTATTCTCAAATTGTTAGGTCTTCTCCAATCTTCTAAAACTTTATTAATTGGATTCTTAAATTTAATAATTTCATTGATAGAATTTCTTATACCGTCTATTCTTTTTTCATTTAATATTAACCTGTCTACAAGATGTTTTCTTTTTACATTTTTTACATCTTTCAAATTTTCTTGAAGAATTTGTTTTTTATTTTTTAATAAAAGCTTGTTATAGTTTAAAAGAACTTTATTTATTTTTTTAGCATCTAAATAACTAAGTCTAAGCAAAGCTTTTTTAGCATTCAGTCCAATCTGTTTTAATTTTATCATAATATTACTATATCGTCTTTATGAACTATTTCAGATTTACTTGCATAGCCAAGAATATTTTCTATCTGGTTACTCTGTAAACCTTTAATTTTATTAATTTCCTCAGACGTAAAAGAAGACAAAGCTCTAGCGACATCAACATTATTGTTATCTACAATTAATATATTATCACCTTTTTTAAAATTACCAGAAACATTAGTAATGCCTGCTGGTAATAAACTTTTTCCAGATTTTAATGCCTTAGAAGCACCCTGATCAATATAAATTTTTGCCGATGAAGATAATGAGCTTATTATCCATTTCTTCCTAGCGTCTAAATTAGAAATTTTTGGCTTAAACCATGTATATAATTTTTTATTTATAATTCTTTTTATAGGATTTAAATCTTTTCCATTTGCAATCAGCATATTACAACCAGCATTTATACAAATTTTAGCAGCTTCTAACTTAGTTAACATTCCGCCTGATCCATAAGTATTAATCTTTTTATCCACTAAAACTAAAATTTTATCATCAATGGCTTTCACTATTTTAACTAAGCTTTTTTTATTTGATGTTGTTTCGTAAAGGCCATCAATATCTGATAAAATTATTAATAAATCAGCACCTATTATCTGGGCAACTCTTGCAGCCAACCTGTCATTATCTCCATATTTTATCTCAGAAGTGGCTGTAGTATCATTCTCATTAACAACAGGTATTGCCCCTAGCTTAAAAAGATTTTCAAATGTTCTTCTAGCATTAAGAGCTCTTCTTCTTTGCTCTGTATCATCAGGAGTGATTAAAATTTGACCAATTTTGATTTTATTTTTTTTAAAAAGTTTTTGAAATTCGTTTATTAAATAAATTTGCCCAATCGAAGCAACTGCTTGACACATTTCAAGTTTAACTTTTTTATTTTTGATTTTTAAATAACTTTGACCAAGTGCAATTGCTCCAGAAGAGACAATCACTACTTCTTGATTATTTTTTTTTAGTTTTTTGATATCTTTGATTAAACTTAACAGCCATTTTTTCTTAAAGTTGCCCTTTTTATCAACGATAGTAGATGAGCCCAACTTTATAACAATTTTTTTTGCTTTATTTATATACATTTTTTAACAACACTTTTCTTAAATTAATTAAGTTTTTATCTGCGATTACCGAAACTATCTCAAATTTTTTCTTAATCTTTTTTTTAAACAGTTTTAATCTTCTATCAATTTCTTTTTTTTCAAATAAATCTGATTTATTAAACACAATAATTTCTCTTTTTTTTGTTAAAACTTTGTCATATTTAGATAATTCATTTCTTACTTTCAAATAATTTTCAGTAAGATCTTCCTCAGATAGATCTATTAAATGTAACAAGATCTTACATCTTTCAATATGACGAAGAAACTTATCTCCCAGCCCAATACCTTCGTGTGCACCCTCAATTAGACCAGGTATATCTGCTAATGTCACTTCTTTGTCATCATAATAAGAAACACCTAGATTAGGATCAAGAGTTGTAAATGGATAGCTAGCTATCTTAGGCCTCGCACGAGTTATAGCTGACAATAAACTTGACTTTCCTGCGTTTGGCATGCCAATTATTCCTACATCTGCAATAACTTTTAATTGTAGCCTTACCCAAAATTCTTCTCCTATTTTTCCGTTTGTTTTTTTTGTTGGAGCTCTATTAGTTGAACTTTTAAATCTAACATTTCCTAATCCATGTTTACCTCCAACAGCCACTAAATACCTCTCTTTATTTTTAGTAAAATCGTAAATTAAAGTATTATTGTCTTCTTCATAAATTTGAGTACCAACCGGAACTTTAATTATTAAATCTTTTCCTGCTGCTCCTGTTCTTTTTCTTTTAGTGCCTATATGACCAGCTTCAGCCTTAAAATGTTGGGCATATCTAAAATCAATAAGTGTATTTAAATTTCTTTCTGCTTCAAAAATGACAGAGCCACCATCACCACCGTCTCCTCCATCAGGTCCTCCATATTCAATAAACTTTTCTCTTCTGAAGCTTGCGGAACCAGACCCACCATTGCCAGCTTTAATATAGATTTTTGCTTGATCTAAAAATTTCATTGTAGATTTTTAATATAAATAACTAAAGTTATTTATATTATTAATTGGGAATAACAGAAACAAAAGTTCTGTTCAATTTTGATTTTTTAAACTTAACTTTACCTTTAACCAAAGAAAACAAAGTATGGTCTGTGCCTATACCAACGTTTTCACCTGGGTGAATACGCGTTCCTCTTTGTCTTACTATAATATTCCCTGGTATAACTATTTGATCACCATATTTCTTAACGCCAAGCCTTCTTCCTGCACTATCTCGTCCATTACGTGACGATCCACCAGCTTTTTTTGTTGCCATTTAATTTACCTACTTTTTTAAATTTTTTTTAGTACTTGTTTTTTTTTTTCTTCT
>Ga0114993_10006347_pt1 | contig 11156 bp, 9 predicted proteins | sample ArcticOcean_MG_C_FD_87042 | JGI IMG/M metagenome (GOLD analysis project Ga0114993, IMG submission 87042) | Marine microbial communities from western Arctic Ocean - ArcticOcean_MG_CB2_150 | ecosystem: Environmental > Aquatic > Marine > Oceanic | place: Arctic Ocean: Canada Basin | collected...
GGCTGAACAAGGCCACGAGCTCGACACCGGGCGCGGCATCGAGCCGGTCGATCGTGGCCACGCCGTCGCGGGTCCGACCGGTCTGGTTCGTGAGCAGCCCCACCCGAGCACCGGCCAGCCGCCCGAACCCTTCCTCGCCGAGCACATCGAGACCGGTCCAGACCGGCGTGCCAACCGCAGACCCGGAAGACCGATCGTCCGTCTCGCCGGAGATCGCCGAGGCGACGACCGTGGCGACGCGTCCCCGGAGCGCCGTCACATCACCGGTGCCGGAGGGGTGGACGCGGCTGGACAGGAAAATGACAAACGTGTCGGAGGCGGGGTCGAGCCAGAGCGACGTGCCGGTGAAACCGGTGTGCCCGTAAGAGCCGATCGGAAACAGGTCACCCCGGTTGGACGAGAACCGTGAGTCGATGTCCCATCCGAGCCCACGACGATCGGCGACCCCCGGCGGTGTCGAGACGCGGGTCATCCGGGCCACGGTCAGCGCAGAGAGAATGCGCGCCTCGGCGAGCACCCCGCCACCCAGCAACATCTGACAGAAGCGGGCCAGATCCCGGGCGGTGCTGAACAGGCCGGCATGACCGGCCACACCCCCCATCCGTCGCGCCGTCGGGTCATGCACGCGACCACGCAGCATCGGCGCGGCCGCGTCCCCGCAGGGCCACGCCAGCCGCGCGCATCGCTCGGTCGGCGCGATCCGCGGCGTCACCGACGAGGGCGGGTTGAACCAGGTGTCTCGCATCGCGAGCGGTTGAAAGACCCGGTCGTCCGCGAACTGGTCGAGCGTCTGACCGCTCGCCCGCCGCACGATCTCGGCCAGCAAGAAGAAGTTGATGTCGCTGTAGATGAACCGTTCGCCGGGTGGGGCCTCCGGCACCTCGTCCGCCGCCCGGGCAATCGCGGCGTCCGCACCCTCGAAGGTCTCTTCAAGCGGCAGGTCCGGCCGCAACCCGGAGACATGGGTCAACAGCTGCTCGATCGTGATCCGGTCCTTGCCGTGGCTCGAGAATTCTGGCAAATGGGTAGCCACGCGATCGCGGAGCCGGAGGCGTCCGTCCTCGACGAGAAGCATGATGCTCGTCGTCGTCGCCACCACCTTCGTCAGAGACGCCAGGTCGAAGACCGTGTCGAGGGTCATCATGTCCGGAGGGGCCCCGACCGTGCGCACCCCCAGGGCACGCTCGTAGACGATTTGACCGGCGTGCCCGACCAGAATCACCGCGCCCGGCAGCCGCCCGGCGCGGATCGCTTCCTCGACAAGGGTGTCGATTCGACCTAGCCGAACCCGGTCGATCTCTGCCGAGACGGAACCCACCAGGATGAGCAGACAGCAACCCGCGAGCCCACCGAGCCGGCAAGCCCGGGGGAAGAACTGACAACGGTTTCCGTCTTGCGCGACCACGGATTGGATTATACTTTCCGGGGCTCGTGTAGCGCGACCGTCGCGTCTCGCATCCGCCAGGAGACACCCGATGCCAAGAACTACCCGAGCGGTCACCTATTGCCTGATCATGACCGGTCTACTGACCTGCATCGCCACAACCACCGCCGCGCAGGGACGTGTGCGGGGTGCCGTGCGGGACCGGGCCGGCAACGGGATCGCCGGCGCCACCATCTCCGCCGAGAGTCTCGTCTCGACGCTCACGTTTGACCAGACGACGAATGACGACGGCCGCTTCTCGCTGATCGGGCTGACCCGAGGCGAGTGGTTGTTCGTCATCCGGGCCGACGGCTACGAATCGGTCCAGGGGTTCGCCAACATCCGCCGCTCGGGTCCGGGGACCACCGTGCAGTTCACGATGGAGCTTGATGTGTTCAACCCGCCAGCGCCCTCGGTGGGCGCCCTGGCCGGGATGAAGGCCCTCGACCTCGTCGAGAGTCTGGATGCCGCCGACACGCTCTTCGAGCAGGGCGACTATGACGCCGCGATCGACCGGTATCGATCGATTCTGGAGCAAGCGCCGACCTTGACCAACCTGAACCTGCAGATCGGCCACGCGTTCCTCGAAAAGCAGGAGCCGGCCCAGGCGCTGGCTGCCTATCGGACCGCGCTCGCGGCAGACCCGTCAAACGCGGAAGCCCTCGCGGCGCTCGACGCGGCCGGCGCCGGCGTCCGGTAACCGCCCGTGCGTCCAGCTTCACCCCTGGTGGCTTGAGTCCGCCCCCTGCGCGCCAGCGCCCGGGGCCGAGCCGCTGCAGACCGGGGCAGGGGATCACGACAACCGTCCGCCGCTTGGTTTATACTTGCTGTGTCGGCGTAAGGGATGTGCTCGCCACGTTGGGGTGGTGTCCGGCTGCTCTGCAAATAGAAGCATCGACAATACTTAGGAGCCTTAGATGCGTAAGCTTTTGTTCTCGTTTTTGATCGGCATGCTGGGTGCGAGCGTGCTGGCCTCGACCGCGCTGGCGCAGGGCGGGAGGCTCACCGGCTCCGCGGTTGACGACCTGGGCGAACCGATCGAGGGCGTAATGGTCCTCCTGGAGAATCCGGACGCCAATCCGCCTCGGATCGAGCAGACCACAGACAACAACGGACGCTTCTCAATCATCGGATTGAGGAGCGGGCAGTGGAACATCACGATGTCGGCAGAGGGCTTTCTTGCCAACCCCGGGTTTGTGAGAATCAGAAGCGGCTCGAACCCACCGGTCGACATGACAATGGACCGGATCAAGCACCCGCTGGTCATCGCGCTGGGCGAGGAGGCCTTCGCGGGACTGGACCCGGACGCGATAGAACAGGAGCTCGCGGCGGCTGACGCGGCGTACAACTCGCGGCAGTGGCAGGCGGCGCTCGACGCCTACAGCGCAATCCTGGCAAAGCTTCCGATCTTGAACGATCTCAACATGCAGATCGGAAACTGTCATCGTTCGCTCGAGAACTACGAGGCCGCGATCACGGCGTACGAGGCCGGTCTGGCCGGCGACCCGGAGCTGCAGGCAGAGGTCGACACCGAGATCGGACGTACCCGCATGGCGATGGGTGACTTCAGCGGGGCCACCGAGGCGCTGGCCAACGCCGCCGAGGGAGCGGGGGCGGCTCGGGAGGACCTCTACAACCTGGGCGAGCTGGAGTTCGCCAAGGGTGACATCGATGCGGCTGCGGCCTGGTATGAGAAGGCGATGGCGCTGGACCCCAACTGGGCAAAGCCCCTGTTCAAGCTGGCTCTCGTCGCGCTGAACAAGGGCGACATGGACACCGCAAAGACCCTCTTCACACAGGTGGTCGAGAAGGAACCGAATTCCGAGGAAGCCGCTCAGGCCCAGGCGACGCTCGCCGCGCTGCCCTAGCGGCTCGGCGGCCGGCGGCCAGGATTAGGAATACAGATGTACGCATTTTGGGATCTTGATCCAAATATACGTATATTCGTCAGAAGATCTACCTGATAACGTGCCCGGCCACGCCTGAGCCTCAATGAGGCTATTCCATTTAGCGGCAATAGGTTACATCATCATCGTCGGTCTGAAATGGCTAGTTGGCCTGTAGATTGCCGCTTATGGGCCAGTTGTGGATCCCGGCGATGACGGCGGCGTGCCACCCCTGGCAGGATCGTCTTTACTATCAAGTTTACTAATGCTGCGAGGCGGAGTGTCAGACGGCAAAGAAGGAAAGTCGAAAATGGGGAGTACAGCAATTATGAGACGTCATACACTCACGCGCACGGTTGTGGCCGGCCTCTGGCTGGCTCTAGTCCTCTCCATCGGGACCCACGCGTCGGCGCAAGGTCGACAAACCGGCGCGCTCCGCGGTTCGATACGAGATGCCACCGACGCGGTGATGCCCGGTGTCACGGTGACCGTGACATCCGACGCCCTGCAGGGTTCGCGGACGACCTTCTCCGACCTCAATGGCAACTACGACATCATCGGGTTGCCACCGGGGTCGTACAACGCCTCGTTCGGCTTGCAGGGCTTCGCGACCGTCAACAGCCAGGTCGTCGTCTCGCTCGGCGGCAGGAACGAGGTCAACATCGCGATGCAGGTCGGTGCGGTAGCCGAGTCGGTCCAGGTGACCGCTGTTGTGCCATCACCGCTGGCCTCCACCGAGATCAGCCACAACATCACGTCGGCGGAGGTTGGGCAGCTGCCGATGGGCCGAACCCTGTTCCGGATTGCGGAGCTGGCGCCGGGCTTGACCGCGAACACCCCCCAACAACGGCCAGATCGCCATCAACGGTTCGTTCGCGTTCGACAACATCTACCTGATTGACGGTGTCGACATCAACGACAACCTATTCGGCACACCCAACAACCTCTTCATCGAGGACTCGGTCGAGGAGGCGCAGGTGCTGACCTCCGGGATCTCGGCCGAGTATGGCCGGTTCTCGGGCGGCGTCGTCAACGTGATCACGAAGAGCGGCGGCAACCGTTTTTCCGGTAGTTTCAGGGCGAACCTCTACAAGCCGGACTGGACCTCGCGCACGCCGTTCGAAAAGGAAAACGACAACGAACGCACCGGCACCATCGCCGACAACGCCACCTATGAGACGACGGTCGGTGGGCCGCTCGTAAGTGACCGGCTGTGGTTCTTCTACGCCAACCGCCGGCAGCGCCAGAGCTCCGACGAGACGTTCGCAGAGAGCGGCATCTCTTACGTCCGGGGGCTCGAGAACGACCGGAACCTGATCAAGTTCACCGGTTCGCCGACCTCGGGCCACACACTGGAAGCCAGCTACATGCGGAACTCGACAAGCCAAGACCAGCCGACCTTCAGCTTCAGCCTTGACCCGGCGACGCTGATCAGCCGGAGTCTGCCAAACGATCTGTGGGTCGCCACCTATCGTGGTGCGGCCTCCTCGTCGCTGTTCGTCGAGGGGCAGGTCTCGCGTCGGCAGTTCGGGTTCCGCGACACCGGCGGTACGTCGACCAACATCGTGGACTCGCCGTTCATCACGGTGACCCAGGGGCTTGGCCACTTCAATGCCCCGTATTTCGACTCGAGTGACCCCGAGGACCGGAACAACCGGCAGGTCACGGGGAGCCGACCTACCTCTTACCGACGACCGCCGGCACCCACAGCATCAAGGGGGGCTTCGAGCACTTCCAGTCGACAAACACCGGCGGTAATTCTCAGACCTCCACCGGCAATGTCTTCGTCACGGAATATGCGGAGAACGCCGACGGGTCACCGCTGATCGATGCCAGCGGCCGTTTTGTTCCGGTCTTTGGGGCGCCGGCGCCGTTCACAATCTTGGAGACCTGGTTGCCGGTGAAGGGTGCCACGCTCGACATCAACACGTTGTCGTTCTATGCCAACGACGAGTGGGCGGTGAACGATCACCTGTCGCTCAACCTCGGCATCCGCGCCGAAACGGTGAACAGCGATGCGACCGGTGGCATCGTCGGGGTCGACACCAGTGCGGTGGTGCCGCGACTGGCCGTCGCGTTCGACCCACTCGGCGACGGGCGGTACACGCTTCAGGCCACCTATAGCCACTACGCCGGGAAATACAGTGAGTCGCAGTTCGCCAACAACACGAACGTGGGCAATCCGAATAGCCTCCAGGCGATCTACACCGGGCCGGATGGGCAGGGCCTGGACTTCGCACCCGGGTTCGACTCGGCCAACTACGCGACGATCGCCGGCGACTTCCCGATCCAGAACGTGTTCTTCGACGACAATCTGAAGTCCCCACGAACGAAGGAAGTCACGCTGTCCGCTGGTGGGGCACTCGGATCTCGCGGTTACGCCAAGGTGACCTACATCAATCGACGGGCCACCAATTTCGTGGAGGCTTTCGTCACGCTGGACGGCGGATCGACCACGATCACCGGGGATTCCGGCGAGGCCTTTGGCACGTTCTCCAACATCACCTGACGCAATACCGATGCGCTCGAGCGCAACTATGATGGGATGGAGTTCCAGGGGCGTTACCAGTTCACCGACAACTTCTTGATCGACGGGTCGTATACGGGCCAGATCAAGAACGAAGGGAACTACGAGGGCGAGGCCACGAACCAGCCAGGGGTCGCCGGGGCCGCGTTCGACTACCCCGAGGTCACGCCGGCCGACCGGTTCTTCCCGCTGGGCCGGCTCGACGACTTCCAGCGGCACAAGGTCCGTCTGTGGGGCATCTACAATCTCGACGTCGGCGCCGCCGGCAGAGTCGACATCGGCGGCATCTGGCGCTACAACTCTGGACTCACCTACAGCATCCGAACCGACATCAGCGCCACCCCGACCCAGCAGGGTCTACTCGGCGACCTCGGGTATGTCGACATTCCAAGCCGGCGCGCGGTGTACTTCAAGGGCCGCGGGACGGAGAACTTCGAGGGCTACGGACTGTTCGACCTGTCAGTGAACTACAGCGTCCCGGTCTGGGATTCACTCAGCCCGTGGATCAAGTTCGACCTCTTCAACGCGTTCAACAACGACAAGCAGATCTCGTCAAACGTCGCCGTGAGCCCAGACCCGGACAGTCCGCTTGACGAATTCGGGATCCCGACCGGCTACGTCGAGGGCCCGCGCTTCGGCGAGGCGACGTCGGTCGACGACTTTCCGCAATACATCGCGAACGTGGATGGCCTGCGGTCTTTCTTGATGTCGTTTGGCGTCAGGTTTTAGCTGTCGTCTCCGAGAGCGCTAGTCCGACCGGGTCCTTGAGGAGGCGCCACAGCAGCCTTCGCCTGCTTCGCCGTTCGCCGCGCGGTGGACGGCTGTACCCGTCTTCAACTTGGAGATCCTGTATTTCACCAATGGCACCTGCGGTAGATCGCCTCGGAGCAGAGCTCCGTGCGGGCAGTTCAGACCGCTCGGCTGTTGCAGGCCACCGATCCAGTGTCGGTGACGTTGCGGGCCCCTTCTCCGCCCGGCCCGACCCGGTCGGCTCAGTAGTTCATCGACGAGATTCAGGTGAAGACCGGCGCCTACGAGGCCGAGTAAGGTCAGTCGACGGGTGGCGTCGTGAACGTCATCACCAAGAGCGGGTCGAACCTCCACGGAAGCTCGCTCCCGGCTGTCGGGTCAGGGCGCCGCGACGCGCGAGATTCTGATTCAGGTCCAGTAGCTGCCTCGGCTGAACACTCGGCCCCTCTCCGAACAGTTCCCCACCTGGCGCGTCGACACCAGTCCCCTGGCGTGACGCCAGCCACCGGACAAATCCGCAAGACGCTGTCCCAGGGCGGAGCAGGACGCCGACTTCCGGACACAGGCGGAGGCGGCGCGAGCGAGACCCACCCGCCTGACTGAACCGGCACCTGGCTTGCGGGACGCAGAGGGATGGCGCCTGTCTGACCGGGCGGCGGTCCGCGTCGACTCCAGTAATTCCTGGCCCGGCCGATTCGGAAGACAGGTAGCTGACAATATTCCAAGGAGCTCAAGCACAGTGAGACGTCACACATTCAAGCAGGCGGTCGTAGCCGGGCTGTGCCTGGCTGCCATCCTATCCATCGGAACGGACGCCCTGGCGCAAGGTCGACAAACCGGCACCCTCCGCGGCGCGACGCGGGACGCCACCGACGCGGTGATGCCGGGTGTCACGGTGACCGTGACATCCGACGCCCTTCAAGGATCGCGGACGACCTTCACCGACCTGAACGGTCACTACGAAATCGTCGGCTTGCCGCCGGGCCAATACGATGCCGTGTTCGCCCTGCAGGGCTTCTCGACCGCAGACAGCGAAGTCGCGGTCTCGCTCGGCGGCACGGCCGAGGTCGACATCACGATGCAGGTGGGTGCGGTGGCCGAGTCGGTCCAGGTGACCGCCGTTGTGCCGTCCCCGCTGGCCTCGACCGAGACGAGCCAGAACATCACGTCCCACCAGGTCGGGCAGTTGCCGTTGGGCCGGACCCTGTTTCGGATCGCCGAGCTGGCACCGGGCCTGACGGCCAACACCCCGAACAACGGTCAACTCGCCATCAACGGGGCGTTCGCCTACGACAACATCTACCTGATTGACGGCGTCGACATCAACGATAACCTCTTCGGCGACGCCGACAGCCTCTTCATCGAGGACGCCGTCGACGAGGTGCAAGTGCTGACCTCTGGCATCTCGGCCGAATACGGCCGGTTCTCTGGCGGCGTCGTCAACGTCGTCACCAAGAGCGGCGGCGACCGGGTCCACGCGAACCGGCGGCAACTCGCAGAGCGCGACCGGCTTCTACTTCATCACCCCATACGCGGAGAACGCAGACGGCACGCCGAGGCTCGATGCCGACGGCCGGTTCATACCGGTCTTCGGGGCGCCGGCGCCGTTCAACGTCCTGGTGACATCGCTGCCTGAGCGTGGCGCACGGCTCGACATCAACACCGTCTCGTTCTACGTGAACGACAGCTGGGCCCTGAACGACCACCTCTCGCTCAATCTGGGGATTCGCGGGGAAAAGGTCACCAGCGACGCGACCGGCGGTATAGCTGGCCTCGACACGGGTGCGGTGGTCCCGCGACTGGCGGTCGCCTTCGACCCGCTCGGTGACGGGCGGTACACGTTGCAGGCCACCTACAGCCACTATGCGGGGAAATACAGTGACTCGCAGTTCGCCGCCAACACGAATGTGGGGACACCGGACGAGCTGGAAGCGATCTATGTCGGGCCGGCCGGGCAGGGCCTGAACTTCGCGCCCGGCTTCGACCCGGCCAACTACTTCACGTACTCGGGCGACTTCCCGATTCAGAACGTCTTCTTCGACGACAACCTGAAGTCGCCACGCACGAAGGAGGTCACGGTGTCCGCCGGCGGGACGCTCGGCGACCACGGATACGCCAAGCTCACCTATATCAATCGACGGGCCGGAAACTTCGTGGAGGACTTCGTCACACTCGACGGCGGTTCGACGACCGTCACCGGGAGCGGCGGCGAGGAGCTCGGGACGTTCTCCAATGTCACCTATCGGAACACCGACGCGCTCGCGCGTCGCTACGACGGATTGGAGCTTCAGGGGCGCTATCAGGTCGCCGGCAACTTCCTCGTCGACGGGTCATACACCGTCCAGCTCAGGAACGAGGGGAACTTCGAAGGCGAGTCAGGCAACATGCCCGCGGTCTCGTCGTCCGCATTCGACTACCCCGAAATCACACCGGAGAGCCGATACTTTCCGACGGGCCGACTGGACGATTTCCAGCGGCACAAGATCCGACTGTGGGGTATCTATAATCTCGACATCGGCACGGCCGGCCAGGTCGACGTGGGTGGCGTCTGGCGCTACAACTCCGGACTCGCCTACAGCATCAGCACGAACCTGGTCTCCACCGCCGAACAGACCGCGGCCCTCGCTGCGCTTGGATACGTCGATGGACCGGCCGGACGCACGGTGTACTTCGGGGGGCGCGGGACGGAGACCTTCGCAGGCTACGGCCTGTTCGACCTGTCGGTCAACTACGCGATTCCGGTCTGGGACTCGCTCCGCCCGTGGGTCAAGTTCGACCTGTTCAACGCGTTCAACAACGACACGCAGATTCGTTCGAACACCGCCGTGAGCGCCGACCCGAACAGCCCGGTGGACGAACTCGGCATCCCGACCGGCTTCATCGAGGGACCGCGTTTCGGCGAAGCGACATCGGTGGACCATTTCCCGCAGTACATCGCGAACGTTGATGGCCTGCGGTCCTTCCTCATGTCGTTCGGCGTGAGATTCTAGACGGTTTCTCAGTCTCGATGACCTGGGGGGGGGCGATGCCTTTCGGCGCCCCCCCTTTTTCTCCCGCCCTCACCAACGTCGACATCATCAGAGGACCTGTTGCCACAACCCGGGGCTTGACGGGACCGTGTGGCCATTTCATAATGAATGAACGTTCATTCATTGCACTCGCAGGGAGTCCCATTGCCCGTTGCCGCCTCCGCACGTCGCCACGCCAGAACACTGCAAGCCGGTGGCAAGCGGGACCTGATCCTCAAGGCCGCCACGAAGCTGTTTGCCCGACGCGGCTTCTTCAACGCGCAGGTTGCCGACGTTGCGCGAGAAGCGGGCATCGCGGCCGGCACCGTGTATCTGTATTTCAAGAGCAAGGACGACCTGCTCATCTCGATCTTCGAACGGACGATGCGGCAAGGCATGGAAGATGCTCGGCAGGCGCTGGAAGGCGTGTCGGACCCGATCACGCGGCTGCGTTTGCTCGCGAATCTTCACCTTGACCGGCTCGGTCAAGACCATGACCTGGCGGTGGTGTTTCAGGTCGAGCTGCGCCAGTCGATCAAGTTCATGGAGCGGTTCACGTCCACCCTGCTCCGCGATTATCTGCACGCGATCAGGGACGCGATCGCCGACGCGCAATCCGCGGGGTACTTTCGGGCCGAGGTCAGCCCGTCGTTCGCCGCGAAGACCTTGTTCGGCGCCCTGGACGAAATGGCCACCAACTGGATCCTCAGCCGTCGCCACTACGCACTCGCGGGCCAGGCGGACGAGGTCGTCGACCTGTTCGTGAGGGGAATGCAACGATGACCAGCTCCACCTCGGGCGTCCGGCCCATTCGATCGGTCGCGGTGCTCGGCGCCGGCACGATGGGCGCCCAGATCGCCGCCCACGTCGCCAACGCCGGTCTACCGGTACTGTTGCTCGACCTCACGGCCGAGGCGGCCGCCGCCGGGATGAAGCGCGCGACGAAGCTATCGCCCGACCCGTTCTTCACCCGGGACGGGCAGGCGCGTATCCGGCTCGGCGGATTCGATACGGACCTGGCCGGCGTCGCCGACTGTGACTGGATCGTCGAGGCGGTGATCGAGCGGCTCGACGCCAAGCAGGCGCTGCTCGAGCAGGTGGAGGCATACCGCCGCGCCGATGCCATCGTCAGCTCGAACACCTCCGGCATTCCGATCAGCGCGATCGCGGAGGGCCGGACCGTCGACTTCCGCCGGCACTGGCTGGGCAGCCACTTCTTCAATCCCCCGCGCTATCTCAGACTCGTCGAAATCATCCCGACAGCTGACACCGACCCCGACGTCGTCGCCGCACTGTCGTCGTTCGTGGACCGGCAGCTCGGCAAAGGGGTCGTGGTCGCGAAAGACACCCCCGGCTTCATCGCGAACCGGATCGGGCTCTACGGCGTGGCCTGTGTGCTCGAGCAGCTGGCCGCCGGCGGCTTCACGGTCGAGGAGATCGATGCCATGACCGGCCCCGCTCTGGGCCGACCAAAGAGCGCGACGTTCCGCACGATGGACATCGCCGGCATCGACATCCTCGCGCACGTCACGGCCGATCTCGCAAGGCGGTTGGATAGCGAC
>Ga0114993_10006349_pt1 | contig 11149 bp, 8 predicted proteins | sample ArcticOcean_MG_C_FD_87042 | JGI IMG/M metagenome (GOLD analysis project Ga0114993, IMG submission 87042) | Marine microbial communities from western Arctic Ocean - ArcticOcean_MG_CB2_150 | ecosystem: Environmental > Aquatic > Marine > Oceanic | place: Arctic Ocean: Canada Basin | collected...
GGGGCAATGCCGTTGTTGATCAAGAAAGCGCAGGCTCGACTGTGATCGGCCAAGATCCGCAGACTGGTATCCTTTTTTTCATCTTGTCCGTAGACCACATTCACCTGACGGCAAGCCTCCTGGATAATGGGCCGAAATAGATCGGTGTCATAATTACTGGAGACGCCCTGAAGAACACAGGAAATTCTCTCCAATCCCATTCCGGTATCAATCGAGGGGGAGGGAAGTGGGGTTGTTTCTCCTGAAGAGTCCCTATTGAACTGCATGAACACCAGATTCCAAATTTCTACAAATCGTCCGCAATCACAGGCAACCGTGCAGTCGGAATGCCCAGCCGGACTGGTTCCCATGTCGTAGTGGAGTTCCGAACAAGGTCCACAAGGCCCGGTGGGCCCCATCGACCAGAAATTCTCTTCTTCGCCCATTCTCACGATCTGCTTCAGCGGGATGCCGATGTCGTCTTTCCATAACTGAAAAGCTTCATCATCATCCTGATAAACCGTGATGGTCAGACGTTCGGGAGAAATCAGGTAGACCTGGGTGCATAATTCCCAGGCGTATCGAATTGCATCCTTTTTGAAATAGTCGCCGAAAGAAAAATTCCCCAGCATCTCAAAAAAAGTGTGATGCCGAGCGGTACGTCCCACGGTCTCCAGATCGTTGTGTTTGCCGCTCACACGAAGACACTTTTGACTGCTGGCGGCACGACTGTAGTCGCGTTTCTCCAATCCAAGAAACACATCCTTGAATTGATTCATTCCTGCATTGGTGAACAAGAGAGTCGGGTCGTCTTCAGGAACCAGTGAACCGCTCCTGACCCGCTTGTGGCCATGATCTTCAAAGTATTTGAGGAATTCTTCGCGAATTTCAGCGGCCGTTTTCATCTTCACGACTCCAGTCGATCTGGTCAAAATAAGGTGCGAGCTGCTGCCGTACTAAATGGGGAGCGTAGCCCAGGCGAATACAGCGATCGTAAAGCTTCTTGAGGGGACGAGGAGTTTGGGGTTGTCCCGATCTGTTTACCCAAAGTTCAATCGCCTCTTGAAGGCTTTCCGTCTCTCCTTTTTTCTGGTTTACCTGTCCCAGGACCTGATCGATCATTTTAGCATCGATGCCGAGGCTTTTTAAATCCTGGGACACTCGAAAATTACCCCAAAGACGCCGCTCGCGAACCAACAGAGCCCGTTCCAGAGCAAAAACCTGGTCATTGAGAAAACCTTTTTCTTCCAGAAGATCCAGGATTTTGTCCACAGGTTCAGAGGGAGAGGAACGTACCAGCTTGCGGCGCAATTCCAGACGGCTATGGTTTTTTCTGGCTAAAAACCGTAGAGCGCGTCCGTAGAGCTTCTTCTCTCCAGAATTCATACTTCGGCCCCTAGCCCGGATTATGCATAAGTTTTTGTGACGAAGCGACCCGCCAGCGGGTACCCCCAGGGCGCCGCGATGACAAGGCGTGCGACCCGCATGCGGGTACCCCACGGGCACCACAGGCGTACTCGTGCAGTACGCCGAGGAGCCCAAGGAAGCACAACACAGTAAGCGTGGATGATTTTTCACTCCGCTCAAATGAAGGCGACTTCACTTCGCTCAGATGAAGGCGGGCGCAATGCAGTAGACCATTTATGCATAATCCGGGCTAGGATACGGAAAAGGCATGGCCGCTCTGAAGACCGATAAGCCGTTACACGAACCTCCAACTCAAAAACGTGGAACGTGAAACGTGGAAGGCAGCCGCTTTTCAAGCGGTTGCTCACTTCTCGACCTGTGCTTCTGCGTAGACCGGCGTCATCCAACCGTGCCGATCTTCGATCTTGCCCTCCACGTAATCGAAAAATTCACGTTGAATTTCAAGAGTGATGGGCCCGGGTTTTCCCTCGCCCACCGTGACGTGATCAACGGAACGAATGGGGGTGATTTCCGCTGCGGTTCCTGTCAGGAAGATCTCATCGGCGATGTAGAGCATTTCTCGAGGAATGCCCTGCTGCAAAACGGTGTAGCCGCGCTCCTCGGCCAGAGTGATGACAGTGTCGCGGGTGATGCCCGGCAAAATAGCTGATTCGAGTGCAGGTGTGTACAGCTTGTCCTTGCGAATGAGAAAAATATTCTCTCCGCTGCCCTCACTCACAAAGCCCCGGCTGTCCAGAGCGACACCTTCGGCAAATCCGTTCTCTACTGCTTCTCGTTTGATGAGGATGCTGTTGATATAGTTGCCCCCAACTTTGGCCATGGTTGGATAGGTATTCGCCGCCGCCCGGGACCAACTGGAAACGCAGACATCAACTCCGACTTCAGTCGCTCCTTCGCCAAGATATCGCCCCCATTCCCAGACCATGATGTAGGATTCGACAGGCAGGTCCAGTGGATTGAGGCCCAACCCTCCGACTCCGAAAAAGACGATGGGACGCACATAGCAGTGTTCCATTTTGTTGATTCGGATGGTTTCCACTATTGCTTCTTGAAATACCTCCAGGGAGTAGGGAATCTCGGTGCGGTAAATCTTGCAGGAGTCAAACAACCGCTCGGTGTGTTCTCGAAGTCGAAACACCTCTGAGCCGCGTAAAGACTTGTAGCATCGAATACCTTCGAACCAGGAAGAGCCATAGTGGAGAGCATGGGAGGTCACGTGCAGGTTGGCCTTGTCCCAGTCCAGAAACTGGCCATTGTGCCAAATTTTTTCTGCCTTGGGCTGAACCATGAGGCAAAGGATATGAGGGTGATCGGTACAAGTCAATCCCGCGGTGATTAACCTGTGTTCTTTTTGGCGAAATATCCCTTCTTGGCTCGGACCTTCAAGCCTCGCTTTTTGGCCTCTTTGATCACGATATCAGTTCTTCTCCAGCTTCCATCCTTGACCGGGTTTGTGGAGATGTAGGCCAGACGATATTGGTGTCGAAGCTCGTAGGCGATGGAGCGAAAAATCTCACTGAGTTCTTCGATCTGATCAGGGAAGAACGCTGCTCCCCCGGTGCTTTCCGGAAGCTCCCTGAGTGCCTGCTGAATTTTATCTTTCGCTGATTTAAAGATTCCGAAAAATCCGCCGCTGGTTTCCAGGTCACTGTCCAGGAAGGAAACGATGTAAAGTTGAACGTCACTTTCTTCCACTTTTTCGAGTAACTCTTCGTGGGAATAATAGCTGTCTTTGTCCTCTCCATCGGTGAAGACCACGACACTTCTTTTGATTTCATCACCCTCACTGGCCTTATCCAAGGCGAGATAGATGGCATCGTAAAGGGCTGTTCCTCCCGAGACGATCATGTTGTCAAGAGCATCGTAAATATCATCGACATCACGAGTGAAGTCTTCCTCCAGGCGCACTTGACCTTTAAAAGAGATGAAAAACAACTCATTCTCGGGATTGTTCATGGAAAGAAATAGATGAGTGGCATCAGTCACCAGGTCGAACTTGTCACGCATGCTTCCGCTGGAATCGATCACGACCCCCACAGTGGACGGTACGTCGTCCTGTCCAAAATAGGTGATCTCCTGCTCCATCTTGTCCTCGAAAACCGTGAAGTCCTCTATTTGAAGACCGGAGACCAGGTTGCTGTCCTGGTCGTAGACGGTGGAATACAGAACGACCTGGTCGACTTCGGTACGATACTGGGCGGGGCGTTGGGGAGAACTCTGTCCTTGGATAGAAGAGAAGGTTGTCAGCGGTATCGTCAGCAGACCGACAAACCAGACAACTGATGTTGGCGAAAGAGATTTCAACATGGGGAATGGTCAGTTGCGGGGGGCAAAATAACCCTCCTTGGCACGCACTTTGAGTTTGGGCATGCCTTCGGGAGGATTGAGTTGAACCTTGAGTTTGCGCCAGGAGCCGTCAGTCCTACCATTATTGGGAGTGTAGCCCACCAGGTACTGATTGCGCAGTTCTGAGTGAATCAAGTCACAGAAATAATCGAGCTGTTTGAAGTTGTTGGGAAAGAAGGCTCTGGCCCCGGTCAGGCGGACGATCTCCGAAATAATACTGCGCCCGTAACCCATGTCGCCTCTCTCACCGATGACATAGATTTGGACATCGGATTCCTTGACGTAGTCCTTCAATTCACTGAAGGTGTATCGGCTGCTGTTGTCCTCTCCGTCGGTGATGACTATCAGAGCCTTTTTCTGATGGCGGCCCTCTCGGATCTTTTCCAGGCCCAGGTATATGGCGTCATAAAGGGCGGTTCGCCCTTTGGGGTTCTTGATGGAAATCTCATTGCTAATGTTTTCGCTTCGGTTCGTAAAGTCCCTGACCAATGTGGAGCGTTCATTGAAGGTGACCAGAAAGTATTCATCCTCCTGATCGCCCTGCTCCAGAAAGCGGATCACAGAGCTTCGGGCACTCAGAATATTGTCCCCCATGGAGCCGCTCATATCCATGATTATCCCTACGCTGATAGGGGACTTGTCGTTGGAAAAGTGGGTGAGGTTCTGTTCCAGCTTGTTTTCGAAGACTCGGAAGTGGTCCTTTTCCAATCCCACCACATAACGGTTGAGTGGATCCGTGACAGTCACTCGAACGACAACAGTGTCGACATCAACTCGGAAACGGGGAGGAAGGTCGTTTTTCTCGCCTGCGATTAACGATGTGGGAGATAAGAGAACTGCGAATAGATAGGGTAAAACGAACCGATTCATGCCTCCTAATATGATATCGGAATGCCTTCCGAAAGAAAAGAAAAAGTCATAATCCAGAGATCGGCTGTTGAGCCCCAGCTAGCCCCTGCATCAATTCTTTGGTGCAGAATCACCGTTTGGTGACAGGATCCAATGGTACTCCGGGCTAGGTGTCCTTGATTTGATCGAAATAGTCAGGTGGGACCAGAACTTCACGAGGCTTACTACCGTCCGGAGGACCCACCAGGCCCTCATGCTCCATCATATCCAGAAGGCGGGCAGCCCTTCCGTACCCGACTCGCAGACGCCTCTGGAGAAGGGAAGTCGACGCTCTACCCGCCTCGATCACAAAACGAGCCGCCTCTTCATAGAGAACATCTTCCAGCTTGCCTGCATCCACAAGGGTGTCGCCCTTCCCCTCGACGGCCCCTTCCAGGACTTCCTTTTGATAATCCGGTTCCGCCTGCTGTTTGAGGAATTCCGTGATCTTGCGAATCTCTTTTTCGCTGACGAAGGCCCCGTGGATGCGGATCAATCGTGAGGTTCCCGGGGGCAGGAAGAGCATATCGCCGCTACCCAGAAGTTGTTCAGCCCCGTTGGAATCCAAAATAGTTCGGGAGTCGACACGGGAAGAGACCCGGAAAGAAATCCGACAGGGGAAATTCGCCTTGATCAGGCCCGTCACGACGTCCACCGAGGGACGTTGAGTGGCCAAAATCAGGTGAATTCCGACGGCCCGAGCCATTTGGGCGATACGGGTCAGAGAAGCTTCGACTTCCTTTCCGGCGGTCATCATCAAGTCGGCCAGTTCGTCAACGATCAGAATGATGTAAGGCAGGCGCTCCCTTTCCTCGAATCCCTCGGCTCCTTCAGCAATTAACTGGTTGTACTGGTCGGTATTTCTGACGCCTTCCTTGGCCAGGGTTTTGTATCGGTCCTCCATTTCCGACACAGCCCAGTTCAAGGCATTGGCCGACTTCTTGGGATCGGTGACGATCGGGGTCAACAGATGGGGGATGCCCTCGTAAACTCCCAATTCCAGCCGCTTGGGGTCGATCATGATGAAGCGGACGTCTGCCGGACTGGCTTTGTAAAGAATGGAACATACCAGGGAATTAAGGGCGACACTCTTTCCAGAACCCGTGGCTCCGGCAATGAGCAGGTGAGGCATTCGGGCCAGGTCGCTCACATAGGCGTTTCCGTTGATGAGTTTTCCCAGGGCTAAAGTCAGTTTGGACCCGGACTGTTGAAAAGCCGCACCTTCCAGGATCTCCCGGAGAGCAATGGTTTGTCGATTCAGATTAGGAACCTCGATGCCAACGGTGTTTTTCCCAGGGATCCGGTCGATCCGAATCGACTCAGCCCGCAAGGCCAGACAAAGATCCTCCGCCAGGTTCGTGATGCGACTGTATTTGACGCCGGCTTCGGGTTTGAATTCAAACGTGGTTACGACGGGACCCGGGTGGATCTGGAGAACTCGACCATGGACGTCGAATTCCGCGCACTTGGTGGATAGGATCTGGGCCCTTTCAATGAGTTCTGCTTCGTCGATTTCCCCCATCTCTTTGGCGGATGCCAGGAATTCCAGACTGGGGAAGCGATAAGGTTGAACGACCTGGGTGCCGGACCCAGGAGTGAAGGTAGCCGAGGGTTGGGTCTCGGTCACAGTTGCAGCCGAGGGTGGAATAGAGTCGGGATTAAGCTTGAGAGTAACGGTAGGTGGTTCCTGCCTGATTTCCTCCGGGGGTGGTTCGGGCTGTAGTGTGGAACCCGGTTTGGGTGCTATCTGAGTGACGAGCCGTCTTTTTTCGGTCAGTCGGGCAAGCTGTATTTTCTGCCGGCGCCGTTTCTTCCAATCGGCATAGTGACCCCCGATAACGCTCAACAGGTTCCATTTGCGGTCCTGAACCCAATTGAGCGAGGCGTCAAGTGAGAATCGAGTCGTGAGCATCAAAGAGAGGATCAGAACGGTTGCGACGATGACCAGGGATCCTGGAAAGTTCAAGTAGATCATCAAGAAATGAGCGATCATGATTCCCAGAATGCCGCCGCCCGTGAAGTTGACGCTATCTGGCAGGTTGGGAGGAAGGAAGGTCAACCCCGCGCTCAATGCTGCCAGGGTACAGGCAAATCCAGCCAACTTGACGAAAGGGTATTTCCAGGCTCGACCTCGTAGTTTCTGATAGCCGATCAGCAGCAGCAGAAGAGGGAAGTAGAGCGCGGATAGTCCAAAGATGTGGAACAGATAGTCTGAGCCCCAGGCCCCCACCTTACCCACGTAATTGGCGTATTCCTGGGAGGAGGAAGAAACATTCGTGGCTGGATCCAGACCGCTATAGCTGAGCAATGATAAGGCCAGAAGCAGGGAAGTGGCCAAAATCGCCACCCCTACAAACTCGCCTGCTCTTTCTCTCGGATAGACCGACATAACTCGACATGTTTTTATCACTTGTCACTGACGTGGGATGCTGAAGGCGCCGCTAACCAGCGGACCCGCTGAGCTGCTAACCGGGATCGCCGAGAAGTCAGGATTGGTGTGTTTCCTGTAAGGGCAGCATTTATGGGGGAGAGGGTAATGTTTTAGGTGTCTTGTGGCATGGGGTCCAGAACCCCCCAGGCTATTTCAATCCGCCCCTTCAGGGCTCCGGAGAAGTGAGCTCAAAATGTTCTGTGCAAATAATGTCCTGAAAATGGACAGCCTGAGGGCCAACTACACTTGGGATCTAGAGTCAGCCGGTCAGCGATTTCTCAGACTTCGATCGTCACGGGTAGGATGATGGGACGTTTGCCGGTCTGTTTTCGCAGGAAGCGCCTCAGGCCTTTGCGGAGGATTTCGTTGAAAAGGTCCTGGTCCTGCTTCTCCTCCAAGGGCGTCTCGGCCACGATGGTGGAAACCTGATTTTGAGTGGCCTCCAGCAATTCTGCAGAAGCATCCGTCAAGATAAAGCCTCGGGAAACCAGTTCGGGTTTGCCAATCAGATCTCCGGTCAGGCGGTCCACTCGAATGATGACGACCAGGAACCCGTCTTCAGAGAGGAACCGACGGTCCCGCAACACCACTTCATGGACCTGGCCGAGATGTCCCTCGTCGATGAAACGCCGGCCCACGGTCACCTTTCCGGTCACCTGCGCCGAATCGGGACCGAGTTGCAGGTTGTCTCCGGTTTCGATGATCCGGATGTTTTCCTGTGGAATTCCCTGGTCTTGTGCCAGATCAGCATGATTTTTCAGTTGGCGATACTCTCCGTGAATCGGGATGAAGAACTTGGGGCGGGTGATGTTGATCATCGATTTCAGATCGTCTCTGAGGCCGTGACCCGAGGTATGCACCGGGGCCGAGCGAGAGTCATAAACGCGAGCCCCCCGCCGGTAAAAGTGGTTCACCATGTTGGAGATCAGCTTTGCATTGCCCGGAATGACCCGGGCGGAGAGGATCACCATGTCTCCTTCTTCAATCTGAATGCCTTTGAATTCATTGACGGCCATTCGGCTCAATGCAGCCAAGGGTTCTCCCTGACTGCCGGTAGCCAAAATGATGAGCTGGTCAGGCGGATATCCCTTTGCTTCGGCGGGGGAGAGAACCAGATCTTGCGGATACGCCAGGCATCCGACCTCGACGGCAGTCCGGATGTTCGAGATCATGCGACGACCTATGGGGACGACCTTACGTCCCACCTTCTGTGCCAACTCGAGAACGACCTGAATTCGGGGAATGCTGCTGGCAAAGGAAGCAACAATGATCTTCTTGTCCGCCTTGCGAAAGAGATTGCCCAGGGACTCATACATGGTGAATTCTGAAGCAGCCTGGCCGGGAACTTCACTGTTCGTGCTATCGGAGAAAAGAGCCAGAACACCCTTTTTCCCGTACTCTTCCAGGCGGGCCGAATCACTCGGTTTGCCATCAACCGGGGTCTCGTCAAACTTGAAATCTCCTGTCCAGATGATGGTCCCCACGGGGCTGGAGATGGCGAAGCAGAAGGCATCGGGAAAGGAGTGCGTGACACGCAGAGTCTCAACACTGAGAGAGCCGAATTTTAAGTGTTCTCCTGCCTCAATCGGAACCAATTCCGCTGACTCCAACAGATTGCGTTCCTTGAGCTTTTGCGCCACCAGGCCCAGAGTCATCCGACTTCCATAGATCGGCGCCGGAACTTCGTCAATAACGAAGGAGACGCCCCCGGCGTGGTCCTCATGTCCATGGGTCAGCAAAATTGCGCTCAGTTTGTGCTGGTGTTCTTTCAGGAAGGTGATGTCGGGGACAATAACGTCAACGCCCAGGCTGCCGCCCAGGGGACCACCTGGAAAGGTAACCCCGGCATCGATGAGGATCATGTCCTCACCGGAACGCAGGACCGTGCAGTTCATCCCGAACTCGCCCAGGCCGCCTAATGGGGTAATTTCCAAGCAATCAGTCATGCAGGCGCTGAGTATAGCATCCGGCCAAGACACGCATACTGTTCCAGGGTTACCTCTTCCGGGCGTGCCCGATCCGGTATGCGGCACAACTCGAAAGCCGGACCCAACTGCTGAGGATTGTGTCCCGTCTTGAGATTGTTCCAGAGTGTCTTGCGGCGCTGCTGGAAAGAATTCTTGAGCAAGGTTTGAAAGGCAGATTCATCCGGTACCGGATAGGCAGGTTTGCGGGGCTCCAGTCGGATCACCTGAGAGGTGACTTTGGGCGGGGGAACGAAAACCCCCGGGGGAATCTCAAACCCTGGGATTCGCTCGAAATGATATTCCATGAGCAGCGAAAAGTAACCGTAGTCCTTGCTATGGGAGGCTGACAGGATTCTCTGAGCCACTTCCTTTTGGAGGAGAAAGGTGCCACTTTGAAACCGATCCTTGATTTGGATCATATCTTGAATGATACGGGTAGCGATGTTGTAGGGAAGGTTGCCAATGACTTTGAAGCGGTTCTTCCCAGGAATAGCCCAGTTGAAGGAGAGGATATCGGCATGGATGATCTCGAGGTGTTCCGCTGTCACGCCCTCTTGCAGAAGATGCTCCTTGAGATACTCGACCAGATCGAGGTCGAACTCGACAGCGACTACTTTTCGGGCCAGGGGAAGCAGGGCCTGGGTGAGCTGTCCGGTGCCTGGGCCGATTTCAACGACGGTGTCTTCAGGGCTGATTTGAGCAAAATGAGCGATCTTTTGACAGTACCCGTTATTGGCGAGAAAATGCTGACCGAGGGACTTTTTGCCCCGAGGTTTGGGTTTCACCCAGGTATGGTACCATGAGCTTGGAATCACACAGAGTGACTCGAAAATTGTGAAGGAGGAAGAATGAGTGAAAATGTTCAGGCAGTGACGGATGCGACTTTTGAAGAGGAAGTCCTGAACTCGGACAAGCCCGTTTTAGTGGATTTCTGGGCAACCTGGTGTGCTCCTTGTCGAGCTCTGGCCCCTGTCATTGATGAAGTGGCCAAGGATTTTTCGGAGCAGGCCAAGGTGGTCAATTTGAACGTGGATGAGAACTCGGAAACAGCCGGGAAATACAATATTAAGGGCATTCCCACCTTGCTGCTTTTCAGTGGTGGCGAAATCAAATCCCAGATCGTCGGCAACACCGCCAAGGACACTATTACCAAGATGATCGAGTCTCAATTGCAGGAAACTGCATAATGCCCACAGACGCTAACGACTGGTCTTTCCAGGATTGGTGCTTGGTTCTCGGTCATGGCTAATGTAGTCATCGTCGGTACCCAGTGGGGAGATGAGGGAAAAGGGAAGATTGTAGACCTGATCACCCCCCGGTTCAGGGTGGTGGTTCGATACCAGGGCGGTCATAACGCTGGTCATACCGTCATCATCCAAGATAAAAAGTACGTTCTTCATCTGATTCCTTCGGGGATCCTCCATCCCGACAAAGTGTGTGTGATTGGAAACGGGGTGGTGGTGGATCCCCAGGCCCTCACGGAAGAGCTGCAAACGCTGGAAGAGTTCGATGTCGAAGGCCGCTTCTTTATCAGCAGTCGTGCCCACTTGATCATGCCCTACCATCGTGCCGTGGAGATGGCTGAGGAGCATAGCCTTGCCGAGGAGAAAATCGGCACCACCAGTCGGGGAATTGGTCCCTGTTACGAGGACAAGATGGGCCGCCGCGGAATTCGCGTTGGAGATCTCCTTTATCCTGAGATCTTCAGGACCAAGTTGGAAGCCAACGTGACCGCTAAGAATCGTCTCCTGGAACGACTGTATGGCATGGAACCTTTGGACAGCGAGCAGATCTATGCTTCCTATATGAAGTTGGCACCCATGATGGCTCCCTTCATTATCGACACGGCTGAATACCTCAATCAAGAGGTTCGGAATGGAGGCAAGATTCTCTTTGAGGGAGCCCAGGGAACGCTTCTGGATGTGGATCACGGAACTTATCCCTTCGTCACCTCTTCCAATGCAACGGCGGGGGGCGCCTGTATTGGAACGGGCGTGGGGCCAAGTGACATCAACGGCATCATAGGAATCGCCAAAGCCTACACGACCCGTGTTGGATCGGGACCGTTTCCCGCTGAACTGACGGATTCTTTGGGCCGGCATCTCCAGGA